>CXWL01021704.1_pt1 | contig 17284 bp, 14 predicted proteins | sample 590931 | NCBI WGS metagenome assembly CXWL01 (sample SAMEA3498368, study PRJEB10139) | groundwater metagenome | biome: water well; material: biofilm material | place: Germany | collected 2015-04-27 | reverse complement strand
CCCATCGGCGCATCGCGCCACTCCAGCGCGCCGAAGGCCGGCGCTTCCAGCACTTCCAGCACCGCCTTCAGGCGCTGCGGAGACTCCGGGTGGCTCGGCCCCGGCTCGTGCTTCAGACAGGCCGGATGGTAATAGACGAGTGTGCTCATGCCGCAATCCTTTCGTGTGCGGCGGCCCCGCTCACAGGATCAGGACCGCGCGAAAATCGTTGACGTTGGTGAGCGTGGGGCCGCAAACGACCAGGTCCCCGAGCGCTTCGAAAAAACTGTACCCGTCATTATTGTCCAGCATGGCCCGCGCACGCAAACCGAGCGCCCCGGCGCGCCGCAGGCTGTCCGGCGCCAACAGGGCGCCGGCGTTGTCCTCCGAGCCGTCGATGCCGTCGGTGTCGCAGCCGATCGCGTGGATCCCCGGCTGGCCGTCCAGCGCGGCGGCCAGGCCGAGCAGGAACTCGCTGTTGCGCCCTCCCCGGCCCTGGCCGCGCACCGTCACCGTGGTTTCGCCGCCCGACAGGATTACGCACGGCGCGGCGAACGGCTGGCCGCGCAGCGCCACGTTGCGCGCCATCGCGGCGTGCATCAGCGCGATGTCGCGCGCTTCGCCTTCGATCTCGTCGGACAGGATGTGCGGCGTGACGCCGGCCGCGCGCGCCGCAGCAGCAGCCGCTTCCAGCGCAATCCGGGCCGAAGCGATGATGTGGCAGCTGTTACGCGCGAAACGCGGGTCGCCAGGCTTGGGCGTTTCGCCGTCGCCCGATTCAAGCACGCGCCGCACGCCGGCCGGCAGCTCGATCGCGTAGCGCGCGACGATCGCCAGCGCGTCGGCGCAGGTGCCTGCATCCGGCAGGGTCGGGCCGCTGGCGACCACGCCGGGGTCGTCGCCCGGCACGTCGGAGATCAACAGGGTGACCACGCGCGCGGGCGCGCAGGCCAGCGCGAGGCGCCCGCCCTTGATCTTCGAGAGGTGCTTGCGCACGCAGTTCATTTCGCCGATGGTGGCGCCGCTGGCGAGCAGCGCCTTGTTGAGCGCCTGCTTGTCGGCCAGCGAGACGCCGTCGGCCGGCAGCGCCAGCAGCGCCGAGCCGCCGCCCGAGATCAGGCACAGCACCAGGTCGTTCTCGGTCAGTCCGGCGACCTTGCCGAGGATGCGGCGGGCCGCCTGCTCGCCGGCCTGGTCCGGCACCGGATGGGCCGCTTCGATCACTTCGATCTGCGCGCAAGGCACGCGGTGGCCGTAACGCGTGACCACCAGCCCCTCGAGCGGGCCGGGCCAGTGGGCCTCGACCACGCGCGCCATCTCGGCTGCGCCCTTGCCGGCGCCGATCACGATGGTGCGGCCGCCCACCGGCGGCTGCGGCAGGAACGCCGGCAGGCAGCCCTCGGCGGTGACGGCGCCCACCGCGGCGCCGAACAGGTCGAGCAGGAACCGGCGCGGATCTTCCAACGCGTCAGGCCTTGGCGATTTCATGGTTCGACATGCGTTCGATGGCCTGGCACAGCGCCGAGTGATCGAGCCCGCTCATGCCGTGCGCGGCGCAGGAGTTCATCAGCTCCTGGACGGTGGCGGTGTTCGGCAGCGACACGCCGAGCGCCTTGGCGCCCTGCAGCGCCAGGTTCAGGTCCTTCTGGTGCAGCTCGATCCGGAAACCAGGCGCAAAGGTGCGCTTGACCATCCGCTCGCCATGCACTTCGAGGATGCGCGAGGCGGCAAACCCGCCCATCAGCGCCTGGCGCACCTTGGCCGGATCGGCGCCGGCCTTGGAAGCGAACAGCAGCGCCTCGGACACCGCCTGGATGTTCAGCGCGACGATGATCTGGTTGGCCACCTTGGTGGTCTGGCCGTCGCCGTTGCCACCGACCAGCGTGATGTTCTTGCCCATCATTTCGAACAGCGGCTTGACGGTGCCGAACGCCTCTTCCGAGCCGCCCACCATGATGGTCAGCGAGGCGGCGCGCGCGCCCACTTCGCCGCCCGACACCGGCGCATCGAGGTATTCGCAACCGAGCTTGTTGATCTTCTTGGCGAACAGCTTGGTCTCCATCGGCGAGATCGAACTCATGTCGACCACGATCTTGCCGGTGGTGAGGCCGGAGGCCACACCGTCGGCGTCGAACAGGACCGAGGCGACGTGCGGAGTGTCGGGCACCATCACGATGATGATGTCGGCCCGCTTGGCCACTTCGGCGCCCGAGGTGCAGACCGTGGCGCCGCCTTCGATCAGCGCCGCCGGNNGCGGCGATCCAGGACAGGCCAGCTGCGGTGCCGGCCTTCGGCTTGTACTCGCAGCCGATCCAGCCGCCGTAGCCGATCTCGTCGAGCATGCCGAACAGGTAGCGGTAGTTGATCTCGCCAGTGCCAGGCTCGAAGCGACCGGGATTGTCGGCCAGCTGGATATGCCCGATCATCGGCAGGTTGGCCTTGATGGTGGCCGCCAGCTCGCCCTCCATGCGCTGCATGTGATAGATGTCGTACTGGACGCGGATATTGTCCGANNGCGTACTCGATCGCCTTGCCGACGCCGTCCTGGAACTCGGCCTTGCGGCCAGGATGGCAGGCGATGCCGCGCTCGCCCGCCTCCCAGTTGCCGGCCGGGAGATTGTGCAGCACCAGTTCGAGCCGGTTGGCGTCGAGCCGCTCGGCGATCTGGCCGGCCTCGAAGGCATACGGGAACAGGAACTCGACGCCCTTGAAGCCGGCGCGTGCGGCTTCGCCGAAGCGCTCGAGGAAGCCGACTTCATTGAACAGCATCGTCAGGTTGGCAGCTAATTTTGGCATGGTGTCTTCCCTCTTCTTATTTGACATCGAGGACGTCGTTGAATTCATTGATTGCGTCGATATCGGTACCCATCGCGATATTCGTCACGCGCTCGAGGATGATCTCGACCACCACCGGCACGCTGTACTTCGCCATCAGCTCGCGCGCCTTGTCGAACGCGGGGATGATGTCGTCCGGTTTGAACACGCGGATCGCCTTGCAGCCAAGTCCTTCGACGACGGCAACGTGGTCGACGCCCCTGCCCTCGAGTTCCGGCGTGTCGACATTGACGTTCTCGAACCCCAGCTGCACGCAGTAGTCCATTTCGAAGCCGCGCTGCGCCTGGCGGATCAGGCCAAGGTAGGAATTGTTGACCAGGACATGAATGTACGGAAGCTTGAACTGCGCGCCAACCGCCAGTTCTTCGATCATGAACTGGAAATCGTAGTCGCCCGAGATGGCGACGATGTCGCCGGTCGGGTCGGACGCGCGCACGCCCAGCGCGGCGGAAATGGTCCATCCAAGCGGGCCGGCCTGGCCGCAGTTGATCCAGTGGCGCGGCTGGTGCACGTGCAGGAACTGGGCGGCGGCGATTTGCGAGAGGCCGATGCTGGCGACGTAGCGCACATCGCGGCCGAAATATTCGTTCATCTCGTGGTACACGCGGATCGGCTGGACCGGCACGTTGTCGTAATCGGTCTTGCGCAGCATGGTGCGCTTGCGCTCCTGGCATTCGCCGAGCCACTCGGAACGGTCGGCCAGCTTGCCGGCCGCCTTCCACTCGCGCGCCACCTCGACCAGCAGCTGCAGCGCGGCCTTGGCGTCGGAGACGATCCCGTAGTCGGGACCGAACACGCGACCGATCTGGGTCGGCTCGATGTCGATGTGGACGAACTTGCGGTCCTTGGTGAACACTTCGACGCTGCCGGTGTGGCGATTGGCCCAGCGGTTGCCGATGCCCATCATGAAGTCGGACGCCAGCACCGTGGCGTTGCCGTAGCGGTGACTGGTCTGCAAGCCGGCCATGCCCGCCATCTGCGGGTGGTCGTCCGGAATCGAACCCCAGCCCATCAGGGTCGGGATCACCGGCACTCCGGTGATTTCGGCGAATTCGACCAGCAGCGCGGAGGCGTCGGCGTTAATGATGCCGCCGCCGGCGGTGATCAAGGGACGGTCGGCGTCGTTCATCATCGCCAGCGCCTTCTCGACCTGGGCGCGCGAGGCCTTCGGCTTGTACAGCTCCATCGGCTCGTAGGTGTCCGGGTCGAATTCGATCATCGCCATCTGCACGTCGAACGGCAGGTCGATCAGCACCGGACCCGGGCGGCCGGAGCGCATCAGGTGGAAGGCCTGCTGGAATACGCGCGGCACCAGTGCCGGTTCGCGCACGGTGACGGCCCACTTGGTGACCGGCTTGGCGATCGACTCGATGTCGACCGCCTGGAAGTCCTCCTTGTAAATCCGGGCCCGCGGCGCCTGGCCGGTAATGCAAAGGATAGGTATCGAATCGGCCTGGGCCGAGTACAGGCCGGTGATCATGTCGGTGCCGGCCGGGCCGGAGGTGCCGATGCACACGCCGAGGTTGCCGGCCTTGGCGCGGGTGTAGCCTTCGGCCATGTGCGAGGCGCCCTCGACGTGGCGCGCCAGGATGTGGCGAATGGTGTCGCGCTTGCGCAGTGCAGCATACAACGGGTTGATGGCGGCGCCAGGCACCCCGAACGCAACGTTCACGCCCTCTTTTTCCATCACGTGGACTGCTGCTTCCGCTGCGGTCATCTTAGCCATGTCATCCTCCAGGATTTGATTATCAAAAAATGCAAAGTGCCAATGACCGTATGCTAGAGGTTTAAAGGCCGCGTGATAAGACGACAAAAAATCGGTTTATTCGATACTTTAAGTATGGAATAATCAGGGCATGGACAAACTCAAGCAAATGTCGGCGTTCGTCGACGTGGTGGAAAAAGGCAGCCTGGCGCGCGCCGCGCTGGAACAGAACATCACCCCGGTGATGCTGGGGCGGCGCATCGACGCGCTGGAGAAGCGGCTGGGGGTGAAGCTGATGCACCGGACCACGCGCCACCTGACCCTGACCGAACAGGGCCAGGTGTTCCTGGACCACTGCCGCAAGCTGCTGGCCGATGTCGACATCGCCGAAACGATCGTCTCGGAAGGCCGCCACAAGGCCAGCGGGCACCTGATCGTGTCGGCGCCGGCGGCGTTCGGGCGGCTGCACGTGGCGCCGCACGCGCCGGCGTTCGTCGCGGCCAACCCGAAGGTGCAGATCTCGTTCAACCTGACCGACCAGGTGGTCGACCTGGTGCGCGAAGGCTATGAGCTGGGGATCCGGATCGGCGGCGTGCTCGATCCGAATTTCGTGGCGGTGAAGCTGGCCACCAACCGGCGCGTGGTGTGCGCCACGCCGGAGTATTTCGAGCTGCACGGGATCCCGCGCACGTTAGATGACCTGGCGCAGCACAACTGCCTGGCCTTCAACCTGCAAGGGGGGCAGCAGCGCGGCTGGTACTTCCAGAAGGATGGCAAGCCGGTGACGGTCAAGGTGAGCGGGAATCTGGACTGCAATGACGGGGAATTGCTGCACCGCTGGGCCAGCGAGGGGATAGGACTGGCGTGGCGCTCGACCTGGGAGATCCAGGCGCAGCTGGCGGCGGGGGATCTGATTACGGTACTGGACGAATACGCGCTGCCCGATTACGACATCGTGGCGGTGTACGTGCAGCAGCGGCACCTTCCTGCGAAGGTGCGCTTCTTTATCGATGCGCTGAAGGCGAAGTATGCGGAGCCGGGGTATTGGACCCGGGCTCCGCACCGCTGACGGAGGTTAGCGTGCGGCGCGCGCCTTCTCGGTCGCGGCCAGCACCTGGCCACCACCATAGCTGCCCTGCACCGGCGCCTCGCCGCCCAAGCTTACGCGAATCGCGCAGTACTTGAACTCCGGGATCTTCGCGAACGGGTCGAGCGCCGCGTTGGTCAGCCGGTTGATCGCCGCTTCGTAGTAGCAGAACGGGACGAAAATCGCTCCGCGCGGCGAACTGTCGTCGGCGCGTGCGTACAGCCGCACTATGCCGCGGCGCGATTCGATCGTGATGATTTCGCCAGGCTGCCCGCCCATCTCCGCCAAATCGAGCGGATGGACCAGCGCGACCGGATCCGGCTCGAGCGCATCGAGCACCAGCGCGCGCCGGGTCATGCTGCCGGTGTGCCAGTGTTCCAGCTGGCGCCCGGTGATCAGCACCATCGGATACTCGGAGTCCGGACGCTCGGCAGCCGGAATGATGTCGGCAGGGACGAACTTGGCCCGTCCCGTTTCGCGCGGGAAGGTTTCGGTGAACACCACCGACTGGCCCGGGTCGCCCTCTTTCGTGCACGGGTAAGTGACCGAGTGCTCGCGCTCGAGGCGCTCCCAGGTGATGCCGCCGATGCTGGGCATCGTGTGGCGCATCTCGTCGAACACTTCCGACACGTGCTGGTAGTTCCAGTCCAGGCCGACGCGCTGGGCGATCTGCTGGATGATCCACAGGTCAGGCTTGGCTTCGCCCGGCGCGTCGATCGCCTTGCGGCCCATCTGCACCAGCCGGTCGGTGTTGGTGAAGGTGCCGTCCTTCTCGGGGAAGGCGGTGGCCGGCAGGATCACGTCGGCCAGGTATGCCGTCTCGGTCAGGAAGATGTCCTGCACCACCAGGTGGTCGAGCGCGGCGAGCGACTCGCGCGCGTGGTTGGCGTCCGGGTCGGACATCGCCGGGTTTTCGCCCATCACGTACATGCCGCGCACTTCGCCCTTCTTGATCGCATGCATGACCTCGACCACGGTCAGGCCCGGCGTGGGGTCCAGCGTACCGGATGGCAGGTTCCAGGCTTTTTCGAAGCTGGCCTTTACCTTCGGATCGGACACGTGCTGGTAATCCGGATACATCATCGGGATCAGGCCGGCGTCGGACGCGCCCTGCACGTTGTTCTGGCCGCGCAGCGGATGCAGGCCGGTGCCGTCGCGGCCGATCTGGCCGGTCATCAGCGCCAGCGCGATCAGGCAGCGCGCGTTGTCGGTGCCGTGCACGTGCTGCGATACGCCCATGCCCCACAGGATCATCGAGGCACGCGAGGTGGCGTACAGGCGCGCGGTATAGCGCAGCGTTTCGGCGTCGATGCCGCAGATCGGCGCCATCAGCTCCGGGCTGTAGCCTTCGACGTTCTTCTTCAAGTCTTCGTAGCCGATGGTGCGGCTGTCGATGAATTCCTGGTCGACCAGGTTCTCATGGACGATNNCGGTGCGACATGCGCGCCAGTTCCGAGCGGCGCGGATCCATGACAATGAGCTTGCTGCCATTGGCGACGGCGTTCTTGATCCAGGTGGCGGCCACCGGATGGTTGACGGTCGGGTTGGCGCCGATGATGACGATCACCTCGGCCTTGACCACGTCCATCACAGGGTTCGAGACGGCGCCGGAACCGATACCTTCCAACAGCGCGACGACGGACGAGGCGTGGCACAGGCGCGTGCAGTGGTCGACGTTGTTGCTGCCGAAGCCGGTGCGCACCAGTTTCTGGAACAGGTAGGCTTCCTCGTTGCTGCCCTTGGCCGAGCCGAAGCCGGCCAGCGACTTCTTGCCGTAGGTGTCGCGGATCTGCGCGAACTTGCCGCCGGCCAGTTCCAGGGCCTCTTCCCAGCTCGCTTCGCGGAAGAACTCCATCACGCGGCTCGGGTCCATCTCGATGTCGCCGCGCTTCGGCGCATCGGCACGGCGGATCAGCGGCATGGTAAGGCGGTGCGGGTGGTGCGCGTAGTCGAAACCGTAGCGGCCCTTGACGCACAGGCGGCTGTGGTTGGCGGGACCGTCGCGGCCCTCGACGTACAGAATCTTGTTGTCCTTGACGTTGTAGGTCAGCTGGCAGCCCACGCCGCAGAACGGGCAGAGCGACTCGACCTGCTTGTCCGGCACGGTCAGCGCCACTTCGCGCGCCGGCATCAGGGCGCCGGTCGGGCAGGCCTGGACGCATTCGCCGCAGGCGACGCAGGTGGAGTTACCCATCGGGTCGTCCATGTCGAACACGATCTTGGTGCCTTCGCCGCGCAGCGACAGGCCGATCACGTCGTTCATCTGCTCGTCGCGGCAGGCGCGCACGCAGCGGGTGCACTGGATGCAGGCGTCGAGGTTGACGCTGATCGCGGCGTGCGAATAGTCAGGCGCGACGCGGGCGCGCGCTTCGAAGCGCGGCTTGCCCACTTCGAGCCTGGCGGCCCACTGGTCGACTTCATTGTTGCGGGTGTATTCGGTTTCGGGCATATCCGACAGCAGCAGCTCGAGCACCATCTTCTGGGCGGCGACCGCGCGGTCGCTGTCGGTGCTGACCTTCATGCCGGGCGTCGGGAAACGGCAGCACGACGGCGCCAGCACGCGCTCGCCGTTGATCTCGACCATGCACGAGCGGCAGTTGCCGGCGACGTCCAGGCCTTCCTTGTAGCACAGGCGCGGAATCTCGACGCCTTCGCGGTCGGCGATCTCGATGATGGTCTCGTTGGCGCGGCCGGTGACCTCGCGGCCATTGAGCTCGAAGCTTACGGTCGGCACATCGATCTGCGCCAGTTCGTTACGGGTAATCGCGTTCATATGGTGTTATCCCAACTCGTGCGGAAAATATTTGATGACGCAGTCGACCGGATTCGGCGCTGCCTGGCCCAGGCCGCAGATCGACGCATCGCGCATTACTTGCGACAGGTCGGCCAGCATCGGCAGGTCCCACTTCGGTTTCTGGATCAGCGCGGAGGCCTTGGCGGTGCCGACCCGGCATGGGGTGCACTGGCCGCACGACTCGTGCGCGAAGAAATTCATCATGTTGCGCGCCGCGCCGGCCGCGGTGTCGCGGTCCGACAGCACGATCACCGACGCCGAGCCGATGAAGCAGCCGTACGGTTGCAGGGTGTCGAAGTCGAGCGGGATGTTGTTCAGCGAGGCCGGCAAGATACCGCCCGAGGCGCCGCCCGGCAGGTAGCCGTACAAGGTCTGCCCTTCCAGCATGCCGCCGCAGTGCTCGTCGATCAGCTCCTGGATGGTGATGCCGGCCGGGGCCAGCTTGACGCCCGGCTCCTTGACGCGGCCGGACACCGAGAACGAACGCAGGCCCTTGCGGCCGTTGCGGCCGAAGCTGCTGAACCAGGCTCCGCCCTTTTCGACGATGTCGCGCACCCAGTGCAGCGTCTCGAAATTGTGTTCGAGGGTCGGGCGGCCGAACAGGCCGACCTGCGCCACGTACGGCGGACGCAGGCGCGGCATGCCGCGCTTGCCTTCGATCGACTCGATCATGGCCGACTCTTCGCCGCAGATGTAGGCGCCGGCGCCGCGGCGCAGGATAATTTCGGGCATGCCCAGCACCGGCGGATCGGCGCGCAGCGCGTCCAGTTCCGCTTCCAGCATGCCGCGGCAGCCGTGGTATTCGTCGCGCAGATAGACGTAGATGGTCTCGATGCCGACCGCCCAGGCGGCGATCAGCGCGCCTTCCAGGAAGCGGTGCGGATCGCGCTCGAGGTAGAAGCGGTCCTTGAAGGTGCCAGGCTCGCCTTCGTCGATGTTAATCGCCATCAGGCGCGGGCCGGCCTCGTTGCGCACGATGCGCCACTTGCGCCCGGCCGGGAATCCGGCGCCGCCCAGGCCGCGCAGGCCCGAGTCTTCCATAATCTTGATGATCGATTCGACGTCGCGGGTGCCGGCAATGCACTCGCGCAGCAGCTGGTAGCCGCCGCCGGCGCGGTAGCCGGCGAAGTCGATGAAGTCCTTCTGTACGTGGGTGATTTCCCTGGCCTCGACCTTGGCGGCGATTTGCTCGACGGTGGCGAACGGCACCGGGTTCTGCCCGACTACCGCGGCAGGCGCCTGCTCGCAGCGGCCGATGCATGGCGCCGCAACCACGCGCACGTCGCGGCCCAGAATCGAGGGCAGTCTGGCCAGCAGGTCCTTGGCGCCGGCCATTTCGCACGACAGGCCGTCGCACACGCGCACCGTCAGTGCGGCAGGCGCTTCGCCGCCTTCCTTGACCACGTCGAAGTGGTGGTAGAAGGTCGCCACTTCGTAGACTTCGGTCTGGGCCAGCTTCATCTCGGCGGCCAGCGCGGCGAGGTGTTCGGCCGACAGGCAGCCGAAGCGGTCCTGGATCTTGTGCAAGTGCTCGATCAGCATATCGGCCTGGCGCGATTCTTCGCCAAGCAGCGCCTGCACCTGCGCCAGGGCAGCGGGATCGACCCGCCGGCCCTTCGGCGCTTCGCGCTTGCGCTGGCGCGATGCGCCCTCAACTTTAATAGGAATGATCATCTGGTTCATGCTGGGTCCTGTCTCGGCAGGCCGGGGCGGCCTGAGTACCAGCGGCGCTTCATGGGCGCCGCCATTGTTAATATTCCGGGTGCGCCGCTGCGGGCGCCCCTGTTGCTCTGCATCAGATCACATGCTCCGCCCGCAGCAGATCGATCTGCTGCGCGCTGTAGCCGAGCTGGCGCAGCACCTGGTCGGTATGCTCGCCCAGCAGCGGCGAGCGTTCCACCTCGGTGGGGCTGTCGGACAGCTTGATCGGATTGCCGACGGTGAGATACTTGCCGCGTTCGGGATGATCGACTTCGACGATGGTGCCGCTGGCGCGCAGCGACGGTTCCTCGGCGATTTCCTTCATCGACAGGATCGGACCGCACGGAATGTCGTACTTGTTCATCGCGTCCATCGCTTCGAACTTGGTCATGGTCTTGGTCCACACTTCGACGGCGCCGAAGATCTCCATCAGGCGCGGCAGGCGTGCGCGCGCGGTGGCGTAGTCGGGATCGGAAATCCATTCCTCGCGCCCGATCACCTTGCAGATCGAGCCCCACACCGGCGCCTGGGCGACGAAGTAGATGTAGGCGTTGGGATCGGTTTCCCAGCCTTTGCACTTGAGGATCCAGCCCGGCTGGCCGCCGCCCGACGCATTGCCGGCGCGCGGCACCGAGTCGCCGAAAGTGCCGTTCGGGTACTGCGGATATTCTTCCATCACGCCGGTACGCTCGAGGCGCTGCTGGTCGCGCAGCTTCACGCGGCACAGGTTCAGCACGGCGTCCTGCATCGAGGTGAGCACCTTCTGGCCGCGGCCCGTCACGGTGCGCTGGTACAGCGCGGTGACGATACCGAGCGCCAGGTGCAGGCCGCTGCCGCTGTCGCCGATCTGGGCGCCGGTGACCATCGGCGGGCCGTCGTCGAANNCCCGGGCCGAAGCCCTTGACCGACGCGACGATCATTTTCGGATTCAGTTCCTGGATGCGTTCCCAGCTAAATCCCATGCGGTCGAGCGCGCCGGGCGCGAAGTTCTCGACCAGCACGTCGCAGTCCTTGATCAGCGTTTCCAGCACTTCCTTGCCGGCCGGCTTCTTGGTGTCGAGCGTGATCGAACGCTTGTTATGGTTGAGCATGGTGAAATACAGGCTGTCCACGCCGGGAATATCGCGCAACTGCCCGCGCGTGGCATCGCCCTCGCCCGCGCGCTCGACCTTGATCACGTCCGCACCGAACCAGGCCAGCAACTGGGTACAGGTAGGGCCCGACTGCACGTGCGTGAAGTCAAGTATGCGGACACCTTCTAATGCTTTGCTCATGGCACATCTCTCCGAAGAATCACTCTGTTTTATTATGCCCGACAAAGACTATCTTGACCGCCCAGCGCTCTTTTTGCCTGATGGATAACGTTCCATGCCGACGGCGATGATGCGAGGCTCATGATATCGACGCCGCCACTATTTGCTCATTGACCACGGTCAAGAATAGCCAGATGCCGCGCGGCGCCGGGCAGATCGCCAAACTTGACCGCGGTAATGAGCAAGATACAGCAATGGATTGTATGCTTTCGATAATTGAAAAAAGGAGAACCACCGATGCGCGCAATTGAAATTACCCAGCCCGGCCCGCCGGATGTCTTGCAGCTGTGCGAACGGCCGATGCCGGCACTCGAGCCGGGCCACGTGATGATCAGGGTGCACGCGGCCGGCATCAACCGCCCCGACGTGCTGCAACGCACCGGCAACTATCCGGTGCCGAAGGGCGCGTCCGACCTGCCCGGGCTGGAAGTGGCCGGCGCGATCGTCGGCGGCGATCTGGCGGGCAGCGACTTCAAGATGGGCGACATGGTGTGCGCGCTGGTGCAGGGCGGCGGCTATGCGGAGTATTGCAGCGCGGCGCTGGCCTTGTGTCTGCCGGTGCCGAAAGGCATGAGCATGATCGAGGCGGCTTCGCTGCCGGAGACGTTCTTCACGGTGTGGAGCAATGTGTTCGACCGGGCCGGACTTGTCGAGGGTGAGACGTTGCTGGTGCAGGGCGGCTCGTCCGGCATCGGCGTCACCGCGATCCAGCTGGCCAAGGCGCTCGGGCACAAGGTGTTCGCGACCGCTGGCTCGGACGAGAAGTGCCGAGCCTGCGAAGCGCTGGGCGCGGACCGGGCGATCAATTACAGGACTGAGGACTTCGTCGAGATCGTCAAGGCGGAAACCGGCGGCAAGGGCGTCGATGTGATTCTCGATATGGTGGGCGGCGATTATGTGCCGCGCGAGATCAGCTGCCTGGCCGACGACGGCCGGCTGGTGTTCATCGCCCTGCTCGGCGGCGGCAAGGCCACCGTGCCGCTCGGGCAGATCCTGATCCGCCGGCTGACCGTGACCGGCTCGACCCTGCGCCCTCGCCCGCTGGCGTTCAAGGCGAAGATCGCGGCGAACCTGCGCGAGCATGTGTGGCCGCTGCTCGACGCGGGCACGATCAAGCCGGTAATTTACAAGACGTTTCCGTTGGCAGATGCGGCGCAGGCGCATCAATTAATGGAGTCCAGTACGCATGTAGGGAAAATCGTGCTTGAGGTTAGTCAGGCGTGATCAAAAGTTGCGGGCGCAGCAGTTGCCCGCCACTCCCTGAACAAAATTTACCGTTCTTTCTGGAAATCATTTTTATTTGTCGGAAATTTTTACAACTATAAATACTTAATGCCTCATGCAAACTTTAACCTGATGTTATTTAAAGTAAAATTATTATAGGAATGAAAATTGCTTAAGTTGTTGGCGGCATTTAACAACAACCAGGGAATGTTATGAAAATAAAAACTGCGGTAGCAATCGTTGGGTGTCGTCGATTTTCGGCGCCAACGGCAGCAGTTTGCTACGCGCAGCCTTGACGGCGTTCTCGACAATATCGCGATCTCCGATGCNNGCCTGATCGGCCTGTGCGCCTCGCGCCGCAAGTCGGCCTAGTACACCAGCGAAGCTGGTTGCACGATAACAATGCCGTCGGATATACGACGGCATTTTTCTTATATCAATCGATCAGCAAGCAGATCGGCGATCGCCAGGTGGCTTTCAAGAAGAGCCGGGATGGTGGCCCGCGCAACCAGGCGTTCGGCGAAGACGGCACTTGCTGCGTTCATGCGATAGACTTCAACACTAAGTGAAGGTAGCGACAACGCCAACCGACCAATTGTTGCAGGCGTTCATTCCAAGGAAATTGATGAGTAGCGAACAGCTCGGTGAATTTATCGCCGCTTCCGCATGGGGCAAGAACCTGACAGCCGACCAATTGCGGCGCGTTTGCACAGAGGCGTCCGAATTGAAGGTGGACGCGGGGCAGACGATCTGCTACCGCGGAGTACAGGCCGAATACTGGTACGGCGTCATCGAAGGCCTGGTGAAAGTGTCGACCGTTTCACGCAGCGGACGGCCCACCACCTTCATTGGCATTCCCGCAGTCGGCTGGTTCGGCGAAGGCGCGGTCTTGAAACACGAAATCCGGCCCTATGACGTGGTGGCGCTGCGCGCGAGCCGGCTGGCGCTGATCCCGGCGGCGACGTTCCATTGGCTGTTCGGCGCCAGTTTGCCCTTCAATGCCTTCCTGATCGGCCATCTCAACGCCCGCCTTGCGCAATTCGTGATCCGGCTCGAGCATGCGCGTTCGCACGACCCGGACCGGCACGTCGCTCATTGTCTGGCGGAATTATTCAACCCAGAGCTGTATCCGGGCACTGCCACCACGTTGCAGATCTCGCAAGAAGAAATTGCCTTTCTGGCCGGCGTGTCGCGTCAGCTCGTCAATCGCGCGCTGAACCGGCTGGAACAAGCCAGGCTGGTCAAGGTCTGCTACGGATCGATCACGATCCTCGATCTCGACGCATTGCGCGCATTTGCCGCGCAGCCGGAGGATCCTGCCGGCTGATCCGTCGTATCGCTTCAAAGATCTTTCAATTGTCAGGGTCCTGACAATGTTCCGCGAACTCCGATGATAGTCTCGATGTACTTTACGTTCACGTCAACGTAAGGCCGTTCAGAACGATAAATTCGACATATCACGGAGACAGACAATATGAAAGCGAAACAGATTTCCCTCGCGTGCGCCTTGCTGGTAGCAGCGATGAGCCAGGCCGCGGCGCAAGTGAGCAACGACGTCGTCAAGATCGGCGTGATCACCGACCTGTCGGGTTTATATTCGGACTTGTCGGGACAAGGCTCGATCGTCGCCGCGAAGATGGCGATCGAAGACTTCGGCAAGACGGTGCTTGGCAAGCCGATCGAACTGCTCAGCACGGACAGCCAGAACAAGGCCGACGTCGCATCGGCCAAGGCACGCGAATGGATCGACGAACAAAAGGTCGATGTGCTGATGGACCTGGTGCCGACCAACGTCGCGCTGGCCGTCATGCAAATCGCGCAGCAGAAAAACAAGCTGGCAATCGTAGTCGGCTCGGCCTCCAGCACGATTACGAATGAAAAGTGCACCGCCACCAGCGCCCACTGGATGTACGACACCTATTCGAGTTCGGTGGGCACCGGCAAGGCCCTGCTCAAACGCGGCGGCGACAACTGGTATTTCCTGACAGCCGACTATGCATTTGGCAAATCGCTTGAAAAAGACGTGTCGGACGTGGTCACGGCCGGCGGCGGCAAAGTGGCCGGTTCCGTCAAACACCCCTTGAACAGCAGCGATTTTTCCTCTTTCCTGATGCAAGCCCAGGCCTCCAAGGCGAAGGTTATCGGCTTGGCCAACGCCGGCGGCGATACCATCAACGCCGTCAAGCAGGCCGGCGAATTCGGCATTGCCGGCAAGGGACAGCTGGTCGCGCCGCTGCTGATGTTCATCAGCGACGTGCACGCGATCGGCCTGAAATATGCCCAGGACATGTATCTGACCGAAGGCTTCTACTGGGACCAGAACGATGCAACGCGCGCCTGGTCCAAGCGCTTCTTCGCGATCCAGAAGAAGATGCCTACCATGGCGCAGGCCGGCATGTATTCGGCCGTCACGCACTACCTGAAAGCGGTCAAGGCAGCCGGAACGGATGAAACCGGCGCCGTCATGAAAAAGATGCGCGAGCTGCCGATCAGCGACGTCGTCATTCCGAAAGGGACGCTGCGCGAGGACGGCCGCGTGGTGCACGACATGCTGCTGCTGCAGGTGAAAAAGCCGAGCGAATCGAAGGCGCCATGGGACTACTACAAGATCGCCGGGGTGGTGCCGGCCAGCGAAGCGTTCCGGCCGCTGGCGCAATCGAGCTGCTCGCTCGTGAAAAAATGATCTGACGCAAACAGAAGGAGACGACAATGCAGCCGCTTGCAAGTTACGTTCATGGCGCCCACGACGTGCCACTGATTGGGGAAACGATCGGCGCCTACCTCGATTCGGTAGCGGCGCGGTTCGGCGCCAGCGAGGCGCTGGTGATCCCGCACCAGGATGTGCGCTGGACCTACGACGAATTCAACCAGCGCGTCACTCGCCTGGCGGCCGGACTGCTCAGGCTCGGCCTGCAGCCGGGCGACCGCATCGGCATCTGGTCGCAGAACCGCGCCGAATGGGTGCTGACCCAGTTCGCCACCGCCAGGGCCGGCCTGATCATGGTGAACATAAACCCCGCGTATCGCCGCTCGGAACTGGAATACGTGCTCGACAAGGTCGATTGCAGCGCCCTGATCCTGGCGCCGAGCTTCAAGTCGAGCGACTACATCGCCATGCTGCAGGACGTCGTGCCCGAACTCCATCACGCCAGACCCGGCGCGCTGCAGTCGGAACGGTTGCCACACCTGCGCCATGTGATCCGGCTGGGTGCCGACAAGACGCCCGGCATGTTCAACTTCGACGAGCTGTCGGCAGCCATCGACGTCGATCATCTCGCCTATCTCGCGAAGGTCCAGGCCACCCTGCAGTTCGACGATCCCGTCAACATCCAGTTCACGTCCGGCACTACCGGCGCGCCGAAGGGCGCGACGCTGACGCATCACAACATCCTCAACAACGGCTTCTTCATCGGCGAAGCGATGAAGCTGACCGAGCACGACAAACTGTGCATCCCGGTGCCGTTGTATCACTGCTTCGGCATGGTGCTCGGTAACCTGGCCTGCGTCACGCACGGTTCGGCCATGGTCTATCCGGGCGAAGGTTTCGAGCCGAAGGCAGTGCTCGAGACGGTGCAGGCCGAGCGCTGCACCGGCCTGCATGGCGTGCCCACCATGTTTATCGCCATCCTGGACCATGCCGACTTCGGCCAGTACGACCTCACCAGCCTGCGCACCGGCATCATGGCCGGCTCGCCCTGCCCCACCGAGGTGATGAACCGCGTCATCAAGACGATGCACATGAACGAAATCACCATCGCCTACGGTATGACGGAAACTTCGCCCGTCAGCTTCCAGAGTTCGATCGACGATCCAGTGGCGCTGCGGGTGTCCACCATCGGCCGCGTCCACCCGCACCTGGAAGTCAAAATCGTCGATGGCGCAGGACGGATCGTGCCGCGCGGCCAGAAGGGCGAACTGCTCACACGCGGCTATTCGGTCATGCTCGGTTACTGGGGCGACGAAGAAAAAACGCGTGAAGCGATCGACCCGGCGCGCTGGATGCACACCGGCGACCTCGCGGTCATCGATGAACAGGGCTTCGCCAGCATCGTCGGCCGTTCGAAAGACATGGTGATCCGCGGCGGCGAAAACATCTACCCGCGCGAAGTCGAGGAGTTCCTGTACCGGCATCCGAAAGTGCTCGACGTGCAGTGCGTCGGCGTGCCGGACCAGAAATATGGCGAGGAGCTGGCCGCGTGCATCGTGCTGCGCCCCGGCATGCAGGCAACCGCGGAAGAAATCCGCGCCTTCTGCGACGGCCAGATTGCCTATTACAAGGTGCCGCGCTACGTCATGTTCGTCGACAGCTTCCCGATGACGGTGACCGGCAAGGTCCAGAAATACCTGCTGCGCGAACAGGTCACCACCGACCTTGGCCTCACCGGCGGCTCATTGATCAAATAGAGGAACCCATGTCCACCACCATCGATTTACCGGGCCTGTCGTTCGCCCACGGCGAAGACATTGACGCCTTGCGGGACACCATCCGTCAGTTCGCGCAGTCTGAAATCGCCCCGCGCGCCTCTGAGATCGACCGCAGCGACCAGTTCCCGATGGACCTGTGGCGCAAGATGGGCGACCTTGGCGTGCTCGGCATCACCGTCGACGAGCAGTACGGCGGCGCCCAGATGGGCTATCTGGCCCAC
>CXWL01111957.1_pt2 | contig 17285 bp, 24 predicted proteins | sample 590931 | NCBI WGS metagenome assembly CXWL01 (sample SAMEA3498368, study PRJEB10139) | groundwater metagenome | biome: water well; material: biofilm material | place: Germany | collected 2015-04-27 | reverse complement strand
TCATCGGCACCAGGAACGGCGCGATCACGCCGGTGGCGATCATCTTCGAGCCGACCGGCAGCGAGGCGATCATCGGGCGCGCGATGAAGTCGTAGATCTGCGCCGGGCCCGGCCACAGCATCAGCGCGACGGTGATGATGGCGATCCCGATCGAGGACTTGACCAGGCGGTCGCGCAATTCGATCAGGTGGGAGATAAAGGTCTCTTCGCCCGCTGCTTTTTCGGTCATTAGAAGAATGAAGATGGGTTGGAAACGCGGGGGCGGAATTTCTTGACGCGCGCGGCGCCCGAGATGATGTGGGTCTTGCCGCCGTGGCGCTGCTTGTACCAGCCGGGAACGGCCGCGTTGCGCATCAGTTTCTTGCGGCGGAACTCGCGCGCCTTGCGTTCGAGGTCGGACACGGTGGCCGACGGCTCGCTCAGCGTGGCGGGATGGTCGCGCCAGGCCGCTTCGACATCGTCGACATTGCTCCGGATCGAATTCTCGACGTTGGCCTTGATCGACTGCGCGGTCTCCTGCACTTCCTTCTGCAGGTTGCGCAGTTCATCGAGCTCGATTTCGCGGCTGACTTCGGATTTGACTTCGTGCAGGTAGCGCTGGGCGCGGCCGTACAAGGTCCCGGCCATGCGCGCCACCTTGGGCAGCTTTTCGGGGCCGATGACGATCAGCGCAACGACACCGATAATGGCGAGTTTGGAAAGTCCAAGATCGATCATGGATGGGCAAAGTCAGGACTCAGGCGCCTGCGCGAGGCAGGCGCTTGTGTCAGAACTTCGATTTCTCTTTCGTCTCGACGTCGATGGTGGTTTTGTCGGCAACCTGGGAAGGCGGAACAGCCGCGCCCGGTTTCTCTTCGTCGCCCTTGACGCCGTCCTTGAAGCCCTTGACGGCCTTGCCGATGTCGGAACCCATGTTGCCGATCTTCTTGGTGCCAAATACCAGCATCACGACGACCAGCACGATCAGCCAGTGCCAAATACTCATTGAACCCATCATATTCTCCTTGCCCGGCGCGTGGCGCCTTCAATTCGTGGAAACGTACTGCGCCAGTATATGCGAAGCAGGGTTTTCGTGCCCTGTATCAGCGCTGACCCCGCCATGGGCGCGGTCCGCCGTACATGTGAAGGTGCAGATGGTACACCTCTTGCCCGCCGTCGGGGCCGCTATTGATGAGGGTTTTGTAACCGCCGCCCGGATTGCCGCTGGCGTCATAGGTGACCGCGCAGCCATGCTCGGCAGCAAGACGAGGCACCAGCGCCAGCATCTTGCCCAGCAGTTCGGTATGGCTGGCGTCGCATTCGGACAAGGTCGGCACGTGGATTTTCGGGATGATCAACAGGTGCACCGGCGCGGCCGGGTTGATATCCTTGAACGCCATCAGCTCGCCGTCTTCATACACCACCGACGACGGGATTTTTTTGGCGGCGATCTTGCAAAACAGGCAGTTGTCCACTATTTAGCTCCCGGCTTGGTGTTTGTCGGTTTCGGCGGCGTCGCGCAGCGCATCCTTGCGCGCGGCCTTTTCTTCGATGCCGGAGATGCCTTCGCGGCGCGCCAGTTCGTCCAGCACCTGCTGCGGCGTCAGGTTGAACTGGGCCAGCATCACCATCGTATGGAACCACAGGTCGGCGCATTCGTACAGCACCTTGGAGGCGTCGCCGTCGACCCGCGCGTCCTTGGCGGCCATCACGGTTTCGGTGGCTTCCTCGCCGATTTTCTTCAGGATCGCGTCGTCGCCCTTGGCGAACAGGCGCGACACGTACGATTTCTCGGGATCGCCGCCGTTTTCCAGCTTGCGCGATTCGATGACTGCAGCCAGCCGGTTCAGGGTCACGCTCATTTTTTCTTCTTCGGTGGGTAGATGGTTGCCGGATCCTTCAGGACCGGTTCGGCCGCCTGCCAGTCGCCGTTCACGGCGTCGCCGTCGAACTTCTGGAAGAAGCAGGAATGGCGGCCGGTGTGGCAGGCGATGCCGCCGGCCTGCTCGATCTTGAGCAGCACCACGTCTTCGTCGCAGTCGAGCCGGATCTCCAGCACCTTCTGCACATGGCCGGACTCTTCGCCCTTGTGCCACAGCTTCTTGCGCGAGCGGCTCCAGTACACCGCCTCGCCCAGCTCCACCGTCCTGGCCAGCGCGTCGCGGTTCATCCAGGCGAACATCAGCACGTCGCCGCTGGCGGCTTCCTGGGCGATCACCGGCACCAGGCCGTGTTCGTCCCAGCGGACCTTCTTGAGCCATTTCTGGCTGTTGGCTGTGGTGCTACCGTTTGGCATGCTGTGTCCCTCAATCCAGGCGCATCGGAATGCCCTGCGCGGCCATGAAGCGCTTGGCTTCCTGGACCGTGTGCTGGCCATAGTGGAAAATGCTGGCCGCCAGTACCGCATCGGCGCGTCCCAGCTTGATGCCATCGGCCAGGTCCTGCAGGCCGCCCACGCCGCCCGAGGCGATCACCGGGATGCCGACCGCGTTGGACACGCCGCGCGTCAGGCCCAGGTCGAAGCCGGACTTGGTGCCGTCGCGGTCCATGCTGGTCAGCAGGATCTCGCCGGCGCCGAGGCGCTCCATGTTCTGCGCCCATTCGATCGCATCGAGGCCGGTGGCCTTGCGCCCGCCGTGGGTGAATACTTCCCACTTGCCGGGTGCGACCTGCTTGGCGTCGATCGCCACCACGATGCATTGCGAGCCGTGCTTTTGCGAGGCCTCGAACACCAGTTCGGGATTGGTCACCGCCGAGGTGTTCATGCTGACCTTGTCGGCGCCGGCGTTCAGCAGCCGGCGCACGTCTTCGACCTTGCGCACGCCGCCGCCCACGGTCAGCGGAATGAACACGGTGGAGGCCACCGCTTCGATGATGTGCAGGATCAGGTCGCGTCCGTCGGACGACGCGGTGATGTCGAGGAAGGTGATCTCGTCGGCGCCCTGGCCGTCGTAGCGGCGCGCGATCTCCACCGGGTCGCCGGCGTCGCGCAGCTCGGTGAAGTTGACGCCTTTGACGACGCGGCCGTCGGTCACGTCGAGGCAGGGGATGATGCGTTTTGCCAGCATGGTGTTTTTGTGCGGGCGCTTACGCCTCGCCGTCTCCGGAAAGCTGGTCGGCGCGCACCTGGGCCGAGGTCAGGTCGAGCGTGCCTTCGTAGATCGAACGGCCGCAGATGACGCCTTCGATGCCTTCTTCCTGCACCGCGCACAGCTCTTCGACGTCTTTCAGGTTATGCACCCCGCCCGAGGCGATGATCGGAATCCGCACCGACTGCGCCAGCTTGACGGTAGCCTCGATGTTCACGCCGCCCATCATGCCGTCGCGGCCGATGTCGGTGTAGACGATCGACTCGACGCCGTAGGCTTCGAATTTCTTGGCCAGGTCGATCACTTCGTGGCCCGACATCTTGCTCCAGCCGTCGGTGGCGACCTTGCCGTCCTTGGCGTCCAGGCCGACGATGATGTGGCCCGGGAAGGCGCCGCAGGCGTCGTGCAGGAAGCCCGGGCTCTTGACCGCCGCGGTGCCGATGATGATGTAGGTGATGCCGTCGTCGAGGTAGCGCTCGATGGTGTCGAGGTCGCGGATGCCGCCGCCCAGCTGGACCGGGATCTCGTCGATGTCGTTATCGACCGCGAATTCCTGCACTACCTGCAGGATCGACTTGACCGCCGATTCGTTCTTCGGCTTGCCGGCGAAGGCGCCGTTCAGGTCGACCAGGTGCAGGCGCCGCGCGCCTTTCTTCAGCCAGTGCAGCGCCATTTCGGCGGGGTCTTCGGAAAAGACGGTGGCGAGTTCCATATCGCCCTGTTTGAGGCGAACGCAGTGACCGTCTTTCAGGTCGATGGCAGGAATGAGCAGCATGATCGGTGTCGTCGATGTCGGTTAGGTGAGTGAATACGGGGGAATCTACGGATTCCAGTGAACGAAATTCTTGTACAGGCGCAGCCCGGTGGCGGCGCTTTTCTCGGGGTGGAACTGGGTCGCAACGATATTGTCGCGCGCAACCGCGCAGCAGAACGGCGCACCGTAATCGGTCTCGCCGATGCTGTCGGCCGGGTCGACCGGCTGCGCGTAGTAGCTATGCACGAAATAAAAGTAGCTGTCGTCGGCGATGCCGTCCCACACCGGGTGCGGGCGCTGCTGCCTGACGCGGTTCCAGCCCATCTGCGGCACCTTGAAGCGCGAGCCGTCGGCCTGCAGCTTGCCCTCGAGCTGGAAGCGCACCACCCGGCCCGGCAGCAGCCCGAGTCCGGCGGTGTCGGCTTCTTCGCTGCGGTCGAACAGCATCTGCTCGCCGACGCACACGCCCATCATCGGGCGAGTCTTGGAGGCGCGCAGCAGCGCATCCTGGACGCCCGATTCGCGCAGGCTGAGCATGCAGTCGCGCATCGCGCCCTGGCCCGGCAGCACGATCCGGTCGGCGCTGTCGATGTCGGCGGGGTTGCCCGAAATGAGCACGTTGGCTTCCGGTGCGACCGCGCGCAGGGCCTGCGCCACCGAGCGCAGATTTCCCATGCCGTAATCGACCACTACAATTTTATTCATGATGTTGATTGGGTAAGCGCGTTGTCGCGGTATCGACTACAGGCTGCCTTTGGTGGAAGGAATGGTGCCGGCCGAGCGCGCATCGAGTTCGGCGGCCATGCGCAGCGCGCGTCCGAACGCCTTGAATACGGTTTCGCACTGGTGGTGCGCGTTCTCGCCGCGCAGGTTATCGATATGCAGCGACACCAGCGCGTGGTTGACGAAGCCCTGGAAAAATTCATGGGCCAGGTCGACGTCGAAGCTGCCGATCATCGCGCGCTTCCACGGCACGTGCATTTCCAGGCCCGGACGTCCGGAGAAATCGAGCACCACGCGCGACAGCGCTTCATCCAGCGGCACGTAGGCGTGGCCGTAGCGGCGGATGCCCTTCTTGTCGCCGATCGCCTTGGCCACCGCCATCCCCAGCGTGATGCCGGTGTCTTCGACCGTGTGATGCGCGTCGATGTGCAGGTCGCCGACGCACTCGATGTCGAGGTCGATCAGGCCGTGGCGCGCAATCTGGTCCAGCATGTGGTCGAGGAAGGGCACGCCGGTATTCAGCTTTTGCTGGCCGGTGCCGTCAAGGTTGATCGCGACGCGAATCTGCGTCTCGTTGGTGTTGCGTGTGATTTCTGCGGTGCGGGTCATGGACGGTGCTCTATTGGTTCAGCGCTGCTTTGAGGGCAGTCAGGAATGCGGAATTCTCTTCCGGCGTGCTGACCGTCACGCGTATGCAATTGGCCAGCAGTGCATGCATTTTACCCATATTTTTGACTAACACCTTGTCAGCTAGTAGTTTCGCGCAAGCATCATCGGAATCGGCTACCCGAAACAGAAGGAAATTTGCCGCCGATGGGAAGAGTTCGACCCCGGAAAGCGCCGCCAGTTCGGCCGCCAGGGTGGTGCGGGCGGCGTTCAGCTGGGCCGCCTGGGCGTCCAGCACTTCCAGGTGATCGAGCGCGAATTCGGCCGCGACCTGGGTCAGCACGTTGACGTTGTAGGGCGGGCGCACTTTTTCGAACTGGGCCAACAGGGCCGGCGCGGCCGACATGTAGCCGAGCCGGATCCCGGCCAGGCCAAGCTTGGACAGCGTGCGCATCACGACCAGGTTCTCGAATTCGGGCAGGTGGCCCATGAAGCTGGTGCGGGCGAACGGCTCGTAGGCCTCGTCGACCACGGCGATGCCGGTGTCGCCCAGCGCGTCGATCAGTTCGGCCATGTCGGCCGCGTCGTACAGGTTGCCGGTCGGGTTGTTCGGATAGGCCAGGAACAGCACCGACGGCTTGTGCTGCGCGATCGCGGCCAGCATGGCCGGCTGGTCGAGCGTGAAGTCGGCCTTGAGCGGCACCCCGACGAAGTCCATGCCGGCGAATTGCGCCGAGCGCTGGTACATCACGAAGGCCGGAATCGGCGCCAGGATCACGGCGCGGCGGTCCTGGCGCGCGGTGGCCATGGCGATGATCGAGATCAGTTCGTCCGAGCCGTTGCCGAGGATGACGTCGTACCCGGGCGGCACGCCGAGCCGGGCGCGGATCTTCTGCTTCAGCGTGCCATAGGAGGCGACCGGATAGCGGTTCAGCGCCGCCTCGGCCAGCCGCTCGCCCAGTTCGGCGCGCAGCCTGGGCGGCATCTCGTAAGGATTCTCCATCGCGTCGAGCTTGATGTAGCCGCTCGCATCGGGCACGTTGTAGCTGCCGGCGGCGCGCACGTCGGCGCGAATCGTGTTGGTGATCAGGTTGTCGATGAAAGACATGGCAGTTCTCCTTGGCGCGCATCGGCGTCGGGTTCGGTTTTCTTGACGGCCTTGCGTTTGCCTGCGGGTTCGAGCGCGGGGGCGGCGAGCCGGCTTTCGATGATCTCGCAGTAGGCGGGGTTCAGTTCGAAGCCGACGAAATCGCGCCCACAGCGCTTGGCCGCCAGCGCGGTGGTGCCGCTGCCCATGAACGGGTCGAGCACCACGCCGCCCGGCGGGCAGGAGGCCTTGACCATCCGTTCGATGATCTCGAGCGGCTTCTGGGTCGGATGGTCGGCCCGCTCCGGATGCTCGCGGTGCAGGCGCGACACGCTCCACAGGTCCTTCGGGTTGTAGCCCACTTCCAGCCATTTGGCGCCGACGAAGATCGAGCGCGAACGGGCCTTCTTGGTTTCGGCGTCGTAGGCGATCCGTACCGCATCCAAATCGAAGTAGTAATCCTTGCGATTGACGAAAAAGCCGATGGTGTCGTGCACCGACGTGAAGCTGCGCACGCTGCCGCCCATCGACGGCACCCGGCGGTCCCAGATGATCTCGTTCATCATCGTCATGCGCTGCTTGAGCATGACGAAAATCTCCGGCGAAAAGCGCCAGGTCAGGAAGATGTACAGGCTGCCGTTCGGTTTCAGCTTGGGCAGCGCCTTGTCGATCCATTGCTCGGTCCAGGCCAGGTAGTCGGCCACGCTCTGCTGGTCGGAGCCGTTACCGTAGTCCTTGCCCAGGTTGTAGGGCGGGTCGGTCAGGATCAGGTCGATCGAACCGTCCGGGATGCGCGCCAAGCCCTCGAGCGCGTCCTCGCAGAATACCCGGTTGACCCAGCCGCTCATGACGGCGTCTTCAGGCGGAGTTCAGCGCTGCGGGCGTGCGCCTGCAGCCCTTCGCCGTAGGCCAGTTCGGCCGCTACCTTGCCCAATGTCTGCGCGCCCGCTTCGCTGACGTACAGGATCGACGAGCGTTTCTGGAAATCGTACACGCCCAGCGGCGACGAGAAGCGCGCCGTGCGCGAGGTCGGCAGCACGTGGTTCGGGCCGCAGCAGTAGTCGCCCAGCGATTCGGACGAAAAGCGCCCGAGGAACATCGCGCCGGCGTGGCGGATCTTGTCGGCCCACTGCTGCGGGTCCTCGGCCGAGATCTCGAGGTGCTCGGCGGCGATCGCGTTGGCGATGTCGCAGGCTTCATCCATGTCGCGCACTTTGATCAGCGCACCGCGATCAAGCAGAGAGGTACGGATGACGTCCTGGCGCGGCATGGTCGGCAGCAGCTTGTGGATGCTGGCTTCGACCCGCGCGATGTAATCGGCGTCCGGGCACAGCATGATGGCCTGCGCCAGTTCGTCGTGCTCGGCCTGCGAGAACAGGTCCATCGCGACCCAGTCCGGGTCGGTGGTGCCGTCGCACAGCACCAGGATCTCCGACGGGCCGGCGATCATGTCGATGCCGACCGTGCCGAACACGCGCCGCTTGGCGGCGGCCACATAGGCATTGCCTGGTCCGACGATCTTGTCGACTGCTTGAATGGTGGCGGTGCCGTAGGCCAGCGCGCCGACTGCCTGCGCGCCGCCGATGGTGATCACGCGCGTTACCCCGGCGATCGCGGCGGCGGCCAGCACCATCTGGTTCTTCACGCCGTCCGGGGTCGGCACCACCATGATGATTTCGGCGACACCAGCCACCTTGGCGGGGATCGCGTTCATCAGCACCGACGACGGGTACGCGGCCTTGCCGCCCGGGACGTAGATCCCGACCCGGTCAAGCGGGGTGATGCGTTGTCCAAGCACCGTGCCATCCGGCTCGGTGTAGGTGAAGCCTTTCAATTCCTGCTTCTGGCGCTCGTGGAACACGCGGATCCGCTCGGCCGCCACCTGCAGCGCGGCGCGCTGGGCTTCCGGCAGCGCCGCCAGCGCGGCATCGAGTTCGGCCTGGCCGATGTCGAACGCCGCCATGCTGGCCGCGCCGCCCGGGATCCGGCGGCCGGCGAACCGGTCGAAGCGGTTGGTGTACTCGAGGACCGCCGCGTCGCCGCGGGTTTTCACGTCATGCAGGATCGCAGTAACCGCGGCTTCGATGGCGTCGTCGGTGGACGCTTCGAACGCGAGCAGCGCATCGAGGCGTGGTTTGAAGTCCGGCTGCGTGGAATCGAGCTTGCGGATCTGGATCGACATAATGGAATCAGCCTTGCAGTTTCGAGGCGCGTTCGAACGCCTCCAGGATAGGTTGGAGCCGTTCGCGCTTGAGCTTCAGCGCGGCCTGGTTGACCACCAGCCGCGACGAGATCTCCATGATCGTTTCGACTTCGACCAGGTTGTTGGCGCGCAGCGTGTTGCCGGTCGAGACCACGTCGACGATCGCATCCGACAGGCCGACCAGCGGCGCCAGTTCCATCGAGCCGTACAGCTTGATCAGGTCGACGTGCACGCCCTTGGCCGCGAAGTGCTCGCGCGCGGTCTGGACGAACTTGGTGGCCACGCGCAGGCGCGCGCCCTGGCGCACCGCGTTCTCGTAGTCGAAGCCGGCGTTCACCGCGACCGACATGCGGCAGGCGGCGATCTTGAGGTCGATCGGCTGGTACAGGCCTTCGCCGCCGTGCTCGAGCAGCACGTCCTTGCCGGCCACGCCGAAGTCGGCCGCTCCGTACTGCACGTAGGTCGGCACGTCGCTAGCGCGCACAATGATCACGCGCACGTTCGGGTCGTTGGTGGCGAGGATCAGCTTGCGCGAAGTCTCAGGGTTCTCGGTGACCTCGATGCCGGCCGCCGCCAGCAGCGGCAGGGTGTCGTCGAAGATGCGGCCTTTCGACAGTGCGAGGATCAGCTGGCCGCTGGGCTGGGTGGAAAATGGATTCATGGCTTACTTGATCCGCACGATATCGGCGCCGACCGCGGACAGCTTCACTTCCATCCGGTCGTAGCCGCGGTCGAGGTGGTAGATGCGGTCGATCAGGGTGGTGCCTTCGGCCGCCATCGCGGCGATCACCAGCGATGCCGAGGCGCGCAGGTCGGTCGCCATCACCGGCGCGCCACGCAGGCGGAACACGCCGGCGATGCTGGCGGTGTTGCCGTCGATCTTGATCGAGGCGCCCAGGCGGTTCATTTCCTGCACGTGCATGAAACGGTTTTCAAAAATCGTTTCGGTCACGCGGCTGGTGCCGCCGGCAATCGTGTTGACGGCCATGAACTGGGCCTGCATGTCGGTCGGGAAGCCCGGGTATTCGGTGGTGGTGAAGGTCACCGGCCGCGGACGGCCGTCCATTTTCGCGCGGATCGAATCGGATCCGACGGTCATCACGAGGCCGATCTCGCGCAGCTTGTCGAGCGCCGCGTCGAGGATGTCGGTGCGGGTATTCTTGATCACGATGTCGCCGCCGGTGGCCGCGACCGCGCACAGGAAGGTGGCCGCCTCGATGCGGTCCGAAATCACCGCGTGCTGCGCGCCGTGCAGCGCCGGCACGCCCTGGATCACCAGGCGTTCGGTGCCGATGCCTTCGATCTTGGCGCCCATCGCCACCAGCAGGTTGGCCAGGTCGGTCACTTCAGGCTCTTGCGCGGCGTTTTCCAGGATGGTCTCGCCGTCGGCCAGGGTCGCGGCCATCAGCAGGTTCTCGGTGCCGGTGACGGTGATCATCTCGGTGCGGATGCGCGCGCCTTTCAGCTTGGGGCACTTGGCGTAGATGTAGCCACCTTCGATGGTGATCTCGGCGCCCAGCGCTTCCAGGCCCTTGATGTGCTGGTCGACCGGACGCGAACCGATCGCGCAGCCGCCTGGCAGCGACACCTTGGCCTGGCCGAAGCGCGCCAGCAGGGGGCCCAGCACCAGGATCGAGGCGCGCATGGTTTTCACCAGCTCGTAGGGCGCTTCGAGCGTGTCGATCGCGCCGCCGTTCAAGGTCACGCGCTCGCCATCCTGCGTGACCTTGAGGCCGGTCTGCTGCAGCAGCTTGAGCATGGTCTTGACGTCGTGCAGGTGCGGCACGTTCGACAGTTCCAGGTCGCCCGCGGTCAGCAGGCCGGCGCACAGGATCGGCAGGGCGGCGTTCTTGGCGCCGGAGATGGTGATTTCGCCGTCGAGGCGCTTGCCGCCGACAATCTGGAGCTTATCCATGGTTATCCTTGATATTCTTCAGGGGTGAGGGTCTTCATCGACAGCGCGTGGATTTCCTCGCGCATGCGTTCGCCCAGTGCCGCGTAGACCAGCTGGTGGCGCTGGATCGGGCGCTTGCCGGCAAACGCCGGCGAGACGATAACCGCCGTGAAATGCTGGCCGTCGCCCTCGACTTCGAGGTGGGTGCATTCGAGGCCGGCGCTGATATAGCCGTGAATCAGTTCGGGTGTGGTAGCCAAGATGAGCTCCTGAAAGAATTAGTGGCGCAGCTTGTAGCCGCGCTTGAGCAGGTTGATGGCGAGGCCGGCGAGCAGGACGAAGAACACCGTCACGATCGCCAGGCTGGTCCACGGCGACACGTCGGACTTGCCGAAGAAGCCGTAGCGGAATCCGTCAATCATATAAAAGAACGGATTGAAATGCGAGATCATCTGCCAGAACGGCGGCAGCGAGTGGATCGAATAGAACACGCCCGACAGGAAGGTTGCCGGCATGATCACGAAGGTCTGCGAGGCGGCCAGCTGGTCGAACTTCTCGGCCCAGATGCCGGTGATCAGGCCCATGGTGCCGAGGATGGCCGCGCCGAGCAGGGCGAACACCAGGATGAACAGCGGCGCGACGAACGACAGCTTGGCCCACCACACGGTGACGATGAACACGCCGGCGCCGACCGCCAGCCCGCGCACCACCGAGGCCAGCACGTAGGCCGAGAAGATCTCCCAGTGCGACAGCGGCGCAAGCAGGATGAACACCAGGTTGCCGCTGATCTTGGACTGGATCAGCGAGGACGAGGAGTTGGCGAAGCCGTTCTGCAGCACGCTCATCATGACCAGGCCGGGCACCAGGAATGCGGTGTAAGCCACGCCTGGGTAGATCTGCACGTGGTTTTCCAGCGCATGGCCGAAGATCAGCAGGTACAGGATGGCGGTCAGGATCGGCGCCGTGATGGTCTGGGTGGCGACCTTCCAGAAACGCAGCGTTTCCTTGTAGAAAAGGGTCTTGAACCCTTGCGAAATAAACATCATAGGGGCTTCCCTGCCATGATCTGGAGAAAGATGTCTTCCAGGTCAGCTTGTTGCAATTGCATCTCGTCGATCACGGCGCCCGACTCGCGCAGGCGCGCCAGGATGGTTTCGACTTCGGCGTATTCGTTCACGCGCAGGCTGTAGCTGTTGCCGGCGCCGTTGCCGTGCTCGTCGTGCGAGACCAGGTGGCGCAGGTCGGGCGGCAGGTCGCCGCTGGCCAGGTGCAGGTTCAGCTGCGAGCCGGAAATGCGGCGGATCAGCGCCGACATCGTGTCGAGCGCGACCACCTTGCCGGCCTTCAGCATGGCGACCCGCTGGCACATCGCCTGCGCTTCCTCGAGATAGTGGGTGGTCAGCACGACCGTGTGGCCTTCGCGGTTCAGGCGCGCGATGAATTTCCACAGGGTCTGGCGCAGTTCCACGTCGACGCCGGCGGTCGGCTCGTCGAGCACGATCACCGGCGGCTTGTGCACCAGCGCCTGCGCCACCAGCACGCGGCGCTTCATGCCGCCCGACAGCGCGCGCATGTTGACGTCGGCCTTGTTGGTCAGGTCGAGGTTTTCCATCACCTCGTCGATCCACTTGTCGTTGTTCTTCAGGCCGAAGTAGCCGGACTGCAGGCGCAAGGTTTCGCGCACCGTGAAGAACGGATCGAACACCAGTTCCTGCGGCACCACGCCGAGCTTCATGCGCGCGGCGCGGAAGTCGGTGACGACGTCGTGGCCATGGATGGACACCGAGCCGGCGTCCGGACGGATCAGGCCGGCGATGGTGGAAATCAGCGTGGTCTTGCCGGCGCCGTTCGGGCCGAGCAGGCCGAAAAATTCGCCTTCTTCAATGGTCAGGGAAACGCCGCCCAAGGCCTTCAAGGACTTGTAGCTTTTCTCGACGTTGGTAATCTGAATTGCTGTCATTCTTCTTGTTGGTTGTGCATGGTTTGTCCGGCGGCAAGGATTTTCGCGGGGGGAACCGTCAATTATAGGGGAAATTGCCGGATGAGCCGCAAGGGGCCGGGATTACGGGGATGTTGCCGGGGAGCGCGCTGCGCCCCCCGGCAAATGCAGGTCACTGCCGAGGCAGGATCAATGGTGTTGCAGGTTGGCGGGCGAATCCGCCAGCAGCGAATCGACGCCGTACACGGTGGCCAGGCTTCTCAGGCTGACCGGCAAGTTGATGAACGAAATGGCCTTGCCGGCCTTGCGCGCGGCGCGCTGCATGGCCAGCAGCACCGCCACGCCCGACGAGTCGGACAGCTTGACCGAGCTCAGGTCGAACACGGTCTGGCCGGAGCGCAAGGCCGCCAGGCCGCGCTCGAGCGCGTCGCGGGCGGTCTGGAAGGTCAGCAATTCAAGCGGCGCCTTGGAAGAAGTTTCCGTCATGTCGATGCGGGCCGCTTATTTCGATACGGCTTTGAGCGGCTTGTTGGCCAGCTGCTTGTTGCGCTCGGCCAGCTTCTTGATCAGGCCGTCGATGCCGCCCTTGCCGATTTCGGTCGCGAAGGTGCCCTTGTAGGTTTCCACCAGCCACGCGCCCAGCACGTTGATGTCGAAAATCTTCCAGCCGGACGAACCCTTGGCCAGGCGGTAGTTCAGCTGGATCGGCTCGCCGCGCTGGACGTTGACCTGGGAGCGTACTTCGACTTCCTGGTCGGCCGGATCGGCGCGCATCGGCTTGAATTCCACCGTTTCGTTCTTGATCTGCGACAGCGCACCGGCGTAGGTGTGGATCAGCAGGGTGCGGAACTCGTTCGACAGCTGGGTTTTCTGTTCCGGGGTCGCGTCGCGCCAGAAACGGCCGGCCGCCAGCGCGGTCATGCGCTGGAAATCGACGTACGGCAAGATCTTCGAGTCGACCAGATCCATGATCTTCTTCTGGTCGCCGCCCTGGATCTCCTTGTCGGCCTTGGCCGTTTCGATCACTTCAGTGCTGATGCGCTTGACCAGCGCGTCAGGCGCTTCGTTGGCGGCAGAGGCAGGCGCGGCGATGGCGCATGCGGCGAACGCAATGGTACTCAGTGCGATAAGGTGTTTGATCAGTTTCATATGCCCTCTTTCAGGTTTGCGGGTGAGACAACTGAAACCGCTCTCATTGGCGGTGACAGGAATACGGTTAACTACTTCGACGCCGGTTTGGATGACACGGGTGGCGTTGGCGCCTCCGGGGTCGGGCCCGGATCGTCCGGATAGGCCGCGCGGATCGACTTCGCGTCGGCCGGTGCGTCGGCGCCTTTCGGCGGAGTCGTAGCCGGCGGAGTGGCCCCGGCCGGCGGGGTCGCGCCCGGATCGTCCGGATACGCCGCCTTGATACCCTTGGCGTCGAGCGGCGCGTCGTCCTTCTTGCTTTCCTTGCCGAATGGCAACTTCGGTAACTTGAGCTGCTTGATCTTCTGTTCACCGTTATCGGTGATACGGCTCTGGCGGCGCTGCAGGAAGCCGTCGCGGATGAATTCGTAGCGGTCGAGCGCGGCTTCTTCCATCAGGTTCGACGCGTCCAGCACGGCGGCGCGCTGGTCGACCGCGCGCAGCGCGATGCCGACGTTACGCCAGCGCACCGGCTCCTTGTAGGCCCAGGGATCGGCCTTGATGTCGAGCGGAATCGCGGCGGCGTCGCGCACCGTCGACGGGCCCAGCAGCGGCAGCATCAGGTAGGGACCGGACACCACGCCCCAGGCGCCCAGGGTCTGGCCGAAATCCTCGTTGTGCTTGTGCAGGCCGGCTTCCGAGCCGATATCGAGCAGGCCGCCCAGGCCCAGCGTCGAATTGACGGCAAAGCGCATGACGTCCGACATGCCATCCTGGCCTTTGCCTTGCAGCAGGTTATTCACCGCGCTCCAGGCATCCGACAGGTTGCCGAAGAAGTTGGACACGCCGGTCTGCACGAAGGTCGGCAGCACCTGCTTGTAGGCGGTCGCGGCCGGTTTGAGCGCGACCCGGTCGACCGCGTCGTTGAACACGAACACCTGGCGGTTGAAATTTTCGAGCGGGTCGCGCGGATTGGGGCCGGTGGCGCAGCCGGCCAGCGTGGCGCCGACGGCCAGCGCCAGCGCGATGCCGCGCCAGTTGCCCGGCCGGGGGATGGTGTGCGGTGTCATTTGCTGGTGTCCTTTCCGTCGGCAGCCTTGCTGTAGATAAACTGGTTGATCAAGTCCTCCAGCACAGCCGCCGATTGTGTACGCGTAATGCGGTCGCCGGCCGCCAGGTTGTTGGTGTCGCCGCCTGGCTCGATGCCGATGTACTGCTCGCCCAGCAAACCGGCGGTCAGGATCTTCAGGGAACTATCCTTGGGAAACTTGTGGCTCGCATCCAGGTCGAGCCTCACCAGCGCCTGGTAGCTCTTGTCGTCGAAGCGGATATCGCCGACCCGGCCCACCACCACGCCGGCGCTCTTGACCGGCGCCTGCGGCTTGAGGCCGCCGATGTTATCGAACTTGCCGGTGATCGGGTAGGTCTTGCTGAACGACAGCGTGCTCATATTGCCGGCCTTCAGGGCCAGGAACACCAGGGCAGCCAGTCCCAACAGGACAAACAGGCCAACCCAGACGTCGATAGTTTTGCGATGCATAATTATTTCCTAACTCTTGTTATTCGCGCAGGCAAGGCCGGCGGATTCAAATGGTTGCTTGGACTACTTGTTAAACATCAGGGCGGTCAACACAAAGTCGAGGCCCCACACCATCAGCGAGGCGAGCACCACGGTGCGGGTGGTTGCGCGCGACACGTCTTCCGGGGTCGGCTCCGCATGGTAGCCCTGGAACAGCGCGGTGAAGGTGACGGCGATGCCGAACACGACGCTCTTGATCAAGCCGTTGAGCACGTCGGCGCGCACATCCACGTTGGCCTGCATCTGCGACCAGAACGCGCCTTCGTCGACGCCGATCAGCTGCACGCCGACCAGGTAGCCGCCGAGTACGCCGACCGCGCTGAAGATGGTCGCCAGCACCGGCATCGCGATCACGCCGGCCCAGAAGCGCGGCGCCAGCACGCGCTGGATCGGGTTAATCGCCATCATTTCCATTGCCGACAACTGCTCGCCGGCCTTCATCAGGCCGATCTGGGCGGTGAGCGAGGTGCCGGCGCGGCCGGCGAACAGCAGCGCGGTCACGACCGGCCCCAGTTCACGCACCAAGGCTAGTGCGACAACCTGTCCAAGTTTTTGTTCCGCGCCATACGGGGTCAGGGTGATGTAGCCCTGCAGGCCCAGCACCATCCCGACGAACAGGCCGGATACGACGATGATCACCAGCGAGTAGTTGCCGATGAAGTGAATTTGTTCGGAGATCAGGCCCGGGCGGCGCATCGCGCCGGGCGACACGCGCATCAGGCCGAAGAACGAGCGGGTCGCGAAACCGACGCTGGCAACGCTCTCGCGCAAGGGGCGCCCGATGGCGGCGAGGAAGTTGGCGATCATGCGGGCGCTCCCAGGCCGAGGTCTTCGGCAAGCGACTTGCCCGGATAGTCGAACGGCACCGGGCCGTCCGGCTCGGCGTTGACGAACTGCTTGACGTACGGGTCTTGCGACACGCGCAGGTCGGCCGGCGTGCCTTGCGCGACGATCTTGCCGGACGACATGAAATAGACGTAATCGGCGATCGCGAAGCACTCGTGCACATCGTGCGAGACCAGGATCGAGGTCGAGCCGAGCGCGTCGTTGAGCTTGCGGATCAGGTTGGCGGTGACGCCCATCGAGATCGGGTCGAGGCCGGCGAACGGCTCGTCGTACATGATCAGTTCAGGGTCGAGCGCGATGGCGCGCGCGACGGCGACCCGGCGCGCCATGCCGCCCGAGATCTCGGCCGGCTTGAGCTGGGCCGCGTTGCGCAGGCCGACCGCGTTCAGTTTCAGCAGCACCAGGTCGCGGATCAGCTTATCCTGCAGGTCGGTGTGTTCGCGCAGCGGGAAGGCGACGTTGTCGAATACGGACAGGTCGGTAAACAGGGCGCCGAACTGGAACAGCATGCCCATCTTGCGGCGCAGGCGGTACAGGCCGTCGGTGTCGAGCTGGTGCACCACCTCGCCGCCGACCCGCACTTCGCCCTTTTCGGGACGGATCTGGCCGCCGATCAGGCGCAGCACCGTGGTCTTGCCGCAGCCGGAACCGCCCATGACGGCCACGACCTTACCGCGCGGGAAGTCCATGCGGAGATTCGACAGGATGACGCGCTCACCGTACGCAAACTGCAGATCGCGGATTTCGACAAGATTGGACACAGGGCTATTCGGTATTTGAGAATGCCGTATTGTAGTGCAGAAAGGTCAATCTCTGCAGGCGGACGCCCGTTTCGACGGGGGCATGGGGCATCAGAATACAACACTAATGAACGGCGGGTCAGATATTTCCGGGCGTAAGTATTTGTTTTTGTGGGGATATAAATTACCGAGCGCTTCCAAATTAGTTGCCCAATAATAATACGCGTATGTATGTAAATGGCGAGCCCAGCGATACCCTGGTCGCTGCGGCGGACCGAGAAAGTGCCGGAAAATTGGCCGTAGCGCGGATAAAAAAAGCTGCGGAAACCCTGGGGTCAGTGCCGACATTCGGACACGGGCTCAGCCGCATCGCCGGGGTAGCTGTTCAGGCCGTGTCCGAATGTCGGCACTGACCCCGGGGAAGGAAGGGGGTTAGCGTGGCAGGACCGAAGAACCCATCAGGAATTCATCGACCGCGCGCGCGCACTGGCGGCCTTCGCGGATCGCCCACACCACCAGCGACTGGCCGCGCCGCATGTCGCCGGCGGCGAACACTTTGGGCACCGAGGTCGCGTAGCAGCCTTCGCCGTCGGTCGTGGCGCGCGCGTTGCCGCGGGCGTCCTTCTCGACGCCGAACGCGTCCAGCACCTGCTGCACCGGCGACACGAAGCCCATCGCCAGCAGCACCAGGTCGGCCTTCATCTCGAATTCCGAGTTC
>CXWL01032859.1_pt1 | contig 17285 bp, 8 predicted proteins | sample 590931 | NCBI WGS metagenome assembly CXWL01 (sample SAMEA3498368, study PRJEB10139) | groundwater metagenome | biome: water well; material: biofilm material | place: Germany | collected 2015-04-27 | reverse complement strand
TGCAAATGCCGGTTATGGACGGCTACGAGGCGACCGCTTTGCTGCGTCAGAAGGGCTATGCCGGGCCGATCATCGCTCTGACCGCTCACGCGATGGAAAGCGACCGGAAAAAGTGCCTCGGGGTCGGGTGCGACGAATACGCCACCAAGCCGATCGACCGAAAGAAGTTGATCGAAACGATCAGGGCCGTTCTTGAGAAGGCGATGCAGAATACCACCGTATGACACGGTGCCCATCTACCTGGCTGGACCGTTGTCGCCCCCCCCACCATTTCCCCCGGAAGAGCGGGTTAATAGAAGACCGTAATGATGAGGTGTTGTTCGGTGTGCTTGCCTTCGAAGGGGCCAATCGAAGAATTCACCGTTTTCACGGAGATCTGCTCGTTGCCGTCGAGCCATTCATTGATCTGGTTGAGCATGAAGTCCAAGGCGCCTTCGGTCAGTTTGCAGTGGAAAACGCGGCAGCGGGTGCCGCCGACTATGTCGGGCCGTAGTGCGCGGCGAAACTTGGCGTCGTCCCATGTGCCCGCCGTGGCCATTCCGTGCGAGGTGGCCCCGTGGATGCGGCTTTGGGACATGGCGTCCGGCTCATCGTCGTCGAATACGATGGGCTCATAGGCTTCTTTGGCCGTGTTATTATCGCGGCTGTTTTCGAGTTCGGTTACGCAGTGGGCGCAGAGCAGTTTGCCGTCTTCGTACCGGGCGATCCCGGAGTCGAGGTGTTCGCGGTAGACGGTGGCCCCGCACTCCTTGCATATATTAAGGACTTCTTCCGACCGAGTTTGCTTCATTACCAGGCTCCGAAGGGTGACGCGATCATACCGAATCCCGCCAAAGAGTCAACGATTAGCCCCGATTCGTGTGCATGACCGTTCTTGCTGAAAGCCATTGAGGAGTTGCGTGGAGTTCACCCCAATTGGGGTGGAGGATTTCAGCCCAGGGCAACGCCCTGGGTTGCGAGAGCGCGTGTTTCTTTGTGCCCTGAAAGGGCACCGGAGATTCCGTGGGTTTCCTGCACCCTTTCAGGGTGCATCTGGGTTTGGCATTGCCGATTCCCCAGGGCGTTGCCCTGGGCTGATCTACCGAGGCACTTTCAGTGCCGCCGTTCGCGAGTTCGCAAGAACAGTCATGCACCTCCCCGATTTTCGCGCGATTGGTAGGTGAGCAAGACCCGCTGAAACGGTCTGGTTTAAAAGGGGCGATAATGTTAAAATGGAGAAACTGGCTGGGTGCATTTAGGCTTGGGTAGGCATGGACCTGTGAAAAGGCAACACAAAGGGCAAAAAAATCTGTATTTTTTTCTTGCAGTTCAAAGCAGCGGCTGTCACAATGGCAACATTGGTTTCGCCCGAGTAACTTGAACGCGAAGTCCGAAGGGTAGTAACCATCGGTGTTTTGACGGCGTGGCCGGAGCTTTTCCGGGGCGTGCAGATTCGCGTTCGACATTTCGCTCATCGTCGTGTGGGCAAACCAAAAGGGAGGGAGATGCAAAACACCGTTTTAGTTATTTATTGTGGTGAATTAGGCCTGTTTTGTCGGCCTGCGGTTGTTTGTTGCGCAGATCGATGAGCGGGGTGGAGAATTGAAGGTTGCGCGTTACGCCTCCGGCGTTCGCGCAGTTGCGTGGTCCAGGGTTTTTTTAAGGGAGCGGGACATGTTGACGAGGAAGTTCAATTGGGCATTGTCCACGATGGTGGTATGTGCCGGGCTTTGGTGCTGTTTCAGCACGCGGACGACGGACGCCGCCGGTAGTGGCAAGGCCGTTCAGATCGCGGTGGTTGGTGCGGATGGCAAGCCGCTTTCCGGGGCACATGTGGAATTCCTGCGTCCGGGCGGCAAGCCTTTTGAGGCTCTTGCCGTGAGCAAGGACTCCTGGCTGCTCAAGGATGCTGACGACAAAGTAACCGTCAGCGTTCGCGACGGACGTGCGGGCGGCACAATCGAACTCACCTTGCCGGCCAATGCGACGGACGTTGTTTCGTTCGTCGTCACGGTATCCGGCGCCGGGCTTCGGGCCGAACTGGTCAGTGACGCCGGCAGTCCATCGGTTCCGGTGAAACCCCAGTTGAACACCGAGCAATTGCGGCATTCGACGCAATCGGCGTTTAGCGATGCCAATCGCTCCGCTCCGCTTGGAAAGGGTCCTTCTGCGGCGACCAATTCCACGGTGAAAGAGATGGCTCTGCTGGTTCCGCCGACAAATGACGCCTGCGCGAGTGCGGTCCCTGTAACGGTACCCTCGACGACCACCGGCACCACGGTCGAAGCGACGGCCGATGGTATGGCAACTTGCGGAACCTCGAATACGGCACCGGGTGTTTGGTATACCTTTACCGGCACCGGCACCGTTGTTACCGCCAGCACGTGTACAGGCACAACCTATGACAGCAAGATCAGCGTCTTCCGTGGAACCTGCGCCACGCCGGTTTGTGTCGGAGGGAATGACGATCTTAGTGGTTGTGGTACTGGTGCGCAGTCTTCCGTTACCTTCTGCGCTACGGCTGGTGAAACGTACCTGGTCTTGGTTCATGGCTTCGGTACGGCAACCGGCCCATTTGATTTGACTCTTGCGAGCGGTGCTTCATGCGCTCCGCCGGCCAATGATCTTTGCGTCAACGCAGCCCCCGTAGGGTCCCTTCCTGCATCCGTCATGGTCGACAATACATTTGCGACAAACGATACCCTGGTCGCCTGCGGCACCGCGCCACACAACAAGACCACATGGTTTACCGTGATCGGCGATGGAACGACGCTAACGGCCACGACTTGCAACACAGGTACGGTCGTTTCCGACACGGAACTCGTGGTTTACTGCCAGGACTGTGCCGCGCCACTTTGCATCGGCGGCGATGATGATGGCTGCCCGGCAACTCCTCCTGGCACGTTCAAATCGACGTTTAGCTGGTGTACACAAGTAGGAGCGACCTATCTCATTGCGGTGGGCAATTTCTCCTCAACGTTGGCCGGCGTTCTTCAGCTCGAGGTGAGCAGTTCGGGTGCTTCCTGCACGGGAGCGATTTCCTGTCTGACGGCCCCTACGGGTGCCTGCTGCGCTGCAGGGACATGTACCGGTACGCTGGAAGAGGCGGCTTGCCTCTCGTCCGGTGGGACATGGTTCGTGGGTGAAAGCTGCCCGGCTTATGCATGCCCAGTTGTTGGGGGCTGCGCCGGTGAGACTTGTGCGACGGCTTCGGCGATTTCGGCACTTCCGTTTAATGGTATCGGAAACAGCTGCGATTGTGCGAACGATTATGACTCCGTTTGTCCGTTTACGGGTTCGGCGGCTCAGGACGCGGTGTACGCGTACACGCCGTCTACGGATCAGTGCGTAGACATCTCGCTCTGCAACGGTTCTGACTATGACACCAAGGTTTATGTTTATGCCGGGACCTGCACGGGATCGGCCATTGCCTGCAACGACGATCTGTGCTCTTCGCCCAATTTCCCAGGCGGTCCCTACGTGTCGAGCCTTTCGGGCGTAAGCCTGACGGCCGGAACCACCTACTATATCGTGGTAGATGGATACGCTGCCGAGTGCGGTAACTATGTGCTCGACGTGACGCAGGTGGCCTGCCCCTCCCCGTGCGGTGTCTGCCCGGCGGGCGGCATTGCGGAAAACGAGTCGAATTGCGGACTTCCTTCGGATACGGTTAACGGCGGCTGCAACTCGGCTCCGCCTGTTTTCTCGCCGGTTGCATGTGGACAGGATATTTGCGGCACCTCGGCGTGGGATGGTTCCAGCCGCGACACTGACTGGTATCAGGTGACGTTTGCTGCGGACACCTCGTTCACCTGGACGGTTACGGCTGAATTCGCCGCAGTGATCGGCATGGTGGAGACCTCACCGCTGGGTAATCCGGATTGTGCAACGGCAACGGCGCTGGACCCGTTCGCGGTCACAACGGTCTGCGGCCTGGGCACCGTGACCCGCTGCGTTCCGCCTGGAACTTACTGGTTCTTCGTGGCCCCGGACTTCAATGGTCCGACGTTTGCGTGTGGGGCGGATTACATCGCACGCCTCGACTGCGTGGGCTGCACGCCGCCGACTTGCGTTGGCGACACGTGCGCGACGGCTCAGGTGATCCCGTCCACTCCGTTCAGCGACACGGGCGACTCCTGCCTGTGCGCCGACAATTATGACGAAATCTGTCCATTCGTTGCCGCCGGTTCTTCGGACAAGGTGTATTCGTATACCCCAGCGGTCGATGAGTGCGTGGACATTTCGATGTGCGGCAACTCGGCCTATGACACCAAGCTGTATGTGTATCAAGGCTCGTGCGGAACGTATCAGTCGGGCACGGCGATCGCCTGCAACGACGATGACTGCACAACTCCCAGTTTCCCGAGCGCGTACGTTTCGTCGCTGTCCGGCGTCAATATGCTGGCCGGGCAGACCTATTACATCGTGGTGGATGGTTACGCCGGTGCGTGCGGCGCGTACACGATCGACATCGGTCCGTGTGCTCCGCCATGCGATGTCGTATGCACTGCGGGTGCGACGCCGGAAAACGAAGCCAACTGCGGATTGCCTGACGACACGGTCAATGGCGGTTGCAACTCGGTCCCGCCGGTCTTTTCGCCGCTGGCCTGCAACCAGAGTTATTGCGGCACCGCGGCTTTTGACGGTGCAACCCGCGACACCGATTGGTATCAGATCACCGTTGGGTCTTCGACTCGATTCACCTGGTCGGCGAACAGCGAATTCGCCAGCCTGACGGGACCTGTCGTCACCGTGCCGGCGGGATCGGCCGACTGTGCCACCGCAACGGCAATCGATCCGGCGCTGTTCGGCGTTCCCTGCACGCCCGGCTCGGTGGTCACGCAGTGCCTGCCGGCAGGAACCTACTGGTTCTTTATGGCCGCGACCTTCGACGATCCGGTCGCATGTGGAAAGGAATACGAAGTTGGTTTGACTTGCGAGCCGTGCGTGATTCCGCTGGGCGCTTGCTGCCGTCCGAGCGGAGCATGCGATGACGGCATCGCTGAGGCCGCCTGCGAAAACTGGCAGGGCGTTAACACTCTCTGCTCCGGCGTGGTCTGCCCGCAGCCTCCGTCTAACGACGATTGTGCTGGTGCGATCACGGTGGCGATCCCGTCGGTAACCGCCGGTGACACCAGCCTCGCAACGTTCGATACGGGTCTGCCGGCAACGTGTGGAACGTCGATCACCACGGCAGGCGTATGGTACAAAGTGATGGGTAACGGTAATTCGATTACCGTGGATACCTGCGGCGCCACCACCAACTACGATTCGAAGATCAGCGTGTTCTGTCCGAACTGCGCCACTCCGGCGTGCGTCGGCGGAAACGATGATTCCTGCGGCAATACCGGCTTCCAGTCGTCGGTCACCTGGTGCTCGGCTCCGGGTGAGACGTATTTGGTTTTGGTGCACGGCTTTGGCGGTAGCACTGGTCCGTTCGATCTGACGGTCACCACCGACGGGGTTGCCTGCGCCAACCCGCCGTCGTGCACCATCGCGCCGATCTGTGGTGGCGGCGGCGATTGCTGTGCTGCCGGCACCGGTCCTGGTTGCAACGACGTGGCATGCTGCGAGTTGGTTTGCGGTTGTGACCCGTTCTGCTGCGACGTGACGTGGGATGGCAACTGTGCCGGCCCGAACGCGTTCGTGCCGGGTTGCTCGTGCCTTGAAGCCTGCCAGGCGGTTGAACTTACGGGCGGTTGCTGCCTGGGGGCCGGTTGCAGCATTCAGACTGCATCGGCTTGTGCGGCCAGTGGCGGAACGTATCTAGGCGATGGTGCTTCGTGCACCGGGCCAGACGTGCCTGGCAACTCGTACACCGACAACCCGGCCTTGGCCATCCCGGATGGCCCCGGAGGGACCGTCAGTGACACGATGAATGTTCCCGATTCGTTCATCATCGGTGATTTGAACGTCGATTTGGGCATCCTGCACACATGGCAAGGTGACTTAGGCGTGACGATTGAACACAACGGCACCAGCGTTTTGATCGTGGATCAGCCAGGCTACACCGGAACCGGATTCGGTTGCCCAGAGGACAACTATGCCGCTGTAATGTGTGATGACGAAGGCGGCGGCGGTCTGATCGAAGATGCCTGCTCGGCGAACCTGAGTTCGCCGCCCAATTATGTGCCCAACAGTCCGCTTTCTGCCTTCGACGGCATGAATGCGCAGGGCACCTGGACGATCACGGTCACTGATGCTGCCGGATTCGATACCGGTTCGCTCGAACAGTGGTCGTTGCACTTCGGGACGCCGGGAGCCAGTGCGTGTATCCCGAGCGGTGCGTGCTGCTTGTCGCCGACGACGTGCGTGGTGATGGCGTCCGTAGACTGCACGGGTGTTTATCTTGGCGATGGCACGAATTGCTCGGCGGCTGGTCCGGTTACGGTGTATGCGGCCGACCCGGCACTGGCGATTCCAGACAACGGAACACCTGCGGATCCTGCCACGCATACGATTACCGTGCCGGATTCGTATACCCTGGCGGACGTTGATATCGACCTTGGCATCACCCACACATGGATGGGCGACGTGATCGTCGAAGTCGAACATAACGCCACGATCGTGGTGATCGTGGATCGCCCCGGCTATGCCGGAACGGGCTTTGGCTGCTCTGAGGACAACTACAACGGCGTCGTGATTGATGGTCAGGGTACGGGTGGGACGATTGAAGCCGCCTGCGCTGCGAACCTGACTTCGCCGCCGAATTACACGCCGAACAATCCGTTGTCGGTGTTCAACGGCATGAGCGCTGCCGGCGCGTGGACCATCCGCGTGTCGGACAACGCCGGATTCGATACCGGAACGCTTGATCACTGGTCGCTGCATCTGACGCAGCCTGGTGCGGGTCCGTGTGCCAACATTTCGGTTTGCGGCAACGGAACCGTGGAAGCCGGCGAAGCGTGTGATGGCGGGGCTTGCTGCAACGCCGATTGCACCTTTGTGGCATCTGGGACAACCTGCAATGCATCGGCGGGCGATTGTGACCCGGCCGAAACCTGCAGCGGCACGAGCGCTGTCTGTCCGCCGAATGTGTTCAGCAGCGGGAATACATGCCGCCCGTCCACCGGTCCCTGCGATCCTGCGGAAGTTTGCTCCGGTAACGGCCCGACTTGCCCGCCCAACATGGTGGTCACAAGCTGCGTCGGTGGCGATGGATGCTGCCCGGCCAGTTGCAACAACGCGAACGACAGCGATTGTCCGGCGGTTTGCGGAAACGGTGTCGTAGAGACCGGCGAGGAGTGCGATGGTGCCTCGGCAGATGCTTGCCCCGGCCTCTGTCTGCCGGATTGCACATGTGAAACGGGAGTAATCCCGACGATGTCAGAATGGGGTCTGGCGGTTATGGCCCTGCTCCTTCTGATCGGTGCGAAGCTGTACTTTGGTCGCCGCGAGGTGACTGCGTAAAGTTTCGCAAGAGTTAGGTTAGACCTTTGAACCCGCCCGGTTCGTCGAACGACGCCCGGGCGGGTTTCTTTTTGATGGGTGTGGAATGTTTTCCATGTGCGGCAAGTTCACAAAAGCGTGAGGTCGATTAGAATCCTTAAGGCAACAAGGCAACAAGGCAACAAGGCGCGTCTAATTCTGGTTGCGAAAGGGAGGTTCGATTTGCCTCGCAAAGTCTTAAGTTTCAAGCCCAAGGTGGAATATCTTTCGATTCTCGACGGGTCCGGGAAGTTGGATGCGTCGCTGGACCCGAAGCTGGATACGGATCGATCGATTTATCTGTACCGCTTGATGCTCACCGCCCGGCGACTGGATGAACGCTGCATCAACATGCAGCGGCAGGGGCGTATCGGCACATACGGCCCATGCCGCGGGCAGGAGGCCGCCCATTGCGCATCGACCATCGTGATGGAAAAAGAAGATTGGGTGGTTCACGCGTTCCGCGAGCCGGGGTCGTTTTACCATCGCGGCTGGCCGCTTGAAACGATTTTGCTTTTTTGGGGCGGCTATGAGGAAGGTTGTCAGCCTCCGGAAGGCGCGCGAGACCTGCCCATCGCCGTGCCCATCGCTTCGCAGGTTCCCCATGCGATGGGTCTGGCCTGGGCGATGAAGCTTCGCGGCGACAAGCACGCGGTGCTTTGCTACTGCGGCGAGGGGGGAACCAGCGAGGGCGATTTTCACGAGGCCATGAACTTCGCCGGTGCGTACAACCTGCCGCTGGTGACACTTGTTCAGAATAACGGATGGGCCATTTCGATTCCCCGCGAGGCCCAGACGGCTTCTGAGACGATCGCCCAAAAGGCGATAGCCTACGGGTTCGACGGCATTCAGGTTGATGGGAACGACGCCCTGGCCGTTTACGCGGCTACCAAGGAGGCGGTGGACAAGGCGAAGAAGGGCGGCGGGCCCACGTTGATTGAAGCGGTCACGTACCGCATGGGCGTTCACACGACGGCTGACGATCCGACGAAATACCGCAAGGCTGAGGATGTGGCCAAGTGGGAGAAGCTCGATCCGATCACTCGCTTTCAGGGTTATCTGATGAAGCGGGGGGTGATGGATCAGAAGCTGATCGACGAGATCGAGAAGGACGTGCTGGCCGATGTGGCCGGGGCGGTGGAACGATACGAGTCCCGACGCGAGGCCGAGGCCGATCCGCTGGAGTGCTTTGACTTCCTGTACGAAAAATTGCCGCCCGAACTCGTCAAGCAGCGGGAAGAATTCGCGGAAAGCCTTAAGCGTGAAGGTGTGGGAAAAAAGCACTAAAGTGTTCGCGGCACCTGGATGGTGCAGCGCCGGGGAGACGCCCCGACGCCGCACCTGATCCAAATTTCAGGAAGAGCGAGTCGTTACTTCGCGAGTTCCTCGTCGATGATTGCCTTGAATCCCTCGAAGGGCTGTGCCCCGGAGAGGAACCGGCCATTGACGAAAAATGCCGGGGTGCCGGTGACGCCGACTTTTTGGCCGTCGGCCATGTCTTTTTGCACATCGGCCTTGAACTTGCCTGAGGTGTAACATGCTTTGAATTTGTCCACGTCCAGACCCAGTTCGGTGGCGTGCTTGGTAAAATCCTCATCCGTCAGGGCTTGCTGGGCAGCGAATATCTTGTCGTGGAATTCCCAGAATTTGCCTTGTTCGTTGGCGCAGTCGGAGGCTTCGGCGGCGGGGGTTGCCCGGTTGTGCATGCCGAGGGGGAAGTGACGGAAGACGATGCGGACCTTGTCGCCGTAAGCGTCTTGAATTTGCTTTAAGGTCGGACCGACCTTGGAGCAGTACGGTCACTGAAACTCGGAGAATTCAACGATGGTAACTTTGGCGCCGGCGGGTCCCTTGGCGGGGTCATTTGGGGCAACGGCGACGTCCGCACGAGGAGCGTCGAGAAGGACGCGGACTTTCGCGTTCTTGCGTACGTCCGCGAGCAATGCGTTACGGGCCTCGGTTTCACGCTGCCCGGTGAGGAAGGGTTTGATCTGGCCGGACATTTGCTCCAGGGTTTTGCCCTGCATCTTGGCCTGGTTCGCATCGAAGTAGGTCTTGACATCTTCGTCGGTGACGGGTTTGGCCTTTTCGGCGACCTTGGCCTTGACGATTTCATCGACGGTGACTTTCTTCTCTGCGGCTTCTTTGGCGAAGGCCCGGTCCAGAATAACCAGGTCAACAGTGGCTTTCCTCGCGTCATACAGCGATTGGGCCAACTTCATGTTGGTCTTCAGGATCTTCTCATCGAGCTCGGCCGTGGTGACGGGCTTATCGTCGATGTAGGCGGCCACACCCGGTTCTTTCGGGGCGGCTGGTTTGGCCGGCTCCTCAGCCAGCGCCAGAGAGCCGCACAAGAGGCCCCCGGACAATCCAAACAACAAACGGTTTTTCCGTTTCATAAGCACACTCCTTTCAAAGTGCAGAGTTTAACGACCATTGAAACTCAGGGAAAGGGCTTCTTGATCCCCTTCGCAAGATGGCCTTGATCTAGTATATTTTCGGCCTGGTCAGGAGGACGGTTAACAAATATGGCATTAATGACCATGGTACAGGCGGTGAACCGGGGGCTGGATGATGCCCTGCGCACCGACGATAAGGTGGTTCTGCTGGGGCAGGATATCGGGCAGGACGAGGGCGTTTTTCGGGTGACCGCGGACCTGCTGAAGCGTTATGGCCCGGATCGGGTGATCGACACGCCGCTGGCGGAGGCGGCGATTGTGGGCGGGGCGATCGGAATGGCCCTCTATGGGTTGAAGCCGGTGGCCGAAATGCAGTTTTCCGGGTTCTTCTACCAGGCGTTTCACCAGGTCGAGCAGCATGTTGCCCGGTTTCGCAACCGCACTCGTGGGCGTTTCGGGATGGGAATGGTGATCCGCATGCCCTACGGCGGTGGAATCCGGGCGGTGGAGCATCATAGCGAGAGTCGGGAGGCGTACTACGCCCATACTCCGGGGTTGCAAATGGTGATCCCTTCGGGGCCGCGGAATGCAAGGGCGCTGTTGCTGGAGTCTATCTTTAATCCGGACCCGGTGATCTTTTTTGAGCCCAAGCAAGTGTATCGATCATTTAAGGAAGAAGTGCCCGATGAGTTGGAGAGGATGCCGCTGGGCAAGGCGCAGGTGGTACGTCAGGGTAAGGACATCACGTTTATATCGTACGGGGCGATGATGCGGCCCACGCTTGAGGCGGCCGACGAACTTGCGGATGAGAAAATCTCCGTCGAAATTGTGGACTTACTCACCGTGTCGCCGCTGGATACGGAAACAATTACGAGTTCCGTCACCAAGACCGGCCGGGCGGTGATTATTCATGAGGGGCCGCGCACTTGCGGCATTGGCGCGGAAGTGATGGCCCGCATTGCGGAGACGGACGCATTGCTTCACCTGGAGGCGCCGATCAAGCGCGTCACCGGGTACGACGTGCAGTTTCCGTACTTCGCGCGGGAGCGGGCGTATTTGCCGAATTCGGATCGAATCGTCAACGCGGCGCGCGAGGTTCTCGCCTTCTGATTGACATTCCGCCGACCCGGGACCGTGATCGTTCGTATCTCGGCGCGAGGGTGCTCCACCCTCGATCAGAGCCACGCGGCCCAAGCCTGCGGACATGACTGAACGTCGGGCCGGTGCTGTTCAATTATGAAGGGTCCGTCTGGCGAGAGGCCAACTCGCGAACGTCAGCGTCGTTCAGGACCCCGTTGCTTTCCCAATCCGCGCGATCACATGCAGGTCCAAGTTCCGCGCCGGACAAGCCGAAGCAATTCTGAAACGCGGCTACGTCGCGGAGGTCTTTGTCGCTGTCGTTGTCGAAGTCGGCGAAGATATCGGGAAAAGCGTAGATGCGCTGGTCGTAGTCGCCGGTGATGCCTCCGTCGGCCTCGACGAAATCTTGCGACTGAACGAATGCCGCCGGGTCATCGGGCGAAAAGCCGTTGCGGAAGTGGATTTCGAGCCTACCGCTCAGCGTGGTTTGCCCGGTGACGTGGAGGACATCGAACTCGCCGGGATTGAGTCCCGCATATTCGATTATCAGCACGCCGCTGGGAAGCTGGTCAAAGTCCGCATCCAGGGTCAACATGCCGGGTGACAACCCGGGAGCGATGGTGCCGCCGTTGGTCACCTTGCTCGCGGAGATCTGCCCTGTGCCGTCGATGATCCCGCCTGGATTGGCCATGACGAGACCCGTTCCGGTGATCTGACCGTTGACGGTGACGAGTCCGCCTTGCGTGCTTCCCACGGTCATGGTTCCGCCCACGTCCAGTGTCGCTCTGCTGTCGATTCGCACGAGTCCATATCCGCCGTTTCCGCCGATTTGAGCGTCCTCGACAAACATTAAAGCTTGGGGTTCCAACACCAGGAGGCCGGAGGCGCCGCCGACGCCACCTCCGACGGTCAGATCGGTGCATTCGGCACCGGCGGAGGTGATGATCATGTCCGCGGGGCCGAGTACGCCGAGGAAGATGTCGCCGTTCACATCCAACAAACCCAAACTTGCCACGAATACCGCTGCCTCGTCGGGGGCGGACTTGAAATGGTCGACGTGGAAATTCCCGTTCACCACTACCTTCGCTTCGTTTCGCACGGTCAGCGACCCGGTCGAAACTGCGGAACCAACTCCGATGGTTATTAGGCCGGTGACGTCAAGCTCCGCTTGAGCGCCGGACACGACGACCGCACCCGCGCCGCCCGCGAAACTGCCGATCGAAAGCCCGTTGCCGATAGTCGCAACAGACTGGGAATTGAGGATCAACTCGCCGCCACCGACATGCCCGACGGTGACATTTCCGGTTGCATTTAAGAACGTCCCGGTTCCCAGATTGATCAGCCCGTGTCCGCCGCTGCCGCCGACTTGGACGTTCTGATCGACCAGGATTCCGCTGCCCAACCCCACCAACTGTAGCTCACCATTCGCGCCGCTGATTAACGATCCTAGGTTCAGCGTGGTGCAATCAACCGTTCCGCCGCCCTGAATGATCATGTCCCCCGGCCCGAGTTCGCCGAGCAAGATCGTGCCGTGCACCGTGGCCGTCGCCGTGGGGAGGCTGCCCTCGATGCTCACCGCGGCGCTCCCGGCGCCAGCCACCATCTGGCTCACTCCCAAGGTCCCATTGAGTTCCATTTCCGCGCCGCCGGTCACGGTGAGAAATCCCGGACTCCCCGATGGAGCCAGCGGGTTGCCGATGCCTGTGTATCCGGTGACGGCAAGTCTGGATCGGCGGCTCGGTCCGGTTCCCGAAACGGTGACGATTCCGCCGCCTCCGAAAATGCTCCCGATCGAAAGCCCGCCCTGGAATTGAGCGACGGCCCCGTCATGGACCGTCAACTCAGCATCGCTTCCGCTGCCGACTTCCGTGGCGCCATGGATGCTCAGAAATGCGTTCTCGCCCAGGTCGATTCCACCAGCGCCGCCGTTGGTGCCCACCCGCAGGGTTCCCAAATTAAACCAAGTGGTACCGGTGCCGAGGATCAGTTGGGATTGCGGAGGACCATTCCCGATGACGCTGTTCTGGGTGGTGAGAAACCCGCTCTGGTAGTTCAACCGGCCGCCGAATCCGATGGCCAAGGAGGGCGGCAACGACGAGGCAGCGGAAAGGGTGGCGTTTCCGAAAAAGTCAATCGAACTGTCGAGGATTTCCCAACGCCCCGTCGTCGCAAGCCCGGCGCTGATGGGAATGGGTGAGCCGGTATGGAGATCGAAGATGGCCGTGTCGCTGCGCGACGAGTCATGCATGGGCGTTCCCGTTGGATCCCAGTTCGAGGGTTCAACATAAGTTCCGCCGGCGGGGCTGATCCAGTGGTATGCCGTCTCGGTAACGCCGCCAAGCAATACTGTGAGCCCCAGACTGAAGTCGAACGGCGGGTACTCCGGGTCTCCTACGGGATCAGAAGTTACCCCTTGGATGGATATTCCTCTGATGAAACCGCGCAAGTCATAACGCCCCGGCTGTAACACGCCGACTGTCGGCAGACTGTTCAGGGGTGGGTCACACGTCGGGCAGAGTTCACCGATCATTTGTGCAGTGTCCCTGTCCTGCAGGCTGACGCGAAGAACTCTCGCGCCATTGTGCGCAATGCTAATCGACACGTTGGCGGGTTCGTCAGCGATCTGGAAGGACATGTTGATCACACCGTAGGTATTTGACTCCGCCTCACCGAACGGGCACACATCGTCGGAGTTGTCGCCGACGGCCGAGCCGTTGGCCGAAACCGTGCCGATGAGCGTGTGCACGGGAACGGTGACGACCCGACTCACTGACCCCGTAAGGCTTCCGGAAGCGGAACCGATTTCCGGGAGGTCGCATGATGATTGCACTGTCGCGCTCGGCTGGCCCGGTTGTGCGGACAAATGACCCGTGTCCAAGCAATCGTCCGGGGGGCCAAATGGGCATTGGTTGCGTATAGTGCTAAGAGTGGTACCTCCGACGCTAACTGCGGACGTAACGACTGACGCTTTCGCCGCTGCGCCGGCAACGACCGCGATTGCCAACGCCGCCGCCACGTAAAAGTACACTCTGCGATTCATGTTCTACTCCTTGCCTCTCCGCCCATGGAGATGTCGCGGACTCCACGATTGGCAAATGAGCCAAGGGCTCCCCCGGCCTGACCGACATGCTTGCGTGCGGACCCATGAACGCCCGGCGTCCGCGCACACCTTCATCAGCCTCGCTTGTCGCTCCGCTACCGCCGAAGAGAACGAAAACAAGGCTTCACAATTCGCCGCGAACCCACCGGAATGATCGCTTTCGAGACCGACGATGGCGCCCGAACATTGCTACCATCCTCAGTCATTCCCGACACGGTCGACATTCTAGCCGAGAACCAACCGGATCGCAATGAAAAAAGGGGAAATCCGCGGCTTTTGCGGCGAGGGGTCTGGTCCGCAGGGGCGGCCTCTACGTGTCGGGTCCGTCGCGTAGCCGACCGGACTACTCCGGCCGGCCTCCCTTGGGTATCGGTGAAACGCCGGTTATAGTACCCCCGGCGCGTGTTTATCGGGCCGCCGACCCAACGGTAGTAGGATGCCATCGCAAGGAGTTCTGAGATGCCCAAAGATTTCGTGCTTCCCGATCTCGGTGAAGGGATCGTCGAGGCGCAGATCATCAAGTTGCTGGTCAAGGAAGGCGATTTGATCGCCGCCGACCAGTACCTGATGGAGGTCGAGACCGACAAGGCGGCCGTCGAAATCCCCTCTCCCTATGCGGGAATAGCAAAAAAAATACACGTTAAAGAGGGACAGACCGTCAACGTCGGCGAAGTGGTGGTCACGATTGATGACGGGAAGGCCGACGTAGCCGTGCCTGCGCCCGTCGCCATGAAGAATGGTCCGCCCGCTCCACAATCCCCTCCGCAACGGGACAAACAGGTGCTTCCGGCGGCTTCACCCGCTGAACAGAAGGGCGAGAGAACGGTAGCGGCGGCGGCTCCGGCGATTCGCAAGCAGGCCCGCGAAATGGGCCTGGACCTCGATTCGATCGAGGGGACCGGACCCGGCGGGCGCGTTACCCGCGAAGACCTGGACCGAGCGGCGGCAGGTGGCCGCGGCGGATCGTCGTCGGCAGCGTCGTCGCAGGATCGCAAGGGGCCATCTCCCGCACCGCAGCCTCGAACGGTCGTAGCGCCGACGGCGCGCATTCCGGGCACGCCGGATCAGGACAAATGGGGAAAGATTTACCGCGAGCCGATCAGTCAGATCCGCAAGACGATCGCCACGCAAATGTCTCGGTCCGCCTTTACGGCCGTACACGTTACGCACAGCGATGAGGCGGACATTACGGAACTGGACAGCGTGCGGAACCGGCTCAACGAGGCCACCAACAACGATCCGAAGCTGACCATCATGACGTTTGTGATCCGGGCGACGTGCATCGCGCTACGACGTTTTCCGATCTTCAACTCGAGCTTCGACATGGAGGCCGGGCAGATCGTTTACAAGGATTATGTCAACATCGGCGTCGCGGTGGATACCGAGCGCGGGTTGATCGTGCCGGTGGTTCGTAACGTCGATCAGCTTTCGCTGCGGGGGATTACGGCGGCGCTGCGCGGGATCGCCGAGCGGGTGCGGACGAACCAGTTCGCCATTGAGGACCTTCGCGGCGGGACGTTTACGATTACGAATGTGGGGGCGCTGGGCGGGATGTTCAGCACGCCGATCATCAACTATCCGGAGGTGGCGATTCTGGGGATGGGGCGGTCCAAGAAGGTCCCCGTGTTGCGTCAAGGCCAACTTGGTGAGTCGCTGATGCTCCCGCTGAATCTTTCATTCGATCATCGGGCCACCGACGGCGCGAACGCGGCACGGTTTACGGGTGAGATCATGAGCTATCTTCAGAACCCGGCGAAGTTTCTTCTTGATTGATGTCTGCGAACAAGAAAAATAATGCGCTTCGTCGAGAAATTGGACACTTGCTTACGCGGTATCCATTTCGGCCATTCGCGATCAAGCTTACAGGTGGCAAGCGACTGAGAGTAAGCGATCAATCCCTGGCCGCATTGCTCAAGAGTTATGTTTGTGTCGTATTCCGGAAAACAAATCGCAAAGTAATGGTTCCATTTGATAATATTGACTGCGTCGTAGTCCTTGGAGCGCATAATGGTAGTCGGTGAGTTTACGCAGGAGACGGACCTTCTGGTCATAGGCGGAGGGCCGGGGGGGTATCACGCGGCATTTCGTGCGTCGCAACATGGCATACAAACTACAATTCTGGAGTCGATGCCTGCGCTGGGAGGGGTCTGCCTGCATCGCGGATGTATACCGTCGAAGACGTATTTGGCGATGGCCGAGACTTTGCATCTGGCGGGCGTTGCCGAGGGCATGGGGATTTCATTTGGTGCGCCCAAGCTCAACACGGAAAAAATGCGCGGCTGGAAGAACGACGTGCTCAAGAAGCTTTCGGGCGGCCTGGATATGCAGTGCAAGAAGTACAAGGTCGATCGCGTGCAGGGCACGGGCCGGTTCGAAGACGGCAAGCATGTTTCGGTCGAGCACAGCGACGGGGCAAACTCACACATCAAGTTTAAGCGCTGCATCATCGCCACGGGCTCGCGGTCCATCGAATTGAAGGGCGTGCAAATTGAGTCGCCGCGCGTGCTGACCTCGCGAACGGCGCTGGAGTTGGAGGACATTCCCAAGACGTTGTTGGTTCTTGGCGGCGGCTATATCGGCTTGGAGCTGGGGCAGGTCTACGCGGCGTTTGGATCGAAGGTGACGGTGGTGGAAATGCTGCCGGGGCTCATGGCGGGCGTGGACCGCGATCTGGCCCGGCCGCTATTGAAGCGACTTGAAGAGCAATTCGAGCAAATTTGCCTGGAGACCAAAGTCGTCGGCATGAAGGAAGTCAAGGGCGGAATCGAAGTGGCCTTTGAAGGGAAACAAATTCCCAAGAGCACGAAGTTCGACAAGGTACTGGTTTCTGTGGGCAGGCGGCCTAACACGCGGGAATTGCAACTCGACAAGGCCGGGGTAGCAATCGACGAGCGGGGATTCATCAAGGTAGACGCGGGGTTTCGTACTTCGGCGCAACGCATTTACGCGATCGGCGACGTGATCGGCAACCCCATGTTGGCGCACAAAGCGATGCACGAGGGGACCGTTCTGGCCGACATTCTGGCGGGCAAGAACGAAGTGTTCGAGCCGCGGGCGATACCGGCGGTGGTTTTCACCGATCCGGCAATTGCCTGGGCGGGCCTGACCGAGGACGAAGCGAAACAGAAGAAGATCGACTTTGCGATGCATAAGATTCCGTGGTCAGCGTCGGGCCGGGCGGTCTCCATCGGGCGGACCGACGGCGTGACCAAGCTGATCGTCGATAAGAAATCGCAGCGGGTGCTGGGCGTGGGGATTACCGGGACGCATGCCGGAGAGATGATCGCGGAGGGTATACT
>CXWL01001437.1_pt1 | contig 17290 bp, 13 predicted proteins | sample 590931 | NCBI WGS metagenome assembly CXWL01 (sample SAMEA3498368, study PRJEB10139) | groundwater metagenome | biome: water well; material: biofilm material | place: Germany | collected 2015-04-27 | reverse complement strand
CAACAATCTCTCCGTCACGCAAGAGACACGCAGCGCTATCGTGATAGAAGGCTGAGAGACCCACAATATGTGTCACAACCACCCTCCAGAATACAGCTCTTCACCGGCCTGATTCTCACTCATTGCAACCCCCTGATTGCGTGAAATCATTTATCCGCCATCCTACTACGACGATGGTTTTTTTCCTTACAAAACCTCCTTTTCTGCGCCTCCCGAGCTACCACCGACTGGCCTGCACAGGAATTCCATAAGAAGGTTTCAGCGGCCCTCCGAAATCCACCCCAAGATTGGACTGGTGCTGCCTCCCTTTTGTCTCCACAAGACGGGCCAGCACCACCGTCATCGCCACGAGATGATAGTACAAGTCAAAATAGCCAAGCCCCAGAAAGGCCCCTCCCACCGCATATCCCACCAGACTTACTTGAAGCATGCTGGCTAATTCCTTAGCCCATTGAAGATCGGGATCCTTAGCAGTCTGCGCCATAATATGACTCGCTTTGCTCCACGTCAGAATTCCAATGGAGAGAAATAGCAGCAACCCGACATATCCCTGCTCACCAAGCACTTCAAAATAGATGCTGTGTGCGTCATGGAAATTCGTCGGGTCAGGCGCATAGTTTGTCTGCAAAAATATATCGCGGGAAAACACCTCAAATCCCCCTCCGAGAATCGGGCGATCGGCTGCGAGATTATAGGCAAATGTCCACGCATTGATGCGCCCCTGAGCGGACCTATCTTGCTCGTAGGTTTGAATAGTTTCCATCCTCGCAAACCATTTGTCCGGCATAAAGGCAAACAGAATTGGGAGGGCGAGCAGGAACACCATTCCAAGAAGAGCTTTATTCTTAGCCTTCATCCACAGAAAAAACCCCATGGCAGATACGGCAAGCAAGGCTCCTCGCGAATAGGTTGCAATAATTGCCACGGCCATCAAGGCTTGGGCGCCGATTAACCCCTTGGATACCCGTTGATTCTGAGTCGTAAGCTGAAGGTAGCGCATCAAGGGAAGGGTCATGGTTAAAGCCAACCCTATCTCATTATTCCCCGCAATGAAACTTCCGTCTGGCCCCCATATCAGGTGCTGTCCTCCGGTCAGGATGCTAAAAAGACCGCCTTTGACCCCGTAATATCCCAGAGACACAACGATCACCCAAATAAGGCTTTCCAATTTGTCGCGATCACGAATCAACATCAGGGTGATAAACACCATGAGTTGAATCTTTATCACCTTCTCCCATTGAGGCCATGCCTCAACCGGATTCATCGCAAACACCGTCGTAACCGTCATCCACACATTGAAACAGACCAGGAGAACAATCTCTCGGCTCCAGCTAATACTTTTCTCTTCACGACTAAATAAGAGCGCTGCAATGGTGACCGCCCCGACAATCTTGGCGAAGGGGAACTCGTTTGCGAACCCATAAGCCAATCGGTGAGGATTCATATAACCGATCCACGACCACATGAGGACGCCGATGTAGGGGCGCTTCATGATCAATGGGAGAGAGCCGAGCACGATCGCTGTGATAAGAAGATCCCGCATCCGACTAATAACTCCTACCCATAGGCTCCGCTGAATTTGCCACGGTCTTCACCATATTTCCGTACAACTTTTCCACTGCCGCGACATACTCTAACACTCCGAACCGCTTACGCACGTTCTCAAATGCTGCCTCACCCATTTTCCGTGCCAATTCGCGGTCCTGCAACAGACGAATAATGCAATCGGCCATAGGTCGGGGCTCTTTCGGCGGAACCAGGAACCCATCAAAACCCGATTCAATAACTTCCGTCGGACCGCCGGCCTCCGTCGCTACAACAGGCTTTTGCATCGCCATGCCTTCGATAACCACTTTCCCAAAAGGCTCCGGGATAATGGAGGCATGCACAATTACATCGAGCATTCCCATGAGCTGAGGAATGTCCTCCCGAAAACCGGTAAATACAACCTGTTTATTAATCCCCAACCGTACACATTGCTCGACAAGCTGCTCCTTGTATTCAAGATTTCCTGCTGGTGCATCCCCGACAATGAATGCGACGCTATTCGGAATGACATCGATAACTATCTTCACCGCATCTAAGAACACATGATGACCTTTCCATTCCTCCAGCATGCCGAATATTCCAAAGATGAAAGTACTTTCTTTGATCGCGAATTTTGCTCGGTAGTCTGAAGTCTTGAGTGTATGGTCGAATCGAGCAAAATCCACTGGGGGATATTCGACAATAATCTTACTCTCCTCAACTCCGAGACTGAGTAGGTCAGCCCTGGTTGTTTTAGAAATGGCAATGAATTGCTTCACGGACATCGCAAACCATGAAATCATCCGGGACAGGTATTCAGGACCTCGTTGCGTGGCCATACAGGGAACGCCCAATAGCCAGGACAAGGCGATACCAGGAAGGCACACTCCTGTGTTGAGGTGTACAAATGAAATCTTCTCGCCCTGGAGTTTCCTCCGCATGCCGAACGCGTACGGGAATACGCTCCAGGCGAGATCCAGGACTGACAGACACCGGATAGACAGTTGTTCACACCACTTCCCATGCCCGAACCATGCCATGACTATCCTGCCAAAAAACGTCTGCCTGACACTTTGCCGGGGAGCGGCTACAATGACTCTGCGGGCAGAAACGTTTCTAGCCTCAAGATACACTTTCTGATTTTGGTGATAGAGCACCACGATAGGGTCAAATTTCTCCCGATCTAGATGAATCAAAAAATTGCAAAGGCTGACCAAGGATCCACCCACTCCGATACTGTCCTCGATATACAAAATCGTATGTTTAGCCATGCATAGCATCCAGGCAGAAATCGATTCTTCGAGCTCCGCTACAGAATCGCTCGAAATCACCTAGTTCGTCCACTCAATTTAATTTCTGAATTGGGGTCCTCAGAGACCCGTCCTTCACAACTGCAATCAGGGCAGATCGAAGAGATCGATCAACCAGCAGGATCATCCCCGAATACACAATAGCCCCAAGGACAGTCTTCGTGCCGACGCTAATCCAGAGATTCTCGGACACTTGTCCGATAGCAAGTACAACACCAACCATTGCCAGCGCGCCTCCACAAGCCTTGGCGAGCCCAGCCCAGTCAATAGTGACCTTTAAATAGCGTAACGAAGTCAAGTGAGTCACGACAATGAGGACACTGTAGGTTGACACTGCGGCACAAGCAGCGCCCGCCATGCCCCAACGTGGAATCAAGATCCAGTTGAGCCCTTGATTGAGCACGAGGGCGCCAAGATTTAGCCATACCAGGACCTCGGTTTTCTTTTGGATCATCAATCCAATGAAAAACATGAAGTGGATCGAGCAGAGCATGACCGCGCCAATGAGATAAGGAACGAGCGCGCCAGAATCACTGTACTTATCTGAAGCCACCAGCCGAATGACCTCAGGCCCCACCAGGGAAAATCCGGCAATAATTGGGACTACTACCGCAAGGGTATATCGCAAAGAAGTCGAGACAAACGCACTCGTCTCTTCATATCCTCCCACGTTCCATCGCCGAAAAATCATTGGGAGCAGCGCAAGTTGTATCGGAATGGCAAACAACGTTCCGATATACTCACTAATGTCGTAGGCAATCGTATACGTAGCCACCGCCTGTGCATCGATCAGAAACTGAATAACGAAACGGTCTCCTGTGGCAACAATGGTGGTGAGAAGATCCGCTACTACTAGCGGAAAACCAAACCGCACAGCCGCATCTATCTCTCCTAAATTTCCCGCACCGCCTATCCTTCCCTGACGATACAAAACGACAATTGCCGTCAACAACACGACTAATTCCACACCAAGCGTCCCAAGAAACACACCGACCACGTTATGGAATACATAGACCACCAATCCCACCCCGCACAGCACCTGCAGATAACGATTTGCCAGCATCACACCGTTATATCCCTGCGGGGATTGTGCTGCCCGGTAGATCTGCAACACGACTCCGGTCACGACACGGATCAAGATAAGAAGGCTGGCCCATCTCAAATACTGAGCCATCTCTTTGAGCTGTTCTATGTGGTCCATACCTAAGGAAACTAGAACTGTAATAACTACACCGAGCATTCCCGCACCAACGGACCCAAGCAGCATACTCCCGCAAAATCGCCGGACAGGTTCAACTCCCTTGACCTCATAGTCGGCAAAGAGGCGGGTCGTGGCCTGCGGAAACCCGCAGGCCATGATCGTACTGATCATGGTCAATGCGGAAAAGACAAGACTCATCAAGCCATAATCCTCTTTTGTCAGGATTCTCGTCAGAATGGGCATTGAGATGAGGCCTGCCACCATCATCAGTAGTCGACCCACAAAGTAGGAAGAAGACTGTGAAAAAAGCTGCTTAAGCGAAGACATTTGATCCGTAAACTCCCCTCAAGAGAGATGTTTCCAAAAGAGATTTCCTGGCATCAAGTTGAGCCAGATACGTGGTGGGCGAGTCCCCCACTAGTACCTCTAGGGACGTTCTTCACTGTAACTCTGGAACCATCTCAGCGCTGTCCTCTCCCGCTTACTCCAGGGATTCAAGCACATAGGCGATGAACACTTCCGTTCAAGAGATCCGATTATCACGCTCGATGAAGGCATTCTGATCCAACTTCCCCGATGGAATGCGTCACAACAAAAAACGCCCATCCGGCACACCAGCGCATGAACCGATCAATGATGAATTCCGAACCATTGTCGAGTATTTTAACCTAAGGTTTACCACGCCAGCTCGCCAATTACCTCCGTAAGCGGATACCATACTTTCCGCCTGGAGAGAGGGATAAATCTCGATCGCCGAGCCATCCCGCACGCCTTTACCTGGCGCATTCAAGATGCGACACCGTCGGCCTCTGCTAAGCAGGCCTTAGGGCTATTTTCCGATCACATCCTTTTCAGCGCTGTATTCTCAATACAGGAGACTACCTACACCCGTTCCAGACCGCAGTTCTCGCGCTCAAGTTCCTTCAGCCGCTTTATGTCGGAGACCTTCAAGCCCCAAAAACTTGGCAGCAACCATGTGGCATGCAGCCAAACTGATACCGTAGTTCCACATGATCTCATGGACCGGCGACCAACATCAGCCTTTTCAGAACCGACACGATCTGCGTTCCGATAAACTTCGAATGGCGCATGGGAGCCCCTGGCTGGGCTTGCTCTTGTGCCAGATGATTCTCATGTTGGCTTGTTACTGTTTAGGGGAGGCTATGATCGGCCTAACAAAGATCCCGATCAAATTACAATTTGGTCCCACGCAAGACGAAGTATTGTTAATTCAGGATCTTCCCCCCACGGCTGACTCCGACGCAACTCGAATTGATCTGCATCCGCACGGTTAAGCCCGACTATGGTCGTCACTGCACAGAGAAAATTCTCTTGACGAAGAATATCCTTAGTCGAACCGTTGTAATCACGCCTACTGCCATTAGGATAAGCAAAGAGATCAACAGGCTTCTGAATCTTCTCCTCAATTGTCCAGCGTGATTGACATATTTCTCTCCGTGCCTCATCAGGATCCATTCGTGAAAGAATTGGATGGGTAACTGTATGCGCACCAAAGGTTATCCCTGCCTGCGACATCAAGATAACCTCATCCCATGTCAACATCAGCGCCCCCACCCCATCGCTAAGATCAACATTGAGAGCCTGAAGCAAGCCTTGGACTTGACGGTCTCGCTCATTTGGAGGGAGCGCTCTAAGCCCTACGAGGAATCGATCGAGACATTGCTGTTTATCCTTTATCGTTTTCAATGATCCTGATACGCCTGCACTCTCGAAAGATGAAGCAATCGTGCGCCGAAAAGCCTCAAAAACTTTGTCATGCCACAACGTAACACCGCTACCGATTACACCCGTCGTCAAGAATATGGTAGCTGGAAGATTAAACTCTTGCAAAATCGGAAACGCCACTTCGTAGTTATCCTTGTATCCATCATCAAAAGTGATCGCCACCGCTCTCGGCGGCACATCTCCCATAGCTGCTCTACTTACTAGTTCTTGCAATGGATAAACATGGAAATGGTCAGCTAAGAGAGCCATCTGACGCTGAAACACTTTCACGGGAGTTGCACCAAAAAAAGGGTCTTGCTGGTCGTTCACCCGATGATAAGCAAGGATGTGATACTTTCTATTTACAGGAGAAGCCACAAATGGAAAGCCGTTTCGTTTTTCAGAGCCAGATCGAAGTCTAGGTCTGTCGTCCCATGACATAATCCACTCAAACAAGAAGCCTCGGATGAGCATCCTAGCGAAGGACGCGAAAAGAAATGTTTTGAGGATACTCACTTTCATGCAACGACTGGCTCACACTTGCTAAACCATCGCGTTCTCACCCTCTTAAGCATGGGAATAAGCGTGCCTTCAATCGCCCTATACAGCCTTCCTCGCATCGTTCGGCCAAATACATGAAGACGCTGATGCTCTCGGGCTGCATCTGTCCACTTGAGCTTGTAGGCATTTACCCCCGGCCCCGTGTTGTACTCCGCAAATCCTCCCATAAAGAGGTTTTGCATAATTTCATACTCAAGATAAGAACCCGGGGAATGCTCTCCGTACTTCTCATCAAAATCTGACCGAAGCGCAGACACAACCCCTCCTTGCACCAAGTCGAACTCCATGGCAATCGGCTCTCCATCTAATCGGAGAAGCCACACCATGAGCCAGCCCTTTTCTGAACTGACTTTTGTCAATCGGCTAAAAAACCTCATGGCCTCCTGGCTATTAGTCATTGCAAGACCTTGCTGATGCTTCCATCCCCTTTCCGACACCCCAAAGATGTCTTTCAAGAGATCGCCTGATGGATCGCCCTTCATACAATCTACCTGGATACGCCCCAAACGTCTTACCCGATTCACCACATTTCTGTATGTCTTCCGAAATCTCTGCGATTTTGAGTTAATAAATGCCTCCCAATCCCCTTCTAACGGTAAATATGGATTAACAGAGGCCGATTCCAGGAATATCGGTACGGCTTCCTCCCGGAAGACTTGCTTTATCAGAGTTAAGTTAGGTGATTGAACTGACCACGCATCAAAGGTGGCGATATCGGACTGCCCTTGCCCATCCTGAAAAATAATTCCTGCAAAGAGCTTCACAACAGCCTGCCGATGACCTGGCTCAATGATAAGGTCACAGTACGGAGTATCAAGGCAGCGAATAAATCCTACTCTGCGAAGATTGACACCTCTGGCCCGATCTTGATAGCGCCAGCAAGGTGCTATGCCAACTAACCTGTCTTCTTCCCTGAAGGTAATGACAGCGGGCACTTTCCCTTCTCCGTAGGCATGCAAACAGCTGACGAACCATTCATGAGCTAAGAATGGAGAGTCCATACCAGTTGCTTGCAGCAAAGCATTCCACTCCTTCTCTAATCCATAGATCATGTCAAGACTGCTTATCTCCATCGTCTTGATTTTCATAATCCTTCAGCAATCCCAGCATCAACGTACTTTCGATGCCATAGCTCAAGCATCATCAAGTTCCAGATGGCTGCCCCATAATAGGAAGTTTTGTCTGATTGATGTCTTTCCAGAATAGTTTCAAGCCCCGACTTACGAAAATACCCCCGCTGCACGCTTCGGGGACTTAAAACTAAATCATGCATTAGCTCATTGAGGGTCTTGTTGGTTCTGAGCCAAACAGGGATCGGCAACCCAAACCCATGCTTCTCCTTCTCAAGGGTCTCCCGCGGCAACATATCGGAATATGCCCGCTTGAAGAATGATCGAAGCTCTCGGCCGTCCATAAGCACGCCGACCGGGACAGTGGACGAAAACTCGGCAAGGCAGTGGTCAAGAAATGGGAATCGGACAACAACCCCTGCCTGCTCCGCCATGCGCGTGACCTTAATCAAGTCGTTATCGGCAATGGCAAGCTTAAGGTCAATGTACATTTGTCGATCCAGCTCAGCTTGAGCTCGGGCTGCGAAGTAATGCCGTTTTAGATCAGCATCCGGATCATAGTGCGGTCCGACCATTTCCATCAAATCATCGGAAAATAATTCGTGTGGAGGCACAGTCTTCAAGAACCCATACGAACATAATCTATCTGGATAGGGGATACTGGCCCGAAGGATGTATTTCTTGGCTTTTTGAAACAATACCGTTCCGAGACTATCTGCCAAAAAGCTGACTAGCGGACGCACAAATGTATTTCGCAATGCTGCAGGAACTCGATCATAGTGCTCAAATATGCGCAATGCTGCATACCGATCGTTTCCAGCGAACAACTCATCACCTCCATCCCCCGCGTACAGAACGTTAACCCCTTTACTCTTGGCAAGCTTTGCACAATAGTACAGTGGGACTGATGAAGCGTTCGCATAAGGCTCATCAAACACGTTTACCAGCATAGAGATCACATCGATGGTGTCTTGTGCAGTGACGAAATACTCATGAAGATCTGAAGAGAATGCCCGTGCAGCTCCTCTCGCATAAGCCATTTCATTGAACCGCTCTTCGGAAAACCCAATTGAAAAGCTTTTAATCGAAGTATTGGAGAGATGGGCAAGAACTCCCGTCACGGTGCTACTGTCTATTCCTCCACTAAGGAATGTGCCGCAATTCTGCTGAGAGACTTCCCCTTGAAACCGTATCGCAATCGCATCCTTTAACTGGCGCTTTAGCTCTTGCGCTAACTCCTCCTCCGACGCACGCAACGGATCTAGATAATTCATGTCCCAGTAGGACTCGACGGTTGCTTTCCCTTGCCGGTACGTTAATATCGACCCGGGCGGCATTTTCAGAACTTCTTTAAAGATGGTCTTCGGAGTAGGAATATATGAGGACTGCATGAAATCTACTACTGCCCGCGGATCGACAGAGAAGGGCGACGAGAAACCACTCGCGTAAAGCGCCCCCATCCGAGACCCAAAAATCAGCTTTTCGTTGTCTGAGAAGTAAAGCAACGGGAAAACCCTAAACCGATCTGTGGCAACATGTAGCGCTTCACTACCCCCATCCCACACAGCAAAGGTGAATTCCCCTCTCAGCCGATGAATAAAATTCATGCTATGGGTCTCATAGAGATCCAATAGAATCGCCAACAGATCGCGCGAGCTTGCAGCCTGCGAAACAAATTCCTTAGCGTTATATATACTCCCAAAGAAAGCTATCGAGAGCTTTCTTCCATTTCGCCTACGCTCGAGCACTCCAGCCTGTCGACCAGCTTCGCAGTGCACAGCAAGGCCAACAGGACCATCTTTCCAAATCTCGACATTAGAAGACTCTGGCGAAAATGCTAGCGCCTTGCCCATTCCACAAAGAGAATTGCGGTCTATTTGTCTTAGCTGTTCGGCAAATACTACTCCAGCGATTCCACTCATCTGGGTTTTTCCATAGAGATAAAAGTCATTGCATCACTTCATCGAGGGACTAGAAGAGTCCCGTCCACGAAGCCCTAGCTTGGCCGACTCTTCCTGCGCTTGTTCCGCAGCGTGGGTATCGCCTTTCTTCTTATACGCTCCGGCAAGCCAGCCATAAGCCGCTTCCAATTTGGGATCAATTTTCACTGCAGTCTTGAGCACTTCAATTCCCCGGTCCACTTTATCAATCTCAACCAGGTAGGCCCCAAATTGAGCATGCGTGATTGCATGTTGGGGATACATTACAAGCGCCTTTTCAAAGTACGGAATGGGCAGCATGGGAACCTGAACCTGTTTTGCAACAACGCCAAGTAGGGTTAACGCCTTGGGATGGTTCGGAAAGTATCGAAGAATGAACTTTAGTTCGTTGAGGGCATGACTATAGTCACGATCAATATTCTTATAGTAGCTCCAGAAGGGTGTGCCGGACACAAGGTGGTACTGCTCCACCATGCCCAAAAGCCCCTGCGCCTCAGGGTCGAAATAATCCTTATCCCTTTCCTCTTCAGCAAAGACCCCTACCACAGCCACAAGGGTGAGACCCATCGCGATGGCAACAACACACAGGAGCCAATTCCGAACCTTCAGCCCATCTGATATTCTCATAATACACCTCACTCGCCCCTTTCTCTCTGGAACTATCTTTCGACCCCAAATCCCCTAGAGTACTCAGCTAATGGAGCGCAGTGTCTGAAGTACATGTTCGACTGTTAACACCCTAGCCCACTGGTCAGAGTAACCAAAATCCGATTGGCGCGACCGATTCAAAAAATCAGCCAGAGCCGTCCGCTCAACGTCGATTGACTCACAAAGCGCCATACTCTTCACATCCAACAAAGTTTGTACCTCCTCGTCGTTCCACAATTGAACTCGAGGCGGAATGGGTTGGCCCCCAAGCCGTGAACCCGATATTCCCAATATTTTGCCAACCCGAGATAAGACCTTCTCACCGTAAAGAACTGGAATGGGCCAAAACCTGTACCACGTTTCCCAGGTGACGGGGAGGGCTGGAAACCCATGCTCCAGCGGGTGAGCGGCGAGAGCTGGCTGAAGCTGCGGCAGAAGGCGCCGTATCAACAGACTCCGCCTCCGAAGCTGCACAGGGCTCCTCAACATCGACTCCAACACCGTACGGAAAAGAAAAGGAGACAAGCAGGGCCAATGGCGTTGCGTACTACTGGCAATCCGTCCCTGCCAATGCTGCATTCGCATTTCCAAATAGAGATGATCCAGTTGGGTTGTGTTTGGCAAAGTCTCGTATCCGGCATTCGCCTTTGAAATGACACCTGACAGATGAGACACCAGGTTGATTCTGGCTGAACCGACAACCCACTTCGACTCGTACGGATACGCTGCGTAGCGTCGTTGGGCTAACATCTGCGCGTCGATAGGTTTTCGAGCCCCTGCACTCGGATACAATAACTCCCACCAGTATCCCCGAGCCACTTCACCAAAAGAGCCATTGACGCTGATGTCAAATTTCGACGAGAGCTGACCATGTGTCTGGAGAATCCTGGCGTAGTCGACCATATCGTATTCCCCATCGGTATAGAATAGGGCTTCCTTCACTTGAGCAAACTGGACTGGACCTATTGACGACACATGCCGATGCGGCAATCCGGCAATCCCCGCCAGTTCCCCTGCGACACGAACATCCGCACTGCCGACCGCCCCAGACACTGTTGTAGAGAAAGGAACTCCCGCCGACAAGAACGCCGACACCACGGCGCGAGAATCAAATCCTCCAGTGAGGTCGCATACAGGATTTTTGTAAACTCGTGCAATCTTCTTCGCTGCGGCAATCAGCGATTCGCCCAAAGACTCCACGGCCGTCTTGTCATCCAGCGCCCCAGACTCCACATTGGCCACCTGCCAGTAACATTGCGTCTGAGATGGCCCGTCTTGACCGATCCGCATAATTTGTGCGGATCCGATCTTAGCAACCTGACGATAGAGCGTACGATTCTCATAGATGATTCCTGTGTACAGAAATTCCTGACAGCTCACTGGATCTATCTCATTTGAGCCATAGGCTGCTAGCAAGAGGGAGGAAGAGGAAACAAGGGTTGTTCCTCCCCAGGACCGCGTAAAGACATGACAACTACCAACGATATCCGTAACTACCACTGCCTGGCGGGATCGGACATCGCCGAACACAAGCACATAAAACCCTTCTAGCTCATGTACGAGACGCTCGACCCCAACTTCCAACACACGGGCCAGCAGTCGAGATTCATCCCCACTTCCATAGCCCTGAGCATGAAACCAGTTACCGATCACCAGAAGCCATGAACCAGAATTCCGATCCTTCGCAATGAGCGCCCCAGTTCCATTGGGTCGGGGGAAGAGCACGGCTCGGACCGATCCAGACACAACCTCATCGCATGGCGCCGGGAAACGAAGCTGTCTGGCCAGATCACAGCCACGTTGGCAAATCCGTTCCCCATCTACCAACACTTTGCTAGGCGAAACAACCAGAAGGAAATTGCTCATAGCATCCTTATCTCCAGCACACCGAGAACCCTCTGAAGTCTACTAGACCAGATTTCACCTGTCCTGGTTCTACCGGCCTAGTAGACTTATCTGCATTCAATGACTCAGGGTGCTAACGATACGTTCTTTCCAGAAATGTATTGCGGGAAGGGGGTCATCAAACCACTCAATATCATGATACGGCCACCTCAATACATCACAAAGAACTGCACGGACACACTTCCATTTTGCCATACCTAGGTCTCTTTGCACTTTCTCCTTGTTCATTCCTCCAACTGTAATAAGCCAATGAAGATCGGCACTTAGCTGCTGGCATTTTACATTGAGGGGATATTCACCCATCTTCTTTTTCGGCAGACGACTGTACCCCATTGACTCCAGTAAAATGTATGGAAAATTCACACCACACAATACTGGCAAGCTGAGTGATCCCCAAAATCGTCCATTGACTTCCATCAGCCAGTACCGTTTGGTTTCTGGATCATATCTATACTCAACCATTGCGACTCCTCTCCAACCCATACCCTTCAACAGGCGAACGGAGTCCTTGAATAAAGCCTCTGTGAGGGCCACGGATTGACGCATGACACTTACACCACCAGTCGGTGGCATTTCTCGAATACGTTCATGCTGAAACGCAGCTATAGGTTCCCCCTCGTGCATGCATAACTCAACCCCAACTCCATACCCCGGACAATACTGCTGAACAAGCGGAAGGTAAGGTGCGCCATGAAATCTTTCCAATATTTGAAGAACTGCACGAGTCGACGAGCAGTGCTCGTACTTGAAGTTCAGTGCTTTCCATGGAGCCTCCACATAGGGATAGGGCGGTTTTAGCACCAAGGGAAAGTGCGCCTCCACTGGAAGAGATTTGGAACTCAAGATTGCTTCAGCCGAGAAAGAAACCGGAGTAGGAATTTGAAGGCTTCTTGCGATTGATAGCGCAGTGGATTTATCAAACGCACGATCCAAGACATTCTGCTCGGCAAACAACAACTGAGTCTTCCCAGGCAACTGGGACCGGTGCTCATTTAGCTGTCTCATTAACGGCTCACTAACGGCCATAACAAAATCTGGCTTCGCTAGTCCTATTAACTCCATAGTCGTATCAATCAATTCCTTACCACTCTGAGGCTGACATACCGCATGTCCCTTGAGATACCTCGAGTAGCACCCAAAAGCTTCCCCCTTATACGATACACCTAAGCAATTGACCCCTTCCCTACCTAAGGCTCTTGCCACGGTAAGCCCAATATGGCTATCGACCTGTAAGACAAGAACGACCGGGGAAGAAGAGCTCTGCCGAGGAATGAAATTATGAAGTTTCATGTCCAGATATCACCCACTACATTCGGATGAAGTGCCTAAGGGCACTCACCAGATAGTCAGGCTTTCGTGTTTTTAGAGTCTTCAGTAGAATCTCGGAGATCTTATCAAAGTAGGTTCGACTGACTGCAGGTAATGGGGTTGCAAAAACTCCGTGACTACCGCCTGCAGGCGTGAGATGAACCAGCCCATGGCACAGCTCTTTTAACAGATGGGCATCGGCTCCAGGCAGTACAGGCTTTTTAAGCTGGATCGCTAACTGGAGAGCTTTGAAGTTGTCTTCTATGGATGTTCGATTATTAGGGTATTCGATAAAGTCTACCAGTTCTGCAACTCGCATATCTGGGCTTCTTCCATGCTGATATGGATGGTTATACACTGACACGCCTCCTTGAGCTCGAACCTCCTTAATGATATCGGTGCCCAGCTTGGCTCTAATGTCTTCCTTAATGCCTATGCAGCCAAGATGCCCTTCTTTAGCATACGCTTCCATACCGATCGGGACATATGCAGTCACACCCTTATCAGCGAGATAGCTAGCAACCTCACGAGCCCCTCTAGTTGTTCCATGGTCTGTAATGCAGAGGAGGCTTACCCTGTTTTCCTTAACGAAGTCGAGGTAACTCCTCGGATGAAGAGTCGAGTCATGGGACCATCGTGTATGGAGATGAAACATGGCTAAAAGCTTCTCTCCCAGAAACCCACTCTGACATCCTAATGCCTTGAGCAACTCGACTGTTGTCATTCTCACCTGTTAAACATTCACTTGACCGTGCGGCAACGCGCAAAGCTAAAAGACCATGTCCGACAGACTTCTAGGACCAACCTTACGATAGCGTTCGTGCTCAAGGGAGGGGGTCTATTAAGTAACGCTATGCACATTAACCCCGCATCGCTGCTACCCCAGGAACAGTCTGCTAACAAACCTGGCCCTATACATATGTGGCAACACCCTGCTCAAGGTATCGATGCGCTGTCTTCCATAGGGATGACCTATGTAAATGAGGACCTACGCTTCTTGGAACCCAAGTGTCCGATAGATCAGCGTACCCAATCGTATTAAACTTATCTCGATGCAACGCGAGAAAGCGGCACAACTGCTCAAATCGACGAACCACGACGCGATTGACCGATGAGGGCACATCACATCGGATAGGGCGCTTAAGCATTTCAAAGCTATGCGAAACGAGAACGATTGACTCCACGTTGTTTCTCCAGGCCCACATCAGGCAATCTTGGATTTCCAACCACGAACAGGCACACAACTGCAGGTGGCGAAGATGTCCAGGCCAATCTTCGAAGACCATAATGGGCATCTCCCAGATACCTTCGACGCGTTGAGGCTCCGTCATCAACATGTCCATTGCTAGGCCGCATGACGATTTTAGGTAACTAGGATTGTAACTCGTATCGAACCGCATTCCGTTCCTAGCAAGAGCCTTCAAAGTGTCTCTGTTAGCCCCATAATTTCCGGCGCGGAATGCGCACGGTCGCTTCCCACTTGAGGCTTCCAGATTCATTACTGCTTTTTCAATTAGCGCTGCTTGTTCTTCAACCGTAAAATCACGAATATTGTTTCCGGCCCTCTTCGGGAGGGCCGGATCTACAATCCAGCGCAGCCATTCGGCATGCAAATGCAGCTCAACGTCATGCCCTCCTTCTCCAATGCAGCGCACAATCTCTCGCAATGGGGCGCCCCCCGCGGCACAAGCAAATAGAGACTCAACGAAAAATACGGCCTTGAGTCCGTACCGAGCTAACATCTGAGATTGGTAACGAATTCCAAACTCTCCACCTGGAGTAACCCCGTAAATAAACCGCTCTATCTCTTCAGCCAGCTGGGTTTTTTCCCAATCAGGCGTTCTGGGATACAACTCTGTATCAATAGTTATAAAAACATTTACCATAGGTTCTCCCGCACTAGGATTTGAACGCTTCACCCAACTATTGGGGCAGAGGAAACAGAACGGCCCAAAACTGCAGAATAAATGGACGAGTAACAAGCAGTTGTTGCATCCCAAGAACGCTCCTTTCGGACCCACCTTATTCCTTGCATCTCCAGGTGTTTCCGAAATGCGTGGTTTGTCAAGAGCAAGTCCAATGACTTCGCTAACGAGTTCGCATTACCTGGCTGGAATAGTACTCCCGTTTCTCCATCTTGGATCAACTCTCGATGTCCGCCAACAGCACTCGCAACAAGAGCTTTGCCCATTGCCATCGCTTCCAAAGGCTTCAGCGGGGTCACCAACTCAGTCAATCGCATAGGATGTCGCGGATATGCCAGTACATCGACAAGGGCATAAACCCCTGGAATCCGCTCGTGTGGTATTCGACCTGGAAGCACAACTGACTTCTCAATCCCAAGTGCAACGATTTGCTTCCTTAACTCCCCCTCTACTTCACCCCCCCCTACAAGCAAGAGCATGGCATTGGGAACCACTTTGATCACATCGGCCATAGCCAGGATAAGCAAATCCAAACCTTCATACCGATAAAAAGAGCCTATAAAACCAATCACAAGCCTATCGTGGAGTCCCCATGCCCGTTTAAATTCTTCGTCAGGAGCGCACGGCTGAAAACCTTCAACATTGACTCCATTGTAAACAACCGTCATCTTTCCTGGGGCGATCCCACGCTGGATCAGATCGTTCTTAACCCCTTGGCACAATACCGCTACATGGTTGGCCTGCCGACAAACGAACGTCTCAAGAGCTTTCACCAACTGATATTTTGCCGAACCCTCCACGTAACTTCCATGGTCGACGGCAGCATCCTCCCAAAACGCCCGCACCTCATACACAAGAGGAAGGCCCAACTGCCTCGATACCCACAAGGATGGCAACCCATTGAGCACGGGTGAATGAGCATGAAGAATATCTGGACGCTCGTTGACACAGAGCTCAACTAAACGCGTCCTAAGAGCGGCCATCATTCGTATTTCCGTCAGGAACGGGATACTCGATCGTTCGACGGATCCCGATCGATAGTACGTAATGCCTGCTTGTACTTCTTGTGGCGTGCAGGCCTGTTTTAAGCTTTCTTCGTGTTTGGGCGATGTGAGGACAATCGGTTTCCAGCCCCGCCGGACTTGAGACAGAATGATATTCTGGCTCCGAAACGTATACCCACTATGCAACGGAAGGCTATGATCAAGAATGTGAAGGACTTTCATGGCTTTCGGCGACCAGGCGTCAAGATCTGACCTAACGCCTGACTAATCCGCTCCTCGGCTCGACCATTAAATACCGTGGCTAGCTTACGCTCCGCAGGCATTTTAGCGACTTGCAGTTAAGTCGAAGAGTATCCTCTGCGCGCGCCCTGCCAATACTTTGGTGCCCTTCGCAATAATAACTGGGCCTTCAGCATTCCTTCAAAGTGTAGCACAGGGCAACTCCAATACAGCCATCTCTTGCATAATTCTGACGAGACCACTTAGGGCTAGCCGCGCATTGGACAGAAAAGGGAGAAAGTCCAAACCAGGAAAGCACTTAGCACAGATTGATCTCTCAACTACGCGAAGTATGGGCATCGCAAGAGTAAAGGTTATGTAACCTTGATCAAGTCCAAATTCATTGAACCGACCGCTTGTTCGAATGCATATCGGAAATATTACCGAAAGATCCACCTCAACCAGCTTCATGACACCGCTACTTCCACGAATTGAGCTCGGATTATGGCCATTGCTGGAAGAACGATGCGCCATCAGCACATACGGCGTATTGTTTCAGATATAGCTGTTGCCATATCAAGATCCTAAACAAGACAGACCGGGAAATTATTTGATTATGGATCTACCTCTCATGGACGAGCACAAAACCAAGCCCCTCACCTCGCAGCTGCTTAAACAAGGGGATCGCATCCAATGAAATGAGATCTTTATGAAGTTCGCCTTTGCCCCCCAACCTGCATAGACATGATTCTTTGAGGCATCTCAGGATTCGACTTGCTCCTCATGCAAAGCGCCGTCAGGATTGCGCCCGGGCGACGAGACTTTCTGTCCGTCCCTTACTTTCTTGTATTACCCCTTGCAACACAGCCTGCACGTGCTCCGCAGCATTCCGCCAGGTGTATTGCTGCGCATGAGCAAGAATTTCGTCCCGATCCCAGACACGTTCC
>CXWL01002317.1_pt1 | contig 17295 bp, 17 predicted proteins | sample 590931 | NCBI WGS metagenome assembly CXWL01 (sample SAMEA3498368, study PRJEB10139) | groundwater metagenome | biome: water well; material: biofilm material | place: Germany | collected 2015-04-27 | reverse complement strand
GAGATTCACAAATCCGGCGAGCAATTTCTTCTTTCCGATCAGCACCTCGACAAACCCGCTGGTCGCCTTGAAGGGAACCTTGACCTCGATCACTTCCCGGTCCCATCGCTGGACCAACGCCGATACCCCATTCACAGTGACCCTATTGAATTGGGTCGACTTGAACGTGCCAAATCCTTTTCCGCTTAGCACCAATGTCGCGCCAGGCGTCACAGACCGAGTGGACAGCTCAATACCCGTCTTCCCGGCATGCGAGAGAGAGATCGTTCCCCCAACAGGGATGACACACGAGAGAAAGAGTACCGTGATGACAACTCTATTCATGGATCGCCTATTGGGAAGGAGGTAGACAAGCTTGGGACCACATCAAAGGCATAACCGACTTTAACAAGCGTTTTTTTTAAGAGTCAAGTGTGCGCGGCGGGATGCTGGGCAGTGGAATCTGTCGTCGTGGAGAACGCATCGACGGCCTGGCCTCGCTGGTCTTTGACATAGACGCTGCCTTTCAAGGCCTTGGCTCGTTTCTTCAGTTCTGAGGCAATTTTGCTCACGTCGCCGGGATGAGCAATGTGGGACTGCTCATTGGTGACGACGGCAATTGAAAGACTCATGATCGGAAACTGTTCTTTATTTCCCCGACGATCTACAGAATCGATGTAGCCCTTGAGGCGGTCTTCACGGTCGTAGAAATCAGGAATCACGAGATCAAATCGTTTGATGACGGTTTGGCAGATCGCATCGATGGTCTGCGGCCGGCTCATGAAAACAAAGTCGTCTCCCCCGACATGGCCGACAAACCCTTCCGGGCCGGCCAGTTCTCCCACCACCGTCGTGAGGATGCGACAAGCCACGATGAGCACTTCGTCTCCACGTCCATAGCCGTAACGATCGTTGAAAGACTTGAAATTGTCGATATCGACGTAGGCGAGCGCAAAGGGCTGTTTGCTCTGAATCCTGGAGGTGGTTTCAAACAGGATGGTGGTATTACCCGGGAGGCGGGTGAGAGGATTCGCATCGAGCGAACGGGTCAGACGACTGAGACAGAGGCGTATGCGATGCACGACGTCTTCCACACGATAGGGGATCGTGATGAAATCGTCCACTCCCAATGCACTCCAGTCAATATCGTTGAGTCGGCAGTCCCGGACGAAGACGATGAGAGGCAGGCGACCCAGGAACGCATCGAGCTTGAGATTTCGTGTGAGTGTTTCCACGGAATGGCCCCCGGTTCCTTCGGCAGCCAGAATGAGACAAGGTGGATCGTGGACAAGTTCATGCAGCGCGAGATCGGGTAGATTGCCTTCCACGACCTGGAAACCGGCCTTCTCCAATGCGGCGGTCATAGTTAGGGCAGGAGTGAGCTCGTGGTGGAGGAGCAGAATTCTCCGGCCTGCCGTGGAGGGGTTCATAGATAGTCGTCAATGGTCGAGAACTCGTTTGCTGCCTTGTCTATGCATTCCGCCAGCTGCGGCTCATCGAGTCCGACCATATCCCAGGCGGCCCTCGACAGAGGTGGAATCAGATCATCTCCCGGGTTTCCACAGGCCAGCCCTTTGACCAGGATATCGGCCACATGGACGATAGCCGTGTGCAGCATGGCTTCCTTAGCGAGGGTCGGATCATGGTGGAAGAGGATCGGCTCGCGAAGCGAGACCGGCAAATGCCAAGCATTCGCTAGGCAGCCCCCGATATCCGCATGAGAGAGGCCCGTGAGCTCCTGCTCCACTTCAAAGAGTGAACGGTCGGCTCTGGTTTTCAAAGCGTCTTTGATACTATCCCCCACATCAGGCCATTTAACGTAGAGCACGACTTTCCCAATGTCATGAAGCAAGCCTGAGACAAAAAGTTCTTCAGGATTCTTGATCTCCAGCCTGGTTGCCAGGAGATTGGCGGTAATGGCCACGCCCAGGGAATGTCGCCACAACTGATCCATGCCGGCCTCTTTCATGATACTAAGAGCCGAGGCACAGAGCGTCAGCCCCTTGACCACATTAAACCCCAACACGATCACGGCGTGGGTGACCGAGCTGATGCGGGAGGGAAACCCGTAAAACGGTGAGTTGGCGAGTCTCAGAACTTTGGCCGCGAGCACCTGATCCTTTTCGATGATGGAGCCGATCTCCTCAGTCGAGACAGTTGGACGACCGATCATGGCGGCAAGCCGTTGCACGACATGAGGAAGTGTGGGAAGGTCCCCGAGCTTCTCAATCCTATTGCGCAGGTCTGTTGGATTGAAGGTGGTCATGTTGCCTGAGGCCCCTCGGTCACGGATGCCATGCCATGGGTGGCACGCACATGCGTGCGGAGAGTCCGGAGAATCAGTTGCTGAATGGGATCTTGAACGACCTGCCGAAACCGATGCTCAAGTTCGGCTTCCAATTCCGCCAGGGTCTTTCCACCGGAATCTAGGGCATCGCCCTCCACATAGACCGACGTCAACTCCATCTGTCGAAGCCGTTCGATCATAGCGGCATCCAAGATCGTTCCAGCCGCCACAATGGGGAGTCCATTGGCATTCACCACCGGTTTTGCCAAAACCATGTCCGGCAACAGCTCATAGGGTACCACTCGCCTCATGAATCTTGGTCTCCTGACATTCTGTTCACTCCTCAAGCGGTTGTGTGTCGTTTGACGGAACGAATGGGGCAGAAGCATCTGCCGACCGTCATATTCTTATCGGACTCACGGCATTATTTCTAAAGGGTTTCTTCGATTGAGGTGATCCGTTGCCAGAAGGGGGAGCAGCGAGATGTGCACTGGTGCAACGAGGGAATAGATGAAAATGAGCGTGCCCATAAAACCGACTATCACGCGCGGGCGGAGCCGACAGCAGGACTACTTGGCGAGTTCCACGATCAATTCGATTTCGACGGGAGCCTGGCGGGGAAGTTCAGCGGCACCGACGGCAACACGAGCATGTCGGCCTGCGTCTCCGAATAGCGACACGAGCAAGTCTGATGCGCCGTTAAGCACTTGCGGTTGATCCGTAAATCCAGGTGCAGATGCGATATGGCCGACCATTTTGACGATCCGCTTCACGCGATCGAGAGAACCGGCTTCCTGTCGAATGATACTTAATCCATTCAGCACGGCCACTCGTGCGGCTTCCATCCCCTGATCGATAGACAGATTCTGCCCAAGCTTGCCGGTCATGATGAGCTGCCCATCGCGCGAGGGTAACACACCGGAGAGAAACAACAAGTCACCCGTCCTGACGACCGGCACATAGTTAGCAACGGGCTTTGGAGGAGCCGGCAATTCAAGACCCAGCTGTGTTAACTTCTGTTCATACGACATCGCTCGCCCCCTGCTCCTCACCCATTGCTATTACCCTAGTCTGAGCGCATCCAAGAAACTCTCACCAACCGGCAATCGTTCGGCTTGAAGTGCCTCCACAATGGTCTGCCCGACATCGGCGGCGGTTGATCGACTTCCCAAATCGACGCCTTGGGCCAACTTGGGGCCGGTCACGAAGACCGGCACATATTCTCGAGTGGAGGTCCGTCCCGGTAATGAGAAATCTCGTCCATGATCACCCGTTACGATCACCATATCGCCGAGGCGCAACTTCTCGAACAAATCTGGAAGGCGGCGATCACATTCGTGCAGGGCGGTGGCCGACTGTCCAGCATCTTCCGACAGCAGATCCAGACTGGCACAGATGAGACCGCGAGGCATCTTATTCAACATGCCGATCACTTCATCCACCGCCACCATCGCCGAGGCTACCGGGAGGGCCTTGGTAAACCCGCGCCCGCTGAAGAGGTCATAGATCTTTCCGACTCCCATCGCGATCTGGCCGGAACGATTCAAGACATCCAACATCGTCACACCCGGTGGTTCGCTCACATAGTCCTTTCGTCCGACTTGAGGCCGAAGCACATCATGCCCACCGATGACCGGCTGCCCGACGACACGAATGAGCATCCCCGCATCCTTCACCGCTTTCCGAATCTCGCGACAGCGTTGTTGGAATTCCACCGGTGTCATGAGTGATTCATGCATGGCAACAAAACACGTATTCCATCCGTCCGTCCATAGAATAGGCGCTCCGGTCGCCATATGCTCCATACTATGTCGGCGAAGCATCACCCCCATGGGCGAGAGACCTCGGCCGATCGACTTTCTGCCTAAGAGCTGTTCCACGACATCAACGATCTTGGTGGGGACGCCAGAGCTGCAGACCTCCGCGGCTTCTTTCTGAATCACCCCACTGATTTCCCAGTATCCGACAACTGAATCTTTACCCGGCGAGGAAAATCCCAGCCGGCCAAAAGATCCGTTCGGCTGGACCATGGTCCGTACGCCCTTGATCGGAGCAATCTGCCCTAGACCCAACATCTCCAAATTGGGCACACTTAGGCCATCGACCGTCTCAGCCAGATGCATGAGGGTGTTTGCATCAGCATCGCCATAGTCGACCGCATCGGGTAACGCCCCGATTCCCAACCCATCGATAACGAGAAGAATGACTCGTTTGATCATCCGTGCACTATACTCAATTCACCGTAGGCCTGACATAGGGGCGTATGGGACAGACAGCCAGGTCCAGAAGGACCTAGGCGAGAGATATCCTATTGTTAGGCCGGACAATCCCCCCGAGAGCAGAGGAATCCACCGCCTATCTTTCATGGTGCTATGTGCGTTTGTGGATTGCCGTCCGCCACTCGTCGAGGATTTTGAGACTGGCACTGGTTCCGATTCTATCAGCTCCGGCCTCGAGCATCGCCAGCGTGGTCTTCCAATCACGAATGCCACCCGACGCCTTCACCTTCACCCGTCCTGCGACCGTCTCCTTCAGAAGTCGGACATCGTCGACCGTAGCACCGGCGGCACCAAATCCGGTCGAGGTCTTCACATAATCCGCTCCGGCTTCGATGACTAAATGACACGCCGTCCGTTTCTCCTGCTGCGTCAAATAGCACGTTTCGAGAATGACTTTATGCTCGACGTTCGGGGTCGCCTTCACGACTTCTGCAATATCCGTCCGCACATAGTCGTGATCGCCTGATTTCAGTCGGCTAACGTTCAGGACCATGTCCAAAACCTGCGCACCGTGAGCCACTGCGTCAACCGCTTCAGCCACTTTAGTCTGTGTGCTATGCCCCCCTAATGGAAAGCCGATGGGGATGCCGACGCGAATGCTGGTGCCAGCCACCGTCGCCACCGCCTCATCAATGTAGCAGGGTGGAACAAAAATCACCGTGAACCCGTTCGCGTTTGCCTCTTCGCACAACCGAAGCACCTCGACTTTCGTCGCGTCCGGCCTCAATACCGTATGGTCGATCAGCGCCGAGAGATTCCATTCTGACATCGTTTACGAAACTCCTTCTTCGTCGTGTGTCTGTCTGCCATTGGGGGACATCAAGGTCTGCGAACGATTGCCTCGTCGGAAGGGGCGCTTCTGGTACTTTTCCACCGCTCTATTGTGTTCCACGAGTGTCGCGGAAAACTGATGCGTTCCGTCATTCTTCGAGACGAAATAGAGATACGCGGAAGGCACGGGATACAAGGCGGCACGGATCGACTGTGCCCCAGGATTGGCAATCGGACCTGGGGGCAAACCGGCCCACCGATACGTATTGTACGGACTGGGATGGGACAAATCTTTTCTGTGAAGGTTTCCATCGAAATTTGGCAAGCCGTAGATGACGGTCGGATCGCTCTGCAGCGGAATGTGTTTCTTTAGCCGGTTATGAAACACGGACGAGATGTGCGGACGTTCCTCTCCAGCACCGGTTTCTTTTTCGATCACTGACGCCAAGGTCAACACTTCATGGACCGTCAAGTGAATGTCTTTGGCCCGCGCCTGCCATTCTTGGGTCATCACCTGGCCAAGCTGGTCAACCATGACTCGCATGACTTCTTTGGCGGTTGTCGGACGAGTCAATCGATACGTATCGGGATAGAGATACCCTTCTACCGTTTCAGCTGAGATCCCAAGAGTCTTCAGAAAGGACTTGTCAGTGGCCAATCTGACAAACTCCGCACGATCCGTAATCCGGCGCTCAGCGAGCACATCCGCGACTTGATTGAATGTATAACCCTCGGGAATCGTGACGGGATGAAGGACCACTCGGCCAAGTACCAGCTTCGAAAGAATGTCCGCCGGAGCCATGGCCGCATTGAGCTCATATTCTCCGGGGTGAATTTTTCGGTCGGCTTCCTGGGCCTTCCCCAGCAGCAGAAAGGCGGAACGGCTCCTGATCAGCTGCTCCCGCTCCAGTAACGCCGCAGCTTGTTGAAACGTCGCGCCTTCGGGAATGACCACAACTTTCTGTGGAGCGCGATCCGAATCGGAGACGACCGGCGCCTCAGCCCATCGAATCATCTGGTACCCGGCCAATCCGGTGAGTACGACGATCACGAGGACCACGATGAGGATGAGACGAAGCGTCATAGGCTGAACTGTCTTGGAGAGACTCCCCCCACTCTTCTACGATCTCCTCCGCAGAGGTATGACCGTCGTGAGTCCTCGCTGGAGTTTGAGACTCAAGGTAACTCTGCAGCAAAATCGCGGCGGCCACACGATCGATCACTCCTTTGCGCTTCCTGCGACTGACATCGGCGGCAATCAAGAGGTCCTCCGCTGACCTCGTCGTCATCCGTTCGTCCCACGTCACGATCGAAACCGAAAGGGCCTCTCCTAAATGGGCGATGAACTCGTGAACCGCTTGTACCGCCGGCCCTTCTTCACCATTGAGCCGCAACGGCAGCCCAATCAAAACTTCCTTGACCTCATGTTCCTGCACCAACTGTTCGATGTGGGCGAGATCGCGCACGAGCGTCCGACGCTCAATCGTCTCTAATGGCTGTGCCGTCCAGCCTAATTCGTCACTGAGCGCGACGCCGATTCGTTTGGTACCGTAATCGAGCGCAAGAATTCGGCTAGGCATGATTCTACCGCTGGAGAGTGGTTTCAACCAGGCTAAAAACCTTTTCCAACGCCGCGTCGAGCTTGGCCGGATCCTTTCCCCCAGCCTGAGCCATTTCTGGCCGGCCGCCTCCGGTTCCACCCACCTCAGTGGCCATAACCTTGATGAGCTCACCGGCTTTGATCGTCCCAATCAAGTCTTTCGTCACCACAACCAGCAACGAGACCTTGTCGCCGCCGGTCGCTGCGCCCAGTGCAATGACACCGCTTTTCATCTTGTCCCGGAGCTGATCCGCCAACGCACGCATACCGTTCCCATCCAGGCCATCCGTCCGCTGCACGTGCACCGCCACCCCGGCAACTGTCCTGGCAGTCGAGGCGATTGCGGCGCCGCTGGCCATTTTCAATTTCAACTCGTCCAGTTCCCGCTCCTTGTCCTTCAGCTGTGTCATCAGCTTGCGGGTCTTGGCGACCAGCTCGGACTGCCCCGCCTTCAACAGATCTGACAACTCGCGAACATCGGCTTCCAGTTTCTTCATGAGGACATACGCACCGCTGCCCGTCTGCGCTTCGATCCGGCGCACCCCGGCCGCCACACCCCCTTCTGAGACAATGCGGAAAAGTCCGATGTCACCCGTCTGTCGGCAATGGGTACCACCGCACAATTCCTTGCTGAACGACTCCACAGTCACCACGCGTACCTGTTCACCGTACTTGTCGCCAAAGAACGCCAGGGCGCCGTTCGCCACAGCCTCCTGAATACTCATCACCTGAGTGCGTACCGTCTCGTTCTTGCGAATTTCTTCATTCACCGTCGATTCAATGTCGTCGATGTCGCGGGACGACAGCGGTCGAAAATGAGCAAAGTCAAACCGAAGACGGTTGGGTCCGACCAGCGATCCATACTGCTTCACATGCGGCCCCAGTAAATCACGCAGAGCCGCATGGACAAGATGCGTCGCCGTATGATTGCGCGCGGCATCCAGACGCATGGACGCATGCACCGTCATATGCAGGCGCTCACCTTCTCGGATACACCCCTTGCGAACCGTTCCCTTGTGCAAGACGACCGTCGGCGCTGGCCTCGTCGTCTCCTTGATATCGACCACCCCTTCAGGACCCGTCAAGATTCCTTGATCTCCGACCTGCCCACCGCCTTCGGCATAGAAGGGCGTGAGATCCAGCGCCAGCTCAACCGTCTCCCCTTCGACGGCTTCCTTCACCAGCTGCTCGCCTTTCAGAATCGCTCGCAAGACGCCGTCGCTTTCCAGATGCTCATAGCCAACGAATGTCGTCGCCCCGATCCGCTTGGCCAGCTCCGCGACAGCCGGCCTGGCCGTTTCCTGTTCAAATCCACCGGTCTTGCGCGCGCGAGTCCGCTGCTCGTCGATTGCCGCATTAAAACCAAGTTCATCGACCGTCATGCTCTGTTCCCGGCAGGCCTCGGTGATCAAGTCCATGGGGAACCCGTAGGTGTCATAGAGTTTGAAGACGTCGTCCCCTGCCAACACCGTTTGTCTCGCCGCCTTCGCCCGCTCGATCATGTCGTTCAAAATCGGCAAGCCCTGGTCGAGCGTCGCGATAAACCGCTCCTCTTCGCCTTTCGTCGCTTCGGCGATCGTGCCGGATGCCGCGCGCACTTCCGAGTAGGTGGCGGCCATCTGGTCCACGACAGTCGCACTGAGTTCGTGCAGAAAGGGCTCGACAATGCCGAGCAGTCGGCCATGACGGGCCGCGCGGCGCAGGATCCGACGCAACACATACCCGCGCCCTTCGTTCGACGGCAGGATGCCATCCGTCATCAAAAACGTAATGGCGCGCAAATGGTCCGCGATCACGCGCATCGACCGGTCCGAGGAATCCTGCTTGCCGTACTCGGTACCGGCCCGTCTGGCGATCGTCGCAAGCAGCGGCGCAAAGAGATCGCTGTCGTAATTGCTCGAGACACCCTGGGCCACGGCGACTAACCGCTCGAGCCCCATCCCCGTGTCGATACTTGGTTTCGGCAATGGGTGGAGCGTTCCAGAGGCATCACGGTTGTACTGCATGAAGACGAGATTCCAGATCTCGATCACCCGGTCGCCCTCGCTGTTCGGACGGTCTTCGCCTGGTACGGATGGGCCCTGGTCGAAGTGAATTTCCGAGCAGGGGCCGCAGGGACCGGTGTCTGCCATTTGCCAGAAGTTGTCTTTTTCGCCACACCGAACGATGCGCGACGGCGAGACGCCGATCTTCTTCCAGAGCTTCTCCGCATCGTCGTCCTCACGAAAGATCGTCACCCACATCCGATCTTTCTGCAGCCCGACCGTCTGTGTCAGAAACTCCCATCCGAATCGGATGGCATCATCTTTGAAGTAATCGCCAAACGAAAAGTTGCCGAGCATCTCGAAGAACGTGTGGTGCCGCCTGGTATACCCCACGTTTTCAAGATCGTTGTGTTTGCCGCCGGCGCGAAGGCACTTTTGCACTGTCACAGCTCGTGTATAGGGACGGGGTTCTTCTCCGAGGAAGACCCGTTTGAATTGATTCATCCCGGCGTTGGTAAAGAGCAGCGTCGGGTCCGCCTGGGGAATCAAGGCTGAGCTGGGCACCGCCTGATGGCCATGCTGTTCAAAATACCGGATAAACGATTGCCTAAGTTCCTGCGCACTCTGCGTCATGAGTCTCATCCTTCATCGCTACTGCAAGCGACCATCACAATACGATCAATCGTCTCTTCGTCGAAACCCCGCTGACGTAGGAGACGCACCGATTGCGCCGGTGTCAACCGGCTACCATGGCGCTGCCTGGCGTTCAGCGCTCGACGAGCCATTTGTTCTTCCCCCACCTCGCGAAACACGTCGGCGGTCACCCGATCCGCCACCGTCTCGTCGATTCCCTTGGCCTGCAACTCCGCCTTGATCCGCGCTAGTCCCATCGGCCGAGAGACCAGCCTCCGTTCCACCCATCGCTGGGCATAGGCAGAATCGTTGAGATAGTGGAGCGCGGACAATCGACGAATCGTGTGCCGAATCTGACCGGGCAGGGCTCCTTTGGATCGGAGAAATTGTTCGACCTGCGCCACGGTACGATCGCAACGGGCGAGAAATCGAATCGCGAGTGGCATCCATCCATCTGCCGAGGATTGCCCAGTCTGATCAAGCCTGGCCACTCGCGTACCGCTACCGATGGGCCCGTTTGTCCTCGCTGCGGGCCGCAGGCTTCTCTTCTTTGGCCTCAGCTTTAGTCTCAGCTTTTTTCTCGCTCCGAACCGGGACGCCAGCCACTTCTCGGAGTTTCATTTCGACCTCATGTGCCGCTGAAACATTGGCCTTGAGAAAGTCTCGGGCGGCATCGCGCCCCTGGCCGACTCGCTCTCCCTTGTAGGAATACCAGGCACCTGATTTCTCGATGATCTTCTTGTCGACGCCCATATCCACCAATTCGCCGACCTTGGAAATACCCTCGGCGAACATGATGTCAAACTCGGCCTGGCGGAACGGTGGCGCCATCTTGTTTTTCACTACCTTGACGCGGACCCGGCTGCCCATAACATCCTGGCCTTCTTTGATCGATTCGATTCGGCGGATATCCAAGCGAACGGACGAATAGAACTTGAGCGCGTTGCCGCCGGTGGTCGTTTCCGGATTCCCGAACATCACGCCGAGCTTCATACGAATTTGATTGATGAAGATCACCGTCGTCAGCGACTTCGCAATCGCCGCGGTGAGCTTTCGTAAGGCCTGTGACATAAGCCTGGCCTGAAGCCCCATGTGGGCATCACCCATTTCGCCCTCGATTTCCGCACGAGGCGTCAACGCTGCGACCGAATCAACCACGATCAAATCAATCGCACCGCTTCGCACTAAGGTTTCGGCGATCTCCAAGGCCTGCTCACCCGTGTCCGGTTGCGACACCAGCAGATCATCAGCCTGCACGCCCAGCTTCTTGGCATAGGTCACATCCAATGCATGTTCGGCATCGATAAACGCGGCAACCCCTCCTGTTTTCTGCACCTCGGCGATACAGTGCAGCGTCAACGTAGTCTTTCCGGATGCCTCTGGACCAAAGATCTCAATCACCCGTCCTCGTGGAAGCCCACCGACCCCGAGAGCGATGTCGAGTCCGAGCGAGCCTGTGGAAATCGCTGGCACGTCGACTTTCTCCTCGGCCCCCAGCTTCATGATGGCGCCCTTCCCATACTGCTTCTCAATCTGGGACAGAGCTAAGTCGAGCGCGCGCTTCTTGTCGTCTTTTTCAGACATGCGAATCTCCTACAAGATGAGAGGAAAGTATCCGATCGATTATACCCAAGCTACGTGGCAAAACCTAGCCTCATCTCATCAAAGAGAAGTGAGACACACTGTGCGAAGCAGGCCAAGCCGATACGCAATAAAGGCGAAATCAATAGCGGGAAACTGCTTGAGGTGATTCATTTATGGGAAGTCGAAATCTTGCGGGGACGCCTTATGCGCGGTGATGATCAAACCGACAAAAGAGAATTGCGAACCTCTCCTCGTATTCCATTGGACTGCCGCCTGTTCTTTTCAAGCACTGAACTGGTAGAGGCTGATGCGACACTCCTCGATCTGTCTAGCACTGGCTGTGCAGCTGAGTCCGAGACCACCGTCCGAACCGACATGAACCTCGACCTGTGGATCTTTTCCCCAAACTATAAATGGCGCATGCACATTAACCATGCTGTCGTCCGGTGGGTCCGAGGACAGGTGTTCGGCGTGGAGTTCCTGAATCTGCGGCCAGTCCAGCGGAAACGACTGCGCCAGCTGGTCGAGAAGTTCAGAGTGCAGTAACTAATCGCAACGACGAGACCATGTCTCACTGGTTCCAGTGCCAACCAGCAAACCGGCTTTCCCAAATCGATCCACCCAGCGTCTGAGACGAATCACCGGGTCCGCCCCCTTCACTCATCCTCGAAATTGCGCTCTGACCCATAGATCTAGGTCGACGCGCGATTGCACCGTCACACTTTCACAACGATCTTGCCGAACTGCTCATTACTCTCCATGTATCGATGCGCATCCGCTATCTGGTCCAGCGTGAACACCTTCCGATCGAGGATGGGATTGAGCGCTCCGGACTTCAGTCCTTCGTAAATGTAGCGCTTCCCGCGCTCTAGCGTTGCCGGGTTGGTCGTGCACTCGAACAAAGCGTATGCGTGCATCCACAAGCTCTTCTGGAACGCCGGGAACAAGGGGAACGGCGTAGGCCGCATGTCCAGTAATCCATAGATGATCAATCTCGCGCCGTGAGCCGCTGCCTGCGCAAGCGTCTCCACGTACGGGCCGGATACGGGGTCAAAAATGAGATTCGCGCCTTGACCATCGCTGACTGCCGCTACTCGCGCGGGCAGTTCTTCCTGGTCGGTGACCACAACGTGGTCGGCACCCGCTTCCAGCAGACGAGTCTTCTTTGCAGCCTTCCGAGTCACAGCGATCGTCGTTGCTCCCGTTGCTTTCGCTATCTGAATGGCTGCCAATCCGACACTGCTGCTGGCTGCAGTGATGAGTACGGTTTGCCCTTTCTGCAGTTGGCCTCGCTCTAGCAATCCAATCCACGCCGTCATGTACTGCATCCAAACAGCACTCCCTTGCTCCGGCGTAAAGTGTTCAGGGTACGGTGCAACGGCGAATGCGGGCACCACGGCCGATTCGCCATAGACCCCATGAGCGCTGAGGCCAAACGCTGGAATCGTACTTACTCGATCGCCAATCTTCACACGTGAGACACCAGGGCCGATGGCGTCGACGACCCCTGCCGCTTCATAGCCCAAGCGACTAGGCAACTGCGCAACTTCGAGGTAGGCGCCAGAACGGAACATGGCCTCAGCCCGATTCAGTCCAAGTGCGTGCACGCGCAGGCGAACTTCGCCCTCTTTGGGTGGAACGAGCGGCTCCTCCACGATATTAAGTACGTCGGGACCACCTGTTTGATGAAAACGTACGATTCTCGGCATGATCTACTCCTGAATGAGTACGACAACGGGGATTTGATGAGTGTGTATCTTTCGCTTGCACTAGCCAGGGTAATTCTATGACTGAGTGTCCCGGGCCGCATAACGACCAGCGTGAGCGGCACGCCGCTTTTGCGCGTCCGCCTCGACGCGGCTGTTATGCATCTTCACTGCTGTGTTCCCGTTTTGAAAGCGCTTGAAATAGGAAGCCTTCTAGCCGCTCAGTATTTAGGCGACCTGTGAGCTCCGCGAACTCTTGAGCAAGCTCACGTAACTCTGTGGTTGTTGGTATTGGTTTAGCATTTCCATATGAATCTCTGATATGGGCATCTCCATCAAGTTCCTGTGCCCACAAGCCATGTACCAAGTCATTTCTCTTGTCTGTGAGCCGTTTACAATCAGCGAGAATTGCTTGCAGCTTAACTAGAGGTGCTCCTTCACCAAGCCTCTTTCTCGCATTTTTCCTTACTCGATCCCTAAGTTGTGCTGAGCCTTCGTGTGTAGTTGCTTTGAGAGCCTCCTCAGGTGCCACACCTGTGAGGCTCTTTATGGTCATCTTCAGAATGTGACTTAATTGTTCGTGTCGGATCGCAACTTCGCCAACGGCAGCAAGCAGTTCGCTGTCCTGTGGTACATGAAAGGAAATCATTTTTGCGGCCATCTTCCCACTCTCATGCATAACAATGTTTGGACAGATTGTATAATCCCCTCGCGGCAGCTTGTCCACTAGTGCCTAAGCCGGTGAATAGGCACCAATTGCCCACTCTTGCGAGGAACTGGCGGATCGACATCGCCGAAAGACCTGAAGAGTCGCTAGCCATCGGTTGACTCTCTCCTCATCTGACTTATAAATTCTGCTCTAACCGATTCATCTCAGATACAAAGGATGACCCATGCCGACATTGTTCACGCCACTTCAAGTTGGAGAACTCCTCTTGCCCAATCGCATTTTCATGGCTCCCCTCACCCGCGTGCGGGCAGGGGCCACCCACATCCCCAACGACATGATGGTGGACTACTACTCGCAACGTGCGTCGAGTGGCCTCATCATGACGGAATGCACGATGGTCGATGCCCACGCCTGCGCCTTCATGGGTGAAGGCGGTATTTACAGCCCTGCGCATGTCGCCGGTTGGAAACGCGTGACGGATGCGGTGCATGCGAAGGGTGGCCATATCTTCATGCAGATTTGGCATCCTGGTCGTGCCGCGCATTCGCTGTTGAATGAGAGTGAGCAGCCAGTTTCGAGCAGTGCCAAAGCGATCCGCAATGAAACGACTCATACCCCGCAGGGTGCCAAGCCCTATGAAATCCCTCGGGCGCTCCGGACTGACGAAATCCCACGCTATGTGGAGATGTTCAAATCTGCTGCACAGAACGCACAGCTGGCCGGATTTGACGGAGTACAAATCCACGGGGCCCACGGCTATCTGATCGATAACTTTCTGCGTGACGGCGTCAACGCCCGCACGGACGCCTATGGCGGTTCGGTGCCGAAACGTGCTCGGTTTCTACTGGAGGTGACGGATGCCGTCATCGGCGTCTGGGGCGCCGGACGTGTCGCCGTGCGTATCTCACCGCTGGTCCCCTTCAATGACATGGTGGAGAGTCAGCCTGAAGCTCTGGTGACCTATGTGGCACAGGAATTAAATCGGCGTGCGATCGCGTTTCTGGAAATTCGGCACGAAAACCACGCATTGCCTGAAGAGCTAGCCATCTTGGCAATCGCCCGCAAACATTTCCAGGGTATGCTCATGAGCAACGGAAGCTACACTCGTGAGAGCGGCGAAAAGACGGTCACAGAGAGAGCAGCTGATGCGATTGTCTACGGACGGCCGTACATCGCGAATCCGGATCTGGTCGAACGCTTTGCCAAACAGACTCCGCTCAACGACGTCAACTATGATCGCCTCTACGGAGGTGGCCCAGACGGCTACAGCGACTATCCAGCGCTGGCCGGATGACACCCAGCCCATCCCATTACGTCTGGTTTGCGTAACGACATACCCTACTCACAACGATGGAAGAACACGAGTGGAAAGAAGCCACCGGATTAGCTGATAATCCTCCGCCTCTGCTCGCACGACATTGGAGACTGACATGATTTCACGATGGATGAGACTCTGCGTCATCTGTGGCCTATTGCCGCTGCTCCTGGCCATGCGCCCCGTAGATGAGAAACTTCTGTTGGCCGCAAGAGATGGCAATCTCACCCAGATCAAGACCCTGCTTGATGAAGGAGCGAACGTCCAAGCTGCCAATGAGCAGGAGACGACAGCGCTGCATGCTGCAGCCTGGAATGGGCATCGCGACGTGGTCACGCTCTTGCTGCGCAAAGCCGCTCCGGTCAATCACACCACTAGCGACGGAGCCACCCCGCTCTACATTGCGGCACAGAATGGTCATTCGGCAGTGGCCGCGCTCTTGCTCAATAACGGAGCAGCGGTGAATCAGGCCACCAACATCGGTGTGACGCCGCTGTTCATCGCCGCACAGAACGGCCATCGAGAGATCGCGGCGCTCTTACTCCAACACAAAGCCGATGCGAATCACGTTGCGGAAGACGGGGTCACGCCACTGTTCATGGCCGCACAGAAAGGCCATCACCGTGTGATCGAGTTGCTTCTTCAACAGGGAGCTGCCGTGAATCTGACCTTGCCTGATGGCTCGACGCCACTCTTCGTCGCAGCCCAGCATGGTCATGTCGCAACCGTGTCGCTCCTCGTGGATGCAGGCGCGGTCGTGAACCAGACCATGACAGATGGGGCAACACCACTGCTTGTCGCCGCACAGAACGGTCATCTCGACGTCGCGAGGCTTTTACTCGAAAAAGGCGCCATCGTGACCCAAGCCGTCAACAATGGTGTGACCCCGCTCCATGTCGCTGCACAAAACGGTTATCGAGAAGTCGTCGCGCTCCTTCTGAAGCAAGGCGCAGCGATCAACCCAAAAGCACGGAACCATGCCACACCGCTCTTGCTCGCCACACAAAATGACCATCGGGACGTGGTCGCGCTGTTACTTACCCAGGGTGCGCTCGTCAACCAATCAGCACCTGATGGTGCCACACCGCTCCACATTGCGGTGGCGGCAGGCCATCGAGACATGGTGGCACTCCTCCTGAAAAAAGGAGCAGACGTGAACGCACAGACGGCAGACGGCAAAACCCCGTTGCACGTGGGAGCTTATCAGGGCAATCTGGAAATCGTGAAGCTTTTGCTCAAGCAGGGAGGGAAGAAACGGGCAAAAACATTATCTGGTGAACGTCCGATCGACATCGCTCGCGAACAAAGCCACCGCGTACTCTTTCCTCTCCTGAAACCGTAGGAGCTGCGTCGATGTCCTTCCTCTCGAACACACGACAACGGATCCCAACCAGATAAGCCCAATTCAAGAGCCATCGTCTACCAAAGAACGAGAGTTCACCTCACTGTTGATCTGCGAAGTTTCGGCAGTGTCATGGAACAGGCCATGAAAACCACGAATAGCCTTCGGCACAACACTCGTCAATTGTGGCAACAGAAAAAGGAGACAGGAGTATGAAGCCGGTCGCCTCGTACTGGGCACTCGGCCTCTGTCCACTGATTCTCTTAAGCAGCTGCATGACAGCGCCGGAGGAGAAGCTGCGACTGGCCGCCGCGGAGGGCAATCTGCTGCGAGTACAGACTTTCCTTGGACAAGGTATTAGCGCTCAGGTGGCCGATGGGCGCGGCGTGACCCCGCTCTTCCTGGCAGCAAAGAATGGACATCCTGACGTGGTGGCGCTCCTCCTGGAACGAGGAGCAGCCATAAGTCCCATGAGGCAGGATGGTGTCACCCCGATCTTCATCGCGGCACAAGAAGGACAGCGGGAGGTGGTGGCTCTATTATTGAGGAACGGAGTGGATGTGAACACACGAGCAGGAATCGGGGAAGTCACGCTCTTGCATGTGGCGGCCTATCGAGGCGATCAGGAGCTCATCACCCTCCTGCTGCAACATGGAGCGAATAAGCATGCCAGAATGACATCCGGAGAACTTCCGGTAGATTTGGCCCAGGCACAAGGCCACGCGGCACTGATCCCGCTCCTCGAACCATGACGTTCATCTGGCTGTTTTCGATCCTCCAAACAACATGGTCTGCCCCCTCACACCACTTCCCAGAGTTTCGTATAGACGGGGCCAGTTGGACGCAAATGGCTTTTCATCAGCACAATCGGCCCAACTGTCATCGACCCTAGCGGCAGTGCCTGCTCACAGACGCCACTTTTGGCGAGCAGCTCCCCGACCTGTCGTTCACCGAGTTTGATCCTCGCCAGTGTCAGATGTGGGTTGAAGGGTTTCTCATCTGGTGGAACACCGAACGAGTGGCAGCAGGATTCTATCTCTCGATGCAACGCCGCCAACCGCTTGGCTGGTTCACTTTTAAGCCACGCTTCAGATGGACCGACCCACAGTACCCGCGGTTTCTCGAAACTTGGGAAGGCCTGGAG
>CXWL01010270.1_pt1 | contig 17296 bp, 20 predicted proteins | sample 590931 | NCBI WGS metagenome assembly CXWL01 (sample SAMEA3498368, study PRJEB10139) | groundwater metagenome | biome: water well; material: biofilm material | place: Germany | collected 2015-04-27 | reverse complement strand
AACATGGGGATATGCTGCCGCTGGTTGTTCCCAGACCTTGGGGACCATCTATACCATTAACATACCGCCATTCACATGCAAAACATGACCGGTAATATACGCCGCCTCATCTGAAACAAGAAAGCGTACCGCCGCCGCGATGTCGGCCGGCGTACCCAACCGGCCCAACGGAATCTGTTTCTGCAATGTTTCCTTCACGTCGTCCGGCAAGCCATGCGTCATCGCCGTGTCGATGAACCCCGGCGCGACCGCGTTGACGGTCACATTGCGCGTCGCATACTCGCGCCCGACCGTCTTAGTGAAGCCGATCACGGCCGCTTTCGACGCGGCATAATTCGCCTGGCCGGCATTGCCCATCACACCCACGATCGAGGCGATGTTCACGATGCGACCATACCGCTGCTTGGTCATCGGCTGCAAGACCGCCTTGGTGCAATTGAATGTGCCGTTCAGATTGACCTGGAGCACCAGATTCCAATCTTCTTCCTTCATCCGGAGCAGCAACCCGTCGCGTGTGATCCCGGCGTTGTTGACCAAGATATCGATCTTGCCCCAGGCCTTGATGACCTGCTCGGCCATGGCCTTGGTATCATTCCCATCCGCCACATTCACTTTGACGTTGAGCGCTTTCCGGCCCATCGCCTCAATGGCCTTAACCGTCTCTTGCGACCGGCTGGGATCCAGATCCGCAACGACGATATCAGCGCCCGCCTGCGCCAGCGTTTCCGCAATCGCCCGGCCGATGCCCTGTGCCGCCCCGGTCACTATCGCTACGCGTCCTTGCAATGACATGCCGATTTCCTTGTTAAACGTGACGGATCAGGCCGGATGCGCGGCGCCGAGCGCCTGGAGCGTCGCATCCAACGATTTCGGATCATGAACGTTCAATAATTTTGCGTCCGAAAGAATGCGCTTGATCAGGCCCGTCAATACGGTCCCGGGGCCCACTTCAATAAATGTCGTCACGCCCATCTTCGCCATCGCCTGCACGGAGTCTTCCCATAACACCGACGACGGCAATTGGCGGACCAGCGACGGCTGAATCTCGGCGGCCCGGCTGATGGGCTTGGCCTCGGCGTTATTGATCAGCGGCGTCGCCAAATCGGTCCACCGCACGGCTGTAAGATCTTTCGCCAGACGGTCGGCCGCAACCTGCATCAACGGAGTATGGACCGGGACGCTGACCGGTAACAGAATCGCCTTTTTGCAGCCTTTGCCTTTGGCCAATTCGATCGCTCGTTCGACCGCAGCCTTTTCGCCGGCAATGACCACCTGTCCCGGCGAATTGAAGTTGGCCGCTGCAACCACGCCGGCCGAGGAGGCTTCACGGCAAACCTCACGAACCACATCCGGCGTCAATCCGAGCAACGCGGCCACCTGGCCGGTACCCGGCGGTACTGCTTCTGACATATATCGCCCGCGCTTCTGTACGAGCCTGACGGCATCGCGAAAGGACACTCCGCCCGCGGCCACCAGCGCCGAATATTCACCGAGACTATGCCCGGCCACTGCCACCGGCTTCAGTCCCACCGCATCCAAGGTCTTGAACGCCGCGATGCTGCTGACCAGCAAGGCCGGTTGCGTATTTTCGGTGAGATTCAACCGTTCAGCCGGTCCTTCGAAACAGAGCGCCGCACTGTCATAGCCGAGGACGGATGACGCCTCGTCATAGACCTGCTTCAGTCTGGGATGGGCGTCACAGAGCGCTTTGCCCATGCCGACCGACTGCGATCCTTGTCCCGGGAACACCAATCCGATGCCTGAATTCATGGTGGGTAGATATCTTAGAAATGACGTGGAATGTCAACGGGAAAAGTTGTACCGGCCCACTGCGTGTCGGCTCACCGCCATTACCATCGGATCAGCGCCGACGCCCAGGTCAACCCGGCTCCGAATGCGCCCAACATGACCAGCGATCCGTCCCGGACGCGTCCTGCACGAACCGCCTCGTCCAGCGCGATCGGAATGGATGCAGCCGATGTATTTCCATAGCACTCAAGATTCAACATCACCTTCTCAAGCGGAAGACCGAGCCGTTCCATCACCGCCTTGAGAATCCGCATATTGGCCTGATGCGGCACATAGAGATCCAGATCTTCGACCTGAAGATGGTTCGCTGCCAGCGTCTCCCTTGCAATCTCTTCCAGCGTCCGCACGGCCACTTTGAAGGTCTCATTCCCCTTCATCTTAATGAAGTGGGTCCGGTCGGCCACCACCTGCTCGGAGAGTGGCGTGCGCGACCCGCCTGCCGGCACGGTGATCAACTCACAGAGACTCCCGTCAGACCGCAAATGCGTCGAGAGGATCCCCCGTTCACCATCGCTCGCGCTGACCACCGCGGCGCCCGCCCCATCACCAAACAGGATGCAGGTATTCCGGTCGCTCCAATCGGTAATCGCCGACATCACCTCGGCCCCGATCACCAAGACATGCCGCATCCCGGTTCGCACATAGGCATCCGCCACCGACAAGGCGTAGACAAATCCACAACAGGCCGCCGACAGGTCGCAGGCCGCTGCCTTCGTCGCACCCAATTGATGCTGTACCAGGCAGGCCGTCGCCGGAAGCGGATAGTCGCCGGTACAGGTGGCAACCAGGATCAAATCGAGGTCGGATGCCGCAAGACCGGCTGCCGCCAGTGCACGCCGCCCCGCCTGAACCGCCAGATCCGAGCAGGCTTCCCCGGATGCCGCGATATGGCGTTCGCGGATTCCCGTCCGTTCGCGAATCCAGTCATCGGAGGTCGCCACCATACGTTCAAGCTCCGTATTGGTCATGACTCGAGACGGGGCGTAGGATCCTGTTCCCGCGATACGGGATTTCATGCAGAGGGCTCCACAGGCGATGGACTGGCAATGCTCTCTTCAATATCCCGCTGAATCAGTTCGTGCACACGCCCCTCGGCCATGCCTTTGGCCCGGCGGATGGCATTCTTGATGGCTTTTGCCGAGGAACGACCATGGCAGATGATGGTGATCCCGTTGACTCCGAGCAACGGAGCCCCCCCGAACTCAGCGTAATCGATCTTACGTTTCAGATTGAGGAGCGGCGCCGCGATCAACGGATACGCCAGTCGGCCCAGCCACGAACTGGAAATTTCCTTCAACAGGAGTTTCTTGATCGTCTCAGCCACGCCCTCGGAAATCTTCAGCGCAACGTTCCCGATAAACCCGTCACAGACGACGACGTCGGCCGTTCCGCTATAGACCTCACGCCCCTCAACATTGCCGATAAAGTTCAGCTGACTGGCCTTCAAGAGCTTGAACGCTTCTTTGGTGACTTCATTGCCCTTACTGTCTTCCTCACCGATGCTCAAGAGGCCGACACGCGGATTCGGCTTGCGAAACAGGTGCTTCCCGTATTCATTCCCCATCAGGGCAAATTGTTCAAGATGTTTCGCCGAACAGTCGACATTGGCGCCGACGTCCAGCATGATGGCCTCGCCCGTCAGCGTCGGCAAACTGGTGGCGATGGCCGGCCGCTCAACACCTTTCGTCAATCCCAACACAAAGAATGACGACACCATGCTCGCACCGGTGTTGCCCGGACTGACTACCGCACTGGCCTCGCCGTTCTTCACCAGCTCCGTCGCGATCCAAATGGATGAATCCCGTTTTTTACGCGCCACAGCCGCCGGCGATTCATGCATTTCCACGACCTGCGGCGCATGCCGAATCGATAGGCGGCCATCGGTCGCACCGAGGCGCGCGCATTCGCGCTTTAAGGCCGTCTCATCGCCGACGAGAATGATCTCGACGTCGAACTCCTTGGCGGCCTGCATGGCGCCCTCGATACAGGGCGCCGGACCATGGTCCCCCCCCATCGCATCAAGCGCGATCTTCATACAGGATAATGTACTCGAGATTGGAATAGATGGCTGAACACGCGTGGCACCCGTGATTATTCCCGATGTGCCGAGAGCTTAGCGCAGGCGCACGAAATGCACAACCGGAAGGAAAGGGGCCGAGGCCCATAGGCCTCGGCGCATCCGTTCTCGCAACCCTGCTACGACTCTTCGACCTGAATGACTGCCTTCCCCTTGTAGGTTCCGCAGTTCAAGCACGTGTAGTGCGGCAGCTTCAGCTCGTGGCACTGCGGGCATACGGACATCCCCGGAGGGGTCATCCGCAGCTTTTGAGTGCGGCGCTTGTCGCGACGTGCACGAGAATGTTTATGTTTCGGATTAGGCATGGCAACTCCTTCCCACGTTCACGACCGCCGGGAGATCCGCTCCCCGACGTCACTTCTGTTCAGTCTTCAAACTCTTCAATACTTGAAACGGATTGGTCGGCGCCTCATCCGGACAGGCACACCGCCCCTCGTTCAAATTTCTTCCACAATGCGGGCACAACCCGGCACAATCGTCCTTGCACAACGGATGCATCGGGTTCGATAAAATCACTTGCTCTCGCAGCATCGGCGCGAGTTCCAAATGATCCCCCTCGTAATGATAAATCTCGTCATCCGTCTCGTCCGGCTCAACCTCTACCGGCTCGACCGATTTTTTGCGATGATCAACCCGCTTGGCAGCCGGCGGAACCATTTTCGGCTCCGGTTCATAGACGACACGGAGCGCAAATGCCAACGGCTCAGAGAAATGAGTCAAGCACCGCACACACTCCCGGATGGCCGTCCCCTCCACCACTCCGGTCACACAAATCGTGCGCTCGACCTTGGTCAAGTCCAACCCGACCGCCAGCACTCCATCAAGCTGCGTGTCGGCTTCGGTCAGTCCCAGTTCCTCGGCGGTCACATCGCCCGTAAGCGACAACCCGTCGGCGGTGATATCTGCAAGATGCGGTGTGAGCAGATCCATCATGATCTCCGGCGACCAACCGGCTCCAGACGCCTGTATCGCGTCACGCTGACTCACGCGCGCTATCGCTCCTCGGCAAAGCTGATGATCGCGATGTGCCGGGCGCGCTTGATCGAAATCGTCAATTCACGCTGATGCCGCATGCAGTTCCCGGAGATCCGGCGCGGAACGATTCGCCCACGCTCGGTGAGGAAATTCCGCAACAAACCAGCATCCTTAAAATCAATAGGAGCCTTCTCCAGGCAAAACCGGCAAGGCCTGCGCCGTTGAAACAACCGCCCGCCGCCCCCGTTACCATCACGGCGATCACCGCCGCCGCCTGCACCGCCACCTGATCGTTCCATCACTGCCTCCTCGTTCGTCCTAATCAATGCTGTTCGTCATAGTCATAGCTGGGTTCGTCATGGATCGGCGGCTCACCGCCCGGTCCGCCGCTTACCCCGCCGCCATCCTGGCGCTTCGGCATGAAGGTCACGCTCTGGGCCACCACTTCATGCTTGCTGCGCTTCTGGCCGTCTTCGGTTTCCCAGCGGCGTTGCTGGAGACGCCCTTCAATGATCGCCCCGTTGCCCTTGCTCAAATACTGTCCGCAATGTTCCGCCTGCTTGCCGAACACCACGATATCTACGAAGCAGACTTCCTCTTTCAGCTCCTCACCCTGCTTGAACCGCCGGCTCACCGCCAGTCCGAAGCTCGCCACAGGGGTCCCGCTCGGCGTGTACCGTAGCTCGGGATTCCGCGTGAGGTTGCCCATGAGGATGACTTTATTAAATCCGGCCACCGTCGGTCTCCTGCACTGAGGCCTCCAACGGGCGCGGTGGGACTAATTCTTTTTCAAGATGAACGGTCAAGAACTTGAGGATGTTGTCTTCCAAACGGTAGGCCCGCTCGAGTTCGCCGACCGTCGTGTTGGGCGCGCGAAAGTAGAAATAGGCATAGGTGCCTTTCCGCTCATGCCGCACTTCGTAGGCGAGTTTCTTCTTCCCCCAATTCTCGGCCTTGATGAATTGCGCACCGGTCTTATCGGCCACGGCTTTCATCTTGTCGATGAGGGTATTGGTCTCCTCGTCGGAGACGGACGGACGAATAATGAACAGAGACTCGTACAGCTCCATGCAGCAATCCTCCTGGACAAAGGCCCCGGATCCAGTCCGGAGCGAGGTGTAGGTGCCTCTATATGAGGCGTAAAGAACGGTGGACGGTATCACAGCGACAAAGAGGCTGTCAATTGAATGAGTGATGCTTGGGATCATTCGGGCTGCACCATTGCCCAAAGACAGCGGCCGTCTAATCTCTTCGATCAAACCAATAGATCAGCTCAATCAGATGGAGATCCACCCCGCGGCTGTCTTGCCCGTAGAGCGTGGCATCCGAGTAATGTTGAAAGTGATAGCCGACTCCGATCGGCCCAGCCACACGACTGGTTATTCCGAACGTCCATACGAATTGAAATGGTCCGCCAAAATTCTGCCGGCCGAATTTAGAATCACTCAGCAGCGCCCCTCCTCCTCCCATATCGATGGCCACGAGTCCGTCCTTGCGACCCAGCACGATATCAAGCGGCACCACGGTCATGATTCCGTTGCTCTCGCTGGCCCCTCTGAGCGCACCGATCGAGGCGAGCATTCTCGTGCCGAGCATCCAGCCCCCGCCAAGCTCCTTCTCCCAGGGGAGTCGAACGGTCGCCGCAAGATCGATCTGGTTAAAATCACTCTGCCGCTCTCTCCCTAGAGGCGATCCGCCGCTGACGCCGCCTCTGATTCTGATCGATTCAAACGCGAACTCTCCGGCCCTAGCCGCCCCAACTAACCCAGCCTGGAAGGCCATCAGACTCACCAGAACAAAGACCATCACCTGCATATATCTACTCATCCAAGTGCCTCACAATCATCATGCCCATCGGCTTATCGAGTCATACCACACCACGGCTCACCCCACATCTCTCAGCCGCAACCTACGCCTCGTCCTGCATAGGCTTCTCGCGAATATTGAATTGATTCATGGCGGTGGAAAGACCGCGATGGATCAGACACTCGAGTGCGTCGACAGCTCGGTCGAGGCATGGGATAAAGACCGCCATCTCATCCTGCGTGACCGGCTGCAGCACATAGTCGGCAGCGTCCAGGCCAGGAGCCGGCCGACCGATTCCGATTTTGACGCGGATAAACTGCGGAGTCCCGAGCGCCTCAATCACCGACTTGATCCCGTTATGCCCGCCTGCCCCGCCGCCTTGCTTGATGCGTAGACGACCGGGCTCTAAATCGAGATCGTCGTGAATGAGGATCAAGTTGTCAGGCTTGATTTTAAACTCGCGCAACAAGCCTTTAAGGGGAGGACCCGTGAGATTCATCCAGTCCAACAAGCCGGCGAGCTCGACAAACTCCGACCCGAGCCGACCGGATCCTCGTTGAGCAGTACCGCGTGGAGTGAGGCGGATAGACCATCGAGCGGCTGCCCGCTCGATGGTCCACATACCGGCATTGTGACGGGTCTGGGCGTAGGCTCTGCCCGGATTGCCCAGTCCGACGAGGAGATGCACCGCTACTTCTTCTTTTCAGGTTCCTTCTTTTCAGNNGGCGACGTCCTTGAGGTGAATGCCCTGGCTGATCCCGAGGGACGACGCGTCCACGTCGATCTGGTCCGGCATCGCCGCCGGCAAACACTCGATATGAAGTTCGCGTGTATTGTTGTGCAACACACCGCCTTCCTTCACGCCGGCAGGAATGCCACCGGTAACATGCACCGGCACCTTGACGCGAATCGGCTTGTCCATGGAGACTTCAAATAAATCGGCATGTAACACGCTGCCTGTAATGGGATCGACCTGATAATCGCGCAGCAACGCCGTGCGATTTGCCTTTGTCTTGGCTCCGCCTACGGTCAATGACACCAGCACCGTACTGCCGGCCTGCGCCTTGAGAATCTTCACCAATTCATCCGGATTGACGGTCAACAGCACACACTCACCTTGGCCATAGAGGACCGCAGGGATCTTGCCACTCCGTCGCAACTGGCGTGCGATCCCCTTCCCCGACTGCTCCCGTACGGTCACTGCTAAATCAAATTTCATGATGCTCCTCCGTCTCTCTTACGTCGATCTGGTCCTCGCGATTCAAGGACTCAGGCAAATAATGAGCTGACTGATTCGTCTTCGTGAATGCGCCGAATGGCCTCGCCCAATAACGGCGCGACCGAAAGTTGATACAACTTGGGGCACGCCTGTTCTTTCCCGCGCAAGGGGATGGTATTGGTCACCACCACCTGCGACAAACAGGACTTTGTGATCCGCTCCAACGCCGGCCCCGACAATACCGCGTGCGTGCAAGCCGTCCACACTTCCCGCGCTCCTTTGTCGGCACAAGCCTGTGCGCCCTGCACAATAGTTCCGGCCGTGTCGATCATGTCGTCCAAGAGCAACACACTCTTGCCCTGCACATCGCCGATGATATTCATGATCTGCGCTTGATTCGGACCTTCACGGCGTTTATCGATAATGGCAAGGTTGGCCTGCAGACGTTTGGCAAAGGCCCGAGCGCGCTCGACCCCGCCGGCGTCCGGCGACACTACCACCAAATCACTGATCTTTTTCTTGGTGATGTAATCCAAGAGCACGGGCAAGGCATACAGGTGATCGACCGGCACATTGAAAAATCCCTGGATCTGCCCCGCATGGAGGTCCATCGTCAATACACGATCGGCACCTGCGGTACTGATCAAATCCGCTACCAGCTTTGCCGAAATCGGCACGCGCGGTTGATCCTTCCGATCCTGCCGACCATATCCAAAGTACGGAATAACCGCTGTGATCCGGTTCGCCGACGAGCGCTTGAGCGCGTCGATGATGATCAACAACTCCAGAAGTGAGTCATTCACCGGCTGGCAGGTCGACTGCACGACAAAGACATCAGCGCCGCGCACATTTTCATCGACTTTGACACGGATCTCGCCGTCGCTAAAGGAGGAGACGGTAGCCTCCCCGAGCTTTTGTCCAAGATAGGCGCAGATCTCGTGGGCAAGCGCAGGATTAGCGTTCCCAGAGAATATTTTCAGTTCTCTGTTCATCACCGACTTCTCAAAAGATCCAATCTCTTACTATGAAGTAACTGAATTCTTGAATGAATTGACTTACCGGCGGACGTCGGCAGCGTGCGAATACCCTGTCACTTTGCTCACGGCTCGCTGCGGAAGAAGCCAACCAAGTGGCGGACTTTATCGGAAAGGGCTCGGATTTGTCAACCGATTGCTGGCAAATCAGAAGGAACTCACTCAACTCGTAATTTTCCAGAATTGGTCTGCGCCACGAATGTCTTCGTCTCCGAACGCCCGCGAAAGAACGCAGCTGCCTGGCGAGCCTCGGCCTCCTCCCGGAATATCCCAAAGACGGTCGCACCGCTGCCGGACAACAATGCCAGCTGAGCACCCCGACTCAACAAATCCAGCTTAATCTGTTGAAGAACAGGATGTGTCGCGAATACCGGGCCTTCGAAATCATTTGAAGCCAAGCTGATCACATCATCCCAAGAAGTTTGGCTCTGCGCCTCAAGTTGGCTGCATCGTTCGGAAAGCGGCGCCACACCCTGCCTGGTCGTAGACAGTTGCTGATAGGCCCATTTCGTCTCCACGGGAAAACCAGGATTCACGAGCACCGCCCACCGGGAATCGGCCAGGTGAATCGCCCGAACCTGCTCACCTCGACCCGCAACCACCGCAGTCGGCGCATGAAAAAAGAACGGCACGTCGCTTCCAAGCTCCTGACCGATTTCCGCCATCCGGACTGCTGACCAGCCCAGGTTCAGAAGTCGATTGATTCCGAGAATGGTTGCCGCCGCATCACTACTCCCGCCTCCAAGACCAGCGCCCATCGGAATGTGCTTTGCCAGCCGGATGTCGAGTCCGATCTTTTGCTGCAATTGCGCGAGCACGGCCACCGCAGCACGATAGACCAGGTTGGTCTGATCGGCGCTAAGCGAATGGCTATCGCACTGTAACCGAATCTCAGCATGCTGCGGAGCCAGGCGAATGGTGACCGCATCTTCCAGCCCGACCGTCTGCATGAGGCTCCACACATTGTGAAACCCGTCAGGACGGCGATCAAGCACTCGAAGGATCAGATTAACCTTGGCAGGAGCGAATACGGTCACGGCGGATCGAGAAGGATGGGGCAAATCTTCGTGCGGTCTAGTCACGGCCTCCCTTTATAGCATACTTCTCAAGCCGGTAGCGGAACGATCGGGTGTTGAGCCGGAGCAATCTGGCCGCTTTCTTTTTCACCCATTTGGTCCGCTCCAACGCCTTCAGCAAGAGGTCCTTCTCAAGGCCGTTGATCATTCCCTCAAGGTCCAATCCATCTTCCGGCAGTTCGGTCGGGACCCCGCCCTGTTGTTGGGGCGACACTGTCCGGTGAAGCCATCCACGCATGTCAGCGTCCGTCACCGGGCCACCGGTTGAGAATGCGACCACTCGCTCAATCAAGTTTTCCAACTCTCGCACATTGCCACGCCACTCATGCCCCAACAGCACCTGCATCGCCTCAGGACTGATCGTCGGCGTCGGCTTCCCACTCTCTTTGGAAAACCGCGTGAGAAAATGCGTGACGAGGAGCGGGATATCGCTGGAACGTAATCGAAGCGGTGGGAGGCGGATTGGAATGACATCCAATCGATAGTACAGATCTTCGCGGAAGGAACCATCCGCCACAGCTTTTTCAAGATCTTTATTCGTCGCAGCCACAATGCGCACATCAACCTTGATATCCTGCGTCCCGCCGACTCGACGAAATTCACGCTCCTGAATCACCCGCAATAACTTCACCTGGATCGTCGGCGTCGTGTCCCCGATCTCATCCAAAAATATCGTGCCTCCGTTCGCGACTTCGAACAACCCGGCTTTGTTGGAAATGGCACCCGTGAACGAGCCCTTCATATGACCGAACAACTCGCTCTCGAGCAACGTTTCTGGCACTGCACTGCAGTTCACTGCCACAAACGGCAAGGGGCTGCGCACGCTGTTGTAATGGATCGCCCGAGCGACGAGTTCCTTGCCGGTCCCGCTCTCTCCGCAAATCAGGACGTTGCTCTTTGAGTCGGCGACTTTCTTCACCACATCAAAAACCTTCTGCATCGCCTCGCTCTGCCCCACCAACTGAGCAAAGGACGACTGACTCGCCATCTCGCGCTTCAACAATATGTTCTCGGTCGTCAACCGGCGCTTCTCGAGTGCATTCCGGATGATCAGCTGCACTTCATCAACCTGAAACGGCTTCGTCAGATAGTCGTACGCACCCTGTTTCATGGCCTCCACGGCCGAGTCGGCCGTGGCAAAGGCTGTAATGATCAGCACCACGGTTTCCGGCGACGCGGACTTGACGGCCCGGAGCACTTCCATCCCGTCCACGTTGGGCATCCGCAGATCGGTGATCACCAGATCGAAAATCTCTTTCTGTAACTGCTCAATAGCCTCTTCACCGTCGGACACACTGGTCACCGCATACCCGGCCCGTTTGAGCATGATGCTCAAGACTTCCCGCAAGCTCTGCTCATCATCGACGACTAAGATCTTTTCCATGGCTCCCTACCTTCATGCCAGAGTCTCACGCCCACATCGACCGAGCGAGGCAAGCACACCACAAATCGAGACCCCTCATGCTCTTTGCTCTCAACCTTGATCCACCCGCCGTGCAAATCGACAATCCGATGAACGGCCGCAAGACCCAATCCTGATCCCTGTTTTTTCGTCGTAAAGAACGGAAGAAAGATATTGTCGAGATTTTTCTTCGAGATCCCTTCGCCGGTATCTTGGAAAGAAATCTCGATGACATCCCCTTTACGTCCGCCAACATCTATGGATCGACAGCCGGTTGCGATCGTCAATTGTCCGCCCTTCGGCATGGCGTCGAACGCATTCGTGGCAAGATTCCAGAACACCTGCTTCAACTGATCTTGATCGACCTGACCGACCAACGCCTCACGAGACGGCTTTGCCTCAATTTGAATATTCACTCTGGCCCGAGCTTCATGTTGTACCAGATCAAGTGTCTCAGCAAGGAGTTTGTTCAAATCGTGCTCGGCCAGATTCAAAGCCGGCGGCCGTGCATACTGAAGAAACTCCGTGATGATCATATCCAGCCGAGTCGCCTCCCGGATTGCGATGTCCATCAGCCGCTGACTCGTTTCATCCGCATGAAGATCCTTCCGCAACATTTGCATCGCCCCGGCCAACGCGCCGAGCGGGTTGCGGATCTCGTGGGCCATCCCGGCCGACATTTCGCCCAGACTGGCAAGCCAATCTTTTCGGCGCATCTCCTCTTCAAGATCCCGAATCTGCGTCAAGTCCTTAAAGACGCCGACCATCCCCGTCGTCTTCCCACGCTCCTGGAGTGGCGACAGCGTCATCCCCAGGACCAGGCGGTTCCCGTCTGCACGCATGCATTCCACTTCGAACCGCATATGTGCCCCCCCTTCGTCCTGCACATCCAGCGGTCGATCCGGATGCCAGTTAAACACGTCTCGCCAGGGACGCCCTTGAACGTGCGCGAGATTATGTCCGGTGGCCTCCTGCGCAGCGGGGTTAAAGGAGGTGATTCGCCCCTCCTCGTCGGCGGTAAATACGCCGCTACTGATACTGTGAACAATGTTTTCATGAAAAGCCTGGAGTCGGCTAAGACCCTGTTCTTTTTCCTTGAGCGAATGATCCGCACGTTGAAGCTGTTCAGTCAGAAGGCCACTCAAGAAACCCACTACCAAAAACGCCAGACTATGTACTCCAAATGTCTGAAGCGTTTCTGGCGCAGTCAGACGCGTCCTGGGCAACCAACCCCATGGCTCGGTCAATCCATACAATTGAAGATTAGTCAGGAGGCCAAAGAGGATTACGCACAAGCTGGCGGTCAGGAGACCGACCTTCCGCCGAGGCACCAGGCTCGCCAACGTAACCGAGATCACATACAGCACAAGAAACGGGCTCTCGATCCCACCGGTTCTTGCTATTAATACTGTTTCGAGTAGGAAATCGATGCCGATTTGCACCCAGGCTAGTTGAACCAACGCCTCAGAGGTGGTCATGACGCGTAGAACCAGGGCATATCCAATGGTGATCGCGTAGGTAAACACGATCAGGCTATAGAACGTCTCGACCTGCTCTCCTCTCGTGACTTGAAAAGTGAGAGAAAGCCCGAGCAGGAGGGTCACAACGAGGACCCTCAGGCCGATTAGCCATTGGATTCTTGCTTTAATTTCAACCACAGAAACTCCGAGGCCTAGGAGAGAACGCCGCTCAGCGAAGTCTTAGGATAAGAGGATGGGGTACTGTTCAGCATGGATTACGGTGCTGGGGAGAAGCCAGTATAACAACAAGGTCAGACCAACGGACGTCGGCACACTATCTCGCTCGCCGACGTCCGTTGAATCACCGGGGTCACACGGCCCGTGCGAAAACACCTTTATCCAATCGCCGAAGCCATCGTGAAGATAGGCAAATACATGGCGATGACGATGAAACCGACAGTGACGCCGAGAAACACCATCATCATCGGCTCAAGCAAAGCCGTCAGATTCGTCACCGCCGCATCGACTTCGTCCTCATAAAAATCGGCGATTTTCCCGAGCATATTGTCGAGCGCACCGGTGGATTCGCCCACGGCAATCATATGGGTCACCATTTTGGGGAAGGCCTCGCTCTTGGCCAGCGGCTCAGAAATCGTCTTTCCTCCGCTGATGCTGATACGGGCATCCATCAGCACATTTTCGATGACTTTATTCCCGGCCGTCTTCGCACAAATCGACAAGGCCTCTAGCAAGGGGACTCCGCTCGTGATCAGCGTGCCCAATGTCCGCGTAAACTTGGCAACCGACGCCTTTCGAATCAAGTCGCCGAACACCGGCAGCTTCAGGACAATCTTGTCGACCGTCAGCCTGCCCTGAGCCGTCGCATAGTACTTTTTAAACACGATCGCGCCACCGACGATAGCACCGAGGATAACAAACCAGTAAGACTGGGCAAAATTGCTCATATCGATGACGAGCTGCGTTGGCCCCGGCAAAGCCATCTTCCCGCCCGACATTTCCTTAAACATTTTCTCAAAGACCGGAATGACCCAGATCATCAACACCGTGATGACGATCGCAGCAATACCGCAAATAGCTGCCGGATACACCATGGCGCTCTTAATCTGCGACTTCAGCTTCATCGCCTTTTCAATGTGCTTGGATAGCCGCGCAAGAATCGTGTCCAGCAATCCACCGACTTCACCGGCGTTCACCATGTTGCAGTAGAGATCATCAAAGATTTTCGGATGCCGACGCAACGCATCGGAAAAGGTCGATCCGCCTTCAACGGCCCCCTTGATTTCACCAACGGCTTTTCGAAGCGCTGCATTTTCAGACTGTGTCGAGAGAATCTCCAGGCACTGAATCAAAGGCAAACCCGCATTGATCATTGTTCCAAACTGGCGAGTGAACACGACGAGATCCTTTTCCGTCATTCCGTTGCCGAAACTCAGCTTGAACCCTTCTTTTGACCCCTTCTCCTCCAGGCTCGTCACCACCACGCTTTGCTTCCGGAGTTGGTCGACAGCCTCATCGCGGCTCTTGGCCACAAGCTCGCCCTTCTTGACCGCACCAGACTTGCTTCGTCCAACGTATGCAAACGTAGCCATAGGCGTGTAATCCTGTTGTGGCTCCCTGAGCCGGTTAGGAAACAAAGGGATATCTACGTGGTGAGTCTACTGGGGGGGCAAAAACCTGTCAAAACAAATGCACTATTTAGGCGGCATGAGAGCGAAGGGAGCGAGCCATACGGCCTGCACAAGTGCGTCAGCCGACAGAACCGTTCAAGTAGGTTCGTCGATACCCTCGATAGAGATAGTGCAGCCCGGAGCCTAACGTAAACGCCACCATGACCAGCAACAACGGGAACAGCACGCCGATCTTCATTCCCCGCCAGATCATGGCGATCACCAGCACGACATAGGTCAGCTGGCACAATGTCGTGCCTTTGCCCAACATTGTCGGCGTGATATCGATAGCAATATTCGTTACATGTGCGACCACGGTCCCCAGCATCAAGATGAGATCTCTACTTACCACCAGGATCACAACCCATGATGGCACCAGGTGCAGGATAGAGAGCGTGAGAAATGCCGACGTAAGCAGGAGCTTATCCGCTAATGGATCGAGAATTTCTCCCAGCTTGGTCTGCTGATTGGTCATGCGCGCGACAAGCCCATCCAATGCGTCGGTGAGACCGGCGCAGAGCAACGCGGCCAGCGCAGACCCGTACTGTCGATAAGTCATGAACCCCACGAACACAGGGATCAGGAGGATCCGCAAGATCGTCAGGCTATTCGGTATGTTCATGCGGCTGCGCAGAGCCCCCATCTTCTGATAGAACGCCGGCCGCCATATTAGTGAGGGGATTTTGGGCTTGTCAACGCGGTTGCAGTGGCGCGACCAGCCGCCTATAATCCCACTCGCAATCTCAATGCGGACCCTCGGGAGGAATTGATGAGCGCGTTACCCTTGATGATGAAGAAAGAAGGACTTGTTGAGAAGCATCAGATGGAAGGCGTGGACCCAAGCGATCGCTATTTTAGTCGCGCCCTCCTGGTGAGTCGAACCGGCGCAGGCTATTCAGGGAAAATCATGTACGAAGCCCTCATCGTTCAAGGAGGGTCCCACTCGACTATCGGAGCCGCCGTGCGCGAGGTGGTTGAGAAGCTTCAAGGAATGGGGTTTGTGCGAATGCGTACGAGAGCCAACTTCAGAGGCACCCGCTACCTCGCTGAAAAAGAAACCTGGATCGACTACCCAGACCCTGCCTAAACACATCCGACATATTCCCGATACACCAACTCATGGATCAACGGTCGAAACGCTTTAATCCGCTCATTCCTCCTGGTCGGGTGCACCCGATTGGACAGTAATACGATCTCCAGCTCATGAAGCGGATCAATCCATACCGACGTCCCCGTATACCCCAAGTGGCCAAAAGAAACCTCAGGAAGAAATCTCCCAGCCGATGATGGAGGCGATGGAGTATCCCATCCCAACGCCCAGCTCGATTCAGGCACAACAGCCTGTCGACAGGTAAACTCTTTGACAAGGAGAGCATCAAGAACAGACGACCGTCGATGATAGGCCTCAAGCCAGGCCCCGGTCACCGCCAACACTGCCTCCGCCGTTCCAAAGAGCCCTGCATGTCCAGCAACACCGCCTAGAGAAGCCGCATTTTCATCGTGAACTTCGCCACACAAAAGTCGTCCCCTCCAGGTATCGTATTCAGTGGGCGCAACATCCCCCCCGCAACGACGAGCGTGATCGAGAAAGTTATCTGCCCATTCTGTCGGCACAAATCCTAATTGCGCGGTCCCTGCCAGGGGAGCGATCCGGTTACGAAAGAATTCCTGGAGCGGAACGCCGCTACATCGCTCCACGATCATTCCCAGAAGCATAAATCCCAGGTCACTGTAGAGGCTTCGCACCCCTCGCTCATAGATCAGGGCTTCGTCTCGGATCAGTTTCACTAAGACGGCACGCGAGAGACTGCGCTGTTCTTCTGTCGCAGGGATGGGGGCGGTCGGACTCAGTCGCTCGTAATACCCTCGCCAACCGGGAAGTCCGGAACTATGCGTCAACAAATGCCGGAGCGACGCCGTGCCAATCGGGCTGCCAGTCAATTCCGGGAGTATCGATTCAACTCGATCATGCAGCTGACATCGCCCGGCTTGGATGAGCAGCACCAAAGCCGTCACCGTAGACAACGGCTTCGTGAGCGAGGCCAGATCATAGACCGTCGCCGGCTGAACCGCTCGAGCGGCATCAAGAGTCGACACGAGCCCAGCAGTAAAGATATCGGCCTGGCCTCCGCCATAACGCACAGCCAACACGGCCCCGGGAAATACCCCGCCTGTGACGGCCTGCTCAAGCGCCGCCCGAATGAGAGGGACATTCGGCATAGTGGGTGAATGACTCACGAAGATGATGAGCGAGCGGTGATCACGACTTCAACGCAGCCGTGACGCACAACGGGATAATGCATCAACACAGGAACACCACACAGTCGAAACGATGATCAGCGAGTCGGGCTCGATTCCCCTTCCATCTTTTCCTCAGGAACCACCCCGCTGTCCTGATAGGCTTCAGCCGACTCGACATCCAACATACGCTCAAACGTATGGAGTGTGGCCCGCATCCGTTCGACCATGAGCAATCGCTGCTTCTGCAGCTGCGACAGGTCCCGTTGCGTCTCACCCAATTCCACCCGTGCCTGCCGAATAACTTCGCCGGCCTTCAGCTCGGCTTCTTTGACGATCAACTCCGCATCGCGGTTGGCGCTGCGCTTGACGTCGTCGGCCAGCGATTGTGCCGCCACGAGGGTATTCGACAGCGTCGTCTCGGTCCGTTTTAATTCGGACACTTGCTGTTCCGTCATGGCCAGCCGTTCCCGTAACAGCGCATTGTCGCGATTCAACGATTCCACGGTTTG
>CXWL01000609.1_pt1 | contig 17302 bp, 18 predicted proteins | sample 590931 | NCBI WGS metagenome assembly CXWL01 (sample SAMEA3498368, study PRJEB10139) | groundwater metagenome | biome: water well; material: biofilm material | place: Germany | collected 2015-04-27 | reverse complement strand
CTCGACAGTCCCGTGTGCTGCGAACAAGGTGGTTAACTGCGATTCAGTTGCCGCATAGGGCAATCCGCCAACATAGAGTTTGGAACCCATGGGGGTCCTCCTTCTGAAAATTGATATTGTGGGGAACTCGAGAACAGCTTCACGAGGGGAAGGAGAGGGCCGAAGACGCAAACAACAAGGCGACCTAGGTCAGACTTCCGATCAGATTCTCGGGAACAACAACATCCAAAATGGGCCGTGTGATGTGATGTTTCACGCGAGGCCCGCCGCTATGGAACGTGTACACTCTACCATGCCTCCACAGGAATAGCCATTCACAGTCATTGGGGCAGGTTGAGGAGCATCCAGGCCGCCGCATGAATGATGAATGGTGGAGAAGAGGAATGCGGCAACTCGACGTGCACAGTGGAAGATCACTCAGCCCCCATCCCGCCACCATTGCTTCCCTCATACGGTCGGTGGGCTCCGTCCTCAACTAGAAGATGAAGGCGGCTCGATCGGCGCTTGCGTGAGCTGGTCGAAATAGCTATCCTTCTGAAGTGAATCTGCAAGGTGAGCACATGTCAATGACGACCAAACTACTTGGAGTTGTCCTCAGTCTCTTGCTCAGTGCCTGCGGCGCGTCACCCAAGATACCAACCACTGAAGAGCCGACCCTGCGCCAGGGCCATGGAGAAGTTGAGAACAATGGCCTGCGACCTCCCGCTGGGACAACCGAGGGGCAAGCAGCCGCCATTCGACCAGGCGCGAGATGCACCACGCAGCTGAAACAGGGCTATGCACTCAGAGAACGCATTGATAAGGAGTACTGGCAGAGCAGACGGGCCGGAACCTTTCGAGATCAGAGAGATGCATTCATCGCGAGATGGGAAAAAGAAGCAGGGAAATGGGCCGCAGAGACCAAAGCCGTGCTGCTTCACATTGGCGGACCGACCGCGAGGGACCGTTTTCAGAATGCACAAACACCGATCGGCATGGTGAGCGGCGATGTGCAGTGGAACAACATCAGAAATTATCTTCGGACGAGATTAGCCGCCCTCGATTCGATCTGCAAGATGCCCTAGCGTCCCCGACAGGAAAAGACTCCCGGGACCTTTTCCTTCTTCGAAGCCCCCCCGCTCCCGCGTTGCGGCCCTACCGAAGAAGGTCCTCACCCGACAAGAGACGTTGCGCCTGGGTGATTGCTTCCAGGAGCGCATCCCGTTCTTCTTGCCTCTTCTTCGAGACAGGCACAGTCGCCACAAACCCTTTCGCGGCGGCCGTCAGAGCCTGCAGCGTCTCCGCCATGTCACCCTGCGTCGGGACCTGCGACGTCGACGCCGCACGGGCGAGCCTCCGCCGGGGCCCGACATACATTTGCGGCGCAACCGGATTATCCTTTATCAACTCGGGTCGTCGAAATACTCCCATGGCTCCTCCTCACCAACCGACAAAGACAAATGATCTTCACACTCTACTCGATTCGCGGCGGAAATTGCATCGGGATGTCAGATGCGAGAGGGGCGATGAGACATGGCGAAGGGCCCGGTGTGTTCTTCCCATCTGTCCATTGTGGTAGCCTGTGAGGGAAAAGGATCGATCCCATCAACCTGTGCGCCACCGGCTTTGGCCGAGTGCCCTGCCCGACAAGAACGGGAGGGAGATCTGGATAGATGATACGTCTCGTCTTGCTGTTGCTCCTGGTCGCGGTGGTTATCGTGGGTCCGCAGCTCTGGACCAGGCGAGTGTTTGCCCGGCATAGTACGCCCCGCTCGGACTACCCAGGCACGGGCGGAGAGTTGGCCCGGCATCTGCTCAATCGGTTCAACATGCCGCACATCACAGTCGAACCGACCGAGCTGGGGGACCACTACGATCCTGTTACCAAAGCCGTCCGCCTGACACCCGATATTTTCAGCGGGAAATCGCTCACGGCCATTACCGTGGCCGCCCACGAGGTCGGGCATGCCATGCAAGACCACATGGGTTACCAACCGCTCGCGGAGCGCACCAGGCTCGTGCGGATCGCGCAGGGAGCGGAAAAGATCGGAGTGGTCATCATGATGGGCATTCCGATCGCGGCGGCACTCGCGCGAACCCCGGTCGCAGGTGTCGTCGTCATGGTGGCCGGATTGGCGACGATGGGAATCTCCACGCTGGTCCACCTCGTCACGCTCCCAGTCGAGTGGGACGCCAGCTTCAATCGTGCCCTGCCCGTGCTCCGGCAAGGCAGTTACCTGTCGCCTGAAGACGAACAAGGGGCTCGCCGCATCCTCACCGCAGCCGCGCTCACCTACGTGGCGGCCTCCCTAGCCAGTCTGCTGAACCTCTGGCGCTGGATCGCCCTCCTCCGGCGATAGTCTCGGCCCCTTCGCGCACTCTCGAAAAGTCGCCGGGATTGTGTGCGGCGAGAAAAGAGTCCCGGCACCTGCTCGTTTTATATATGGCCTGAAGCGGTCCGCCGGCCTCAACTCAACGAGTCTCTTGCGTATATGCCACATCTAGCATAATATAGCCCTGGATGGCCACGTACAGGTGAGAAATGAAGCCGATTCATTTTGTCGGAACGTCACGGGAGGCAATTCGCGAACTTCCGGATAGCGCACAGGAAACGGCCGGCTTTCAGTTATTCAAAGTTCAGCAGGGCAAAGAAGCGGATGATTGGAAGCCGATGCCGACGGTCGGATCTGGAGTTCGGGAAATTCGGGTCAGGGATGAAAGCGGGGCCTATCGAGTCTTCTATGTGGCCAAGTTCGAAGAAGCCGTGTATGTGCTCCATGTGTTTGAGAAGCGCTCACAGAAGACCGCGAGAGCGGATCTAGAGCTCGGACAGACCCGATATGCCGATCTACTCAAGTGGAGAAGGGAGGAAGGCCTATGAAACGTGCCACGGTGACAAAAGGCAGTGGAAATATCTTTCGCGATCTAGGGTTTTCCGAAGAACGGTCCGCGGAGCTCATTCTCAAAAGCAGTTTATTGCAGGCGCTTCAGGACACGATCAGAGGACGAGGCTGGAAGCAGGCGGAAGCGGCAACCCACCTCCGCATTGACCAAGCCAAAATCTCGAAACTACTCGCCGGCCAGATGGCTGGTTTCTCGGTCGAACGCCTGGTTCATTTTCTGTCCTTGTTAGGCCAGGATGTAGAAGTCACCGTGCGGCAAGCGCCTCGCGGGCGACGCTATGGAACCGTCCGCTCCAGTCTACCCAAGAAGCTCGTCAAGCGTCTGGGATAGAAGCGTGGCGACCGCTCCGTCTGGGAAAGCCTCCCGGCCCTGCAGGCCTGCGCCTGATCAAGGGGTTCCACGATGAAGGCCTTCAAGGAGAATGGGAAGGGCATCGCTCGTCGAGGCTGAATGCGCAGTATCGAGTGATCTACAAGGTTGAGGAACAGCGCATACTGGTACTGGTCATGGACGTAACCGCCCACGATGATCGGAGGCAATGATGAAAACCAAGGACGTTCGTCCGGCGAAAGCTCGGGTTGTCGTATCGGTGGGAGAATCCGTTCGGATCGTTCGAGAACTGCAAGGACTCACGCAGAGCGAGTTGGCTCGAAGGACCAAGATTCCACAGTCCACGATCTCTGCCATTGAAAATGACACCATCAACCTGGGTGTTGAACGGGCAAAAGCCCTGGCACGTGCACTACGATGCCATCCAGCGGTCCTTGTCTTCCCCGGCTGGGAAGTGACCAAGCGGTCAGCAGCCTAACTCCTGTTCTGCAATAGTCGGCTTCATCCACCAGCCACTCATCGCTCTATCCTCGTACACGTAGTGAGAAGGAGACACGCCCTCCTATTCCCGATAGGCACGACAAGTCCTTCGCAAGCAGGATTCTCCTTCGCCACCAGCAGCGTGATAGGGACGGACAGTCAGAGGAGGGTCGGTTGATGGCGCAATCGCGCGAGCTTCTTTTTGATACTTGTCAGGTTCTCAGGGGTCGATCGCACCCGTACCGTGAGGCCCTCGGCATCATAGGCTTCGGACAAGATACGCATCCGGGCGCGGATCTCTGCCACGACCCCTTGAGCCGTAAACGGAATCCGTAACTCCTCGTCGATCATATCGCTCTCAAAGTACCGCATAATGCGCTCCCGTAGCGCCTGCAGATCGTCCTTGCTTCTCGTGGACAGAAAAAAGGCGTCCGGATATTCCGCCTTCAGGGCTGCGAGAGCTTCCAGTCCGAGACGATCTTGTTTATTCAACACCAAGAGGCTGGGAATATCCGTGGCGCCAACTTCGGCTAACACTGTCCGCGTGACGTCGAGTTGGGATCGAAAGGACGGATCTGAGGCATCGACGACAAACAGCACCAGCGAGGCACCGGCCGCTTCATCAAGCGTCGACTTGAACGATGCCACCAGGTCATGCGGGAGCTTTTTGATGAATCCCACCGTATCGCTCATGAGCACTTTGGGACGCGTGTCAGGATACAGGGGCCGGATCGTGGTATCGAGTGTGGCGAACAGCTTGTCGGCCACGAGCACATCGATGCCCGTCATCGCGCGCATCAGCGAGGATTTGCCGGCATTGGTATACCCGACGAGCGCGACCGTCAATTCATGTTCCCGTCTCGCGCGGCGCGTCTGATGCTCGTCCCCGATCGACGCCAATTCTGCCCTGAGTTCTTTCAGGCGATCGCGGATTCTGCGCTTATCGAGCTCAAGGCTCGTCTCTCCTGACCCTTTGGCTCCGACCCCCCCGCCTTGCCGCTCGCTGCCGCCGCCGGTTTCCCGCAAACGCGGCGCAAGATAATTGAGCCGCGCGATCTCCACCTGGAGCCGGGCCGCTCGTGTGCGAGCGTGTCGACTGAAAATCTCAATGATGACGCCGGTACGGTCGAGCACAGGCACGCCGGCGGCACTTTCAAGATTTTTCAACTGGGACGGCGACAGATCACAGTCCACGATGACGATCTGCGCCTGTTCGCGAGGGCCGGGTGCGGCCTCGAGGGTGTCATCCGAATCGTCTTCTTCTGAAGCCTCCGTGCCGTCCGAGGCCGCAGCCTCGCGCTTCGAAGCCGCTTTGTGCATCGGCCGTTCAAACGCAACCGCTACTTTCCCGGAACCACCGGTCCACAGCGCCAATTCGGCGAGTTTTCCCTGACCAAGGACCGCCGCATATTTATCGGAACTACGTTTTTGTGTCACGTGGCCCACGACATGGTGCCCGAGGGTTTTCACAAGACGGGTGAGCTCTTGCAGAGAACTGTCCAGCTCCTCCACGGTCACACGAGGGGTGCGAATCGCCACAAGAACGGCATTCGATTGTGAGGGCGTCGACATCGATGGATTTTCCTTGGCTACATGTTGGTGAGGAATGTTCATTTTAACAGGGACGTTCGTGGTAAGGCGAGCGCGCATCGCAGGATCTCTACAACACGACCAACCATCATCACCGTGACATGATCCAGAAAAGACACGTCAGGCAGAGGCCGTTGCAGGCGATGTGTGAACAGGCGCGATTGGCGGGAAGCCATCCGATTTGGGATTCGCCATCGGCGGCAAAGACGCTTGGCACGGTCGACTTTAAGTCATGGCGGCCCGGTCAAGTCCCCTCTTCCCACATTTTGAAGTCCTTCAGTTCTTCGGCAATGCTTTTCAGCACCCAGGCAATCACCGCCGCATCATCCACATAGCCGACGACAGGAATGAAGTCCGGAATCACATCCAGCGGGCTGATGAGATACAGAATCGCCGCGACGATGGTCACGAGCTTATGGACCGAGAGGCCTGTATAGGCACCGCTCACTGACGCTTTCAGGAGCCGCACCAATAATTGAAGGTCTCTCAACAGCCTTCCACCGCGACCTTGTGCGATCGAAACCGCCGAGGCCAACAGATACCGAAGCCGCTCTTGGTCTCTGAGATACTCCGCCGCCGCCTGAGTGAACCCTCTAAACATCTTCAACGCCTTCAGGAGCATCGCTGGAGTTATGGTCTTCATTCCCTCCTCCCTGAAGTGTGAGCACTGCCCCAGTCCGCAATCAGGCTTGAGAATAACAGGCAGTCCGCAAAGGGTCAATTTGGACCGATGGCAAAACACAGGAACGAACCATCGGCGGAGTGGTGGGAAGTGGGCCGGATAAGTAGCCTGGCCCCTTTTCTTGTCCCACATGAACCAGAAGAACCAGATAGACGGGAGAGACCCGTCGCGGCATGGTGGGGGTAGAAACTCAGCTGTAGGCGAGGCGTACACAGGCGCAACCGACAGGTAGTTTTCCGATTACCTAACCTATTTTTTTGTTCTACCTCTCGACAGAAACGAAGAAAAGACGGCGCAGTCGACGAAAGCAGGAGGGCTCTATCCAGTGGTTTGGAACTCGACCTTCCGAGCCTCCGTCACTCGCTTAGAGGCATCCAGAATTTCAATGGAGACAAGATTGCCCGCCACATCATAATCCAGAATCACGCCGGGCTTATCTTCGTCGCTTTCTGCAACAGGCGTATTGTCCTTCAGGATCATACTCAGCGTATCGCTCGTTTTGTCGTACGACACCTTCATGGGTTCCTCCAATATTTCTCGATCTTGCTGGTCCGATATGCGGTCACCACCCGTGCCGAGCACCGATCGACATCCACGAAGACACGAAGCAGGAACACCGTTCCAGACGGTCCCGAAGAAACCTTCGATTGAAGGACCACACGGCCGGGTCGAACGTCAATGCGTTGCCCTGGTGAAAGACGTATCGCACGGATAGTCTCCTCGCTCAAGCCTCGCCGCATTAGTTCAAACCGAGCATGGTCACTGAATACATAATCTATAATGGGCTGTGCACTCACGAGCAGTACTCCAAGAATCTACAGGCCACCACGGAAACGAGCCTGAGCAACAACATCGGCCCTCACTGCGGCAGGATACATCGGGACAATACGTTTGGGAAGCGACAGTTTTTCCTGAAGGTGCGTTGAGAGAGGCGCCCCTATCGCCCTTCGATGGACAAGCCGCGGCCGTAGGGAGTGGCGGCAGGATGGGAGCGGTCGGTTGGTCTGTCTGGTTTGTTTGGTCTATAGAGCCTGCGAGACGGGCGGGACGAGCAGGAATGGCGAGATGGGGGAAGAGCCTGTCTGGTTGGTTTCGCTACGTGAACTAGAGAAACTAGATCAACCACATGAACCAGAAGAACCAGACAAACCAGATAGACCAGAAGGCATCCTCACCGCAGCCGCACTCATCTACGTGGCGGCCCCCCTTGCGAGTCTGCTCAACCTGTGGCGCTGGATCGCCTTCCTGGCCCGCATTATTCACGGAAGCTTCTACTACAACCGCCGATACGTCGCTACGACAAGCCTGACGGCGGGCGGGCTCGCCGCTCACTCGGTCAACATACTGTGTCAAGTATGCCTTCCTCATTCACGACTCCGTGCGCCCGTCTCGCTTGACGTCTCAACGGTTTCGTCACGAACCCTCGTGAATAATGCGGGCTAGGCGATAGTCTCGGCCTCTTCACTCACCCTCGCACATCATCGAACCTGGCCCAAAGCGGCGTCGAGGTCGTCGGTGATGGCGTGCGGCGAAAAAAGGTTCCCAGTACCTTAATCAGTGAAGAAATGGAGAAGGATACGAATCCTATCGCGCTACGGTTTCCTCTGCCACATGGTAGAGTTTTTGCTCCTTTGCTCGCCACCAGTACTGCATGTTCAGCATCTCATACTCGGCCAACTCCAAAAATTTCAGAGCCTGATGAGCTGACTTCTGCGATTCCCAATCGGTGTCTGGGTCAACCGAAAAGCGGGCGAGCCAACTTTTCGTGTTGGTTAGTCTACTGATGGCCCGATCTACCTGCTGATTCCACTGCTTCGCCTTCTTTGGTGTCATGGTCATCTCCCTTCTTGGTCCCACTTCGGGAAGTGTGTCTTGAGCCGCTCAACAGTATGGCGCCACTTGGGCGTGGTTGGTTGGCAGACGGTATTTTGATTGCCAAATAATCCGACCTCGTTAATGGCCTTCGAATCTGGAACTGAATCAAGCCACTTCACTCGAACAAAATACTCCGCTTTCTCCGGGTCATCGGCATTCGGCTTGTAGAAGTCGGCATGTTTCAGGACTTCTAACGCTGGTCTATCACCAGATGGCGTGGTCACAGTGAACTCTTTGATCGGCCGAACGGTCTCAAGAACCCTGGCAACTCCGACGTATCCTGTTTTTGGAATCTTTACCCACACCCGGTCGCCAGGCGACAGCATCTTCAGTGTCTGGCTATACCAACTTCCCCCACCTGCGCTAATGAAACCGTACTGACGCGCATCTTCCCAGTTCCGTGATGCCATGTCTCCAAATGAGACGTAGTACTCGCCGTTCCAGGGTTCTTTCTCACCCGTATTCTTTGTCCTTGTGACCACATTGGCTTGGGTCTCTCCCGGATCAATGAGCCAAGCGCGACTGAGGAACTGATCCTGTCCCTGCTGAAACACCTGGAAGAAGACGACATTGATCGCAATCTCATGCGCATCGAGGTAGCCGACTATCCGCTCAGTGGCTGGGTCAAGCTCTGCCGCAACGATAATGATTTGGTGCGATTGATTGAGGGTGTCCTCATCCAGTTCGGCCCTGAAATGTTGCTTAAAGGCCTCATCAAGATTCCCACCACCAGAAAATCGCTGGTAGATCTGTGCAATCTTTTCGGAAGAGAGCTCCTCAACCCACGAGGCATAGTCGAGGGCTTGAGCAATGATCTCGCGCGGGGTGCGATCCCGTTTCAATTCGATCAGAACCAGAGAGCCGTCTGGAGCAATCGCCAACAGATCAACCCGGCCTCCGTGGCTCGTGATCTCCTGCCGTCCAATCAGCATCCACTCGCTTGAGAGGATGCGCGGGTCGGTCACAATCATTTCTTCAAGCTTCTGCTCACTGGCAAGACGACTCTTCAATAACGGCGTGGGCTTATCCCCGACTTTCCAGATGGCGTGTTGAATCGGCATAGTGCGATTGGACTCCGTTAGTCGAGTAGCAACTTAAGGATTTGCTCGACGTGATTATGCTCTCCATCTGGATACCAAATTGGCGTGATGTGCGCCTGAGCGAGGCGGGCTTCCATAATTTGTCGTTTATCCGGATTGGGTGGACAGGAGAGTATGGCGTAGTGGTGTGGCAAATTCCCCGCACCTTCCTGATTCGCGACTCTCATGAGGGTTTGAATAGTTCGATCTGCGGCCAAGCTACAGCCAAGAAACAGTAGGCTGTAGCTCATGTAGAGGCGGCGAAGGAGTTTCGGTAGAGGGAATTCAAAGTGGATGTTGCCGCCGTCGCCATACCCCGCATCATATTCAGTCTTCCGTAAGACACGCTCAGCTGGTGAATCGAGATTCCCATGAAGCTTGAGAAGATAACGGTCTCCGCTGGCAACTGCACGGAAAAACGCGCCAGTGTTTCCACGCCCAAATACTTTTTCCCTAAATGAGATTCCTTCCTTTGACCATGCCTCTTCCGTCACTCTGTCGAAATTTGTGGTTATCACGCACCTGCTAAATAGCTTGGGCAACATTGCGACTGCACTATCAGCAAGATCTATCCTGTTAAAGTCGCGCTCGAAATCGCGCTCAAAACGATGCTGGCCCAAGGCGTCAATAATTTCATCCATGACTCCTTCGTAGTCCCCTTGGTCGTCAAGTCTGGCAACAATGGCCGGCTCATCTAAATGGGCCTCACGGCACAAGTTGATCAAGTACTGCCGCCAACTCGGACACCCGGCGCTAACTGACATACCCGCACCTATGAATGGTATGACAATCCCATTCCGATAACCTCGCTGGAGATCTCCAAAATATTGATCATTACGTGGGAACTCGGAAAGCGACAGAATATCTGATAGCTCCCCTTGCCTGAATATGCTGGCCTCCGTGTCATACACCACCCTATCGCCGAAATAGACGGCCCGACTTGGTTTTGCGAGCGATATCTCGGTGTCACCACGTTTGTAGATGACCTCGATTTCATCATCATCGTCATCGTCTAATTTGTCGTCGAACCGTGGGATCTTGCCGAGACCAGCAAGTTCTTCAGGTGTGACTTGATGCTTCATCGTAGTTAGTCGGTTGTCGGGCATAGATCAGTCCTGTGCGGTCAGTTCAGCGACCACGGCTTCCATGAGTTTTTCGGCGGTGGCGCGGGAGGCGGCGAGCTGTGTTTCCAACTCGTCCACCAAAGCCATCAGTTGATCCACTTTAGTGACAATCCGACGTTGCTCGGCCTGGGGCGGTATGGGTATACGGATCGTCTCCCACTTACCTTTGCTGATGATCGGCAGCGTGCCTTGGGCTGCGCGGCTCATGACTTCGTTCTGGAAGTCGCCCGATCTGAGCGCCGTGAGAACAAAACGAGGTTCGATACATTCAGCCGCTGAGACGCTGTTGATCTGTTGATTGCAAGATACATGTCGGTCCACGATGGCGGTTTTTCCTATTGATCCACCGATCGAGACCATCAGAACAGAGTTTTTGGGAATCAACCGTCCGGCGCTCAGCCCATCAGCTGACAGCCCCTCATTCTCGTAGTTAATCTCATCCCCTTGAATGTCTCCGGGCTTGATGAATGGAATATCGCATCCAGTGAAACTCGCTTCGGACTTTGAAGGCGTCGTCCCCGTTTGCGTGATGCCAATGCTTTGGATTGCGGCCACCCCCCAACCTGCGGGCACGCCATCGCAAGCTTCGACAAGGGCCTCGGGCAGGAAAAATCTCGCACCGACCATCTCCGCGATAGCTCTGAGCTGATCCGGGAGCTTGAAGTTGAACGTCTCCGCCGGTTCATCGTTTGGGTCCTGAGGGACAAGTTTACCTTGGACGGCAAGAGAGAGAATGGCCTTGCGGAGATCTGCAGGACCGATGGTGTATGCGGTATGGAAGAGGAAGTCGAGGTTGGCCGGGGTGGGTGCGTCGGCAAAGCGGGCCAGCGACGCGCGGGCCAGCGCGGTGTGCCGCGTCTCCCGTTCCTGCTGCTGCGCCTCCAGCCGATCACACAAGTCCATCAACTCATCCACCTTCGCCACGATCCGCTTTTGCTCGGCGAGCGGCGGGAGGGGAATTTGGAACTGCTCGATCATTGTTTTCGTCAGAGCCTGCCTCGTGGCACCGACCTGGACCTCATCGATCATTTGCTGCACAGAAGGACTCGCTAAAAACATCGTGAGAAATCTTGGAGACAGTTCTGGGTTTGGGCGAATGATGGTCACGTGTTGATTGACTCTGGCCCCAGCCATTTTGCTAGGTGCTGTTGTTACACGACCGATGGAAGCACCAGTGATGTTCAGCAAAACGTCTTTGGGCTGTACTGTGACATTGGAAAGCCCACCGGCCTGCTCATCGCTCAAGAACACAAGCCCAGTCGGGTCGAACCCTCTGAAGTGAACATTCATCGAACGAATCAAAGGGATGCCTTCGCTGAAGTAGGATTCTCGTCCACCAGCTGGTGTCGCTCCGCTACCGATTTTGGTGGCGAGCGATTTGAGAGGGCGTTTAGGCCATTCCGCTTCAGGCGCAACGAGTCGTCCAGTGACCGCCAAGTCCAGCACCAGCTCGCGCATCTTCGCCACCGCATCGGGCGCGTCGGCGAACTGGTCGAACTTTTCAAAGAAGGTCTCCAGCGTCATGCGTCGGTTCCGGCGGTGGCGGTGAGGGCGTGGTGAAGTTCTTGCTTTAGTGCGGCGCGGGTGGCAGCGATCTGGGCGAGGAGCTTTTCGTATTCGGGCAGGAGGTGGTCCACGTCGCCGGGGCCGGTGTCGGGGTTGTGCGGGTTCTTGAGGTCGAGGTTGTAGTTGCCCGCCCGGATGGCCTCGATGGAGACGCGCCAGGCCTGCTCGTTCTCCACGCGGGCTTTGAAGCCGTCTGCCTCGATGCCCCACCAGGCGCGCTCGCCCTCGAATTCTTCGATGCGAATGGGTTTGCCTTTGTTGTAGCTCTTGGCGCCGGGCGGATAGGGATGCTCGTAATACCAGACGTGGGTGGTGGGCGCGCCCTTGGTGAAGAAAAGGAGGTTGGTGCGGATGCCGGTGTAGGGATTGAAGACGCCGTTGGGCAGGCGGACGATGGTGTGCAGGTTGCACTCGGTGAGGAGGGCTTCCTTAATACGCGTCTTTACGCCTTCACCGAACAATGTGCCGTCCGGCAGCACGAGTCCGGCGCGGCCACCGGGCTTTAAGATCTTCATGAGTAGCACGAGGAAGAGGTCGGCGGTTTCGCGGGTGCGGAACTCGGACGGAAAGTTGGATTCGATGCCGTCCTCCTCCATGCCACCGAACGGCGGATTGGTAACAATGACATCCACGCGCTCTTTGGGTGACCAGTCGCGTAGCGGCCGAGCCAGAGTGTTGTCATGCCGGACGTTAGAGGGCACATCAATGCCGTGCAACAGTAAATTTGTCATGCAGAGCACATGTGGCAGATGCTTTTTCTCAATACCAGCGAAACAGTCTTGGATGAAGCGCTCATCGGCCTCGGTCTTGGCCTGCTTACGAAGATGCTCAATGGCGCAGACCAAGAAGCCTCCCGTGCCGCAAGCAGGGTCAAGAATAGTTTCTCGCTTCTCCAGACGCGGGTTGACCTGCTCGACGATGAACTGTGTCACAGCACGCGGGGTATAAAACTCGCCGGCATTGCCCGCTGACTGGAGGTCTTTGAGCAGCTTCTCGTAGATGTCGCCGAACATATGGCGGTCATCGGAAGCGTTGAAGTCGATGCCATTGATCTTGTTGATGACCTGACGCATCAACGTGCCGTTCTTCATGTAGTTATTGACGTCTTTGAACGTCATGCGGATTAGTCCCGCAATCTTGTCAGCGCCACCGGACAGATTTTCCAGCTTTGGCAGCAGCGTATTATCGATAAAGTCCAGTAGGGCCTCGCCGGTGATCCCTTCAGCGTCAGTGGCCCACGTACGCCAACGGAGATGTTTCGGAAGCGGAGATTTGTAGGCGTCGTCGAACAGCTCCCTCTGTCTCTCACTATCGTCAAATATCTTGAGGAAGAACATCCAGCCGAGCTGTTCGAGGCGTTGCGCGTCGCCGTAAGTCCCGGCGTCCTTGCGCATGATGTCTTGGATGGTTTTCACGATGTTTGAAACGTTGGGCATAGGCTAGGCAGCTTTCTGATAGAGGGCCGTTTCGAGTTCCCGGATAGCGGCCAGATAGTTATTCTTTCCCCCGAACAGATTGATGATTTCGATGGGCGTTCCGAAGTGCGTCAGTGGATCGACTTTGAGGATTTCGAGAGACTCCACACTCTTAATGCCGCCATCGGCATACTTATCGAGCAGCGCTTCGAGTACAGCCCTGGCGTTTGCACCATACTTAGCAAAGACATGCCGCTTCTTGACCTTGTCGGCTCTCTCGCGGCGCGTGAGCGGTGGCTGGTCGAATGCGACATGGCAGATGAGGTCAAACGCGTCGTAGTCCCGACCGACCTGCTCAGCAAGTTCATCCAGAAATACGCCACGACTTGAGAGCTCTTCAATGATGGCCTGCTTGCGGTCGGCGTCTTTCCAGGCGTTCAGGAAGTCACCAAGAGACGTGTACGCCTTGCGGAGCGTCTTTCGCGAATAGTCCTTCAGGGATTCGGTGATGAGCTTGCCGTCGGCATCGAGGTACTGGACGCGCTCTGAGACGATTGTTACTTCGACGTCGTCGACATAGTACTTGGCCTGCCTCTCATGGATACCAGATGATTCCAATTCTTCGGGCAAGTCAAACTGGTAGTCTGTGCTCTCTGTACCACTTTCTGGCACGTCATCCGGAGGGACGGGCGTTTCCTCTGGGCCAGGTTCGTAGATCTGAACGGGATCACCATCAAAGTGCGGGTCCGCAAAGAGCGCGGTGGCTCGTTTGAAATCCATGATGGTAAAGAAGAACTTGTTGTACTCCTCGTTGATGCGGGTGCCGCGGCCGATGATCTGCTTGAACTCAGTCATGGAATTGATGCGTTTGTCGAGCACGATCAAGTGGCAGGTTTGTGCATCGACGCCTGTGGACATCAGTTGCGAGGTCGTCGCGATCACCGGGAAGGTGGACTCCGGATCAATGAAGTTGTCGAGCTGAGCCTTGCCCTCATCGTTGTCGCCGGTGATGCGCATGACGTACTTGCTGTTGGCAGCGGCAAGATCAGGATTTGCATTAACTAGCGCCTGGCGCATGCGCTCAGCATGGTCGACGCTCTCACAGAAGACAATCGTCTTAGCGAAGCGGTCGGTTGCTTTGAGGAACTGGGTAATCTTCTCGGCGACGAGCGCGGTACGCTTTCCGAGGATCAGATTCCGGTCAAAGTCAGTTTCGTTGTACTCGCGGTCCTCAATGAGTTGGCCATACTTGTCCGTCTTGCCTTTTTCCGGTCGCCAACCTTCGAGATCCTTATCGATGCCGATGCGAACGACCTTATACGGCGACAAGAAGCCATCAGCGATGCCCTGCTTGAGCGAGTAGGTGTAGATCGGGTCGCCGAAGTAATCGATGTTAGATACGTCCTTGGTCTCCTTCGGTGTGGCCGTCATACCGATCTGAGTCGCGGAGGAAAAGTATTCGAGGACTTTGCGCCAGGAGGCATCATCCGCCGCACTCCCCCGATGACACTCGTCCACGACAACGAGATCGAAGAAATCAGGGGAGAACTGCTTGTAGATATTCTGCTCTTCCTCTGTGCCCGTGACGGCCTGGTACAGCGACAGGTATATTTCAAAAGCCTTGTCGACAGTGCGGTTGGTGATTTTCGTCATCGCCTGACCAAAGGGTTTGAAGTCATTGGTCTTGGTTTGGTCAGCGAGGATGTTTCGATCTACGAGGAAGAGGATGCGTTTCTTCTCTCCCGATTTCCAAAGGCGCCAAATAATCTGAAATGCTGTGTACGTCTTCCCCGTACCCGTGGCCATGACGAGCAGAATGCGATTCTCGCCACGGGCAATTGCGTCGACAGCCCGATTGATGGCATTGACCTGGTAATAGCGCGGCGTCTTTCCAGAGCCATCGTCAAAATAGTCCTGCGTGGCAACAGATGCTTGTTTGTCGGTGTAAGTCTTTGATTGGCAAAAACGTCTCCAGAGTTCCTCGGGAGCGGGAAAATCATGGAGAGAGATTTGGCGTTCGACCGCGCCGGAGGAGACAGTACGGTCATGCTCAAGGAATCCATCACCATTGGAACTGTAGACGAATGGAACGTCGAGGATCTCCGCATACTCTAGTGCTTGTTGCATCCCAGCGCCCACCAAGTGATTATTGTCCTTGGCTTCAATGACGGCAATAGGGATGTTCGGTCTATAGAACAGGAGATAGTCTGCTTTCTTCGCCTCACCCCGCTTCACCGTTTTTCCGCGAACAATAACTCGACCTTTGGTGAAGTAGAACTCCTCTCGAAGCTGTGTCATCACATTCCACTTAGCACCGTCGGAACCGACTAATGCAGGTGTGATGAACTTAGTGCAGATATCGCGCTCAGTAAGGGCCTTTTTGTCGACTTCTGCCATGCAAGAAACTCCCGATGCTAAAGACTTAGCCGCCGAAGGATACGCTTTCCTCCTCGATAAATCACGCCCCCCAAAGGGATGCCCGCGGCTTTCGAGGACGTGACAGGAGGAGCGAGAAATCCACCGAGACTGAGCCTGGAAGGAAAGCTGGAACTGACCGAGGCACCACAGTCGCCAGACTGAGGCCGAGGGAATTCCAGAAGGTTTCCACCCGGCGACGCCCGAGCCTCCAGAAGGTTCCTCCAAGCTCGCTTGTTCCTTCTTTAGGGATGGGGGCTGATTGAACTTCCACTGCGCGCGTCCAACGAGGGCCTTCGGAGGCCGCGCGTTGCGCGAGCACAGAAGTTAATCAGCCATCATCCCACCCCCACCGCCGTGGATGGGGTGCCGCGAGAGGCGACGGAGCGGAGCGCACTCGGTCACCGGTTCCTCCTTTGGCTTTCGCGGACGTGACCGGAGAAGCGAGGCGCGGGGCCGGTCTATCGGCTTGTGAGACAGAAAGCGCGACGAGCGGGAAAGGCGCGAAATGCGCGACGGAGGGATGGTTTGTGAGCCAGAGGGCAGGACGAGCGAGGACATGGAAGACGATAGACGTGAAAAGTACAACGTAAGGGATGCCCAAAAGTGCTGCGTGCTGAGCGCGAAGCGCGGTATGGGAAGAGCCGTGCTGGTTGGCCGGATCGGAAATTCAACCAGAAGAACCAGATAGACCAGAGGAACAAGAAAGACCGGACAGCCTGCTAGGCGGCCGCGTAGGTTCTCACGTCGACTTGGACGCCTGCGCGGACGGCTTCTTCGGCAGTCTTAAGCAGGTGAGCGGTGACGCTTTCTTCCACGTACTCTTCTCCGCAATTCGTACAGACCCGTGCCGGAACTCCTTTGATGACGACCGTTGCGCCCTCGCGCTCAAGCGTGACCGTCGCTGTTCCCTGGTGAGTTTCCCCGGTTTTGCAAATGACGCACATCATCGACGCTTCCTCCTCTTAAATCCCGACTCCCACTCTTCGATATCCGGCTGATAGACGGTCACGATGATCGTTTCCTGCGCCGACGTATTATCGGCTGCCACTAACTATATGGAGGGGCGAGGTCCGCCTCCCCCAGCTCTCGTCCAGTTTCGTTGATTGGAACTCTAGCCCCGTTCTTACTCGAAAGTCATCCGACCGACGACGATGCGCGGACTGGTGTGCCCTAGGCTGCGGAGCGGCCTTTGCCCTTCTCCCCTCCTTGAATGGCGTTGGCAAGATCGGTGGAACTGGCCCCAAGGAGTAAGAGGGCACTGACCAAGAGGTCCATCGACACTGACGGATCGCCGGCGAGGCATAGCTGAATCAGGTGAGCTTGTACTGGCCTGATTTCTGGGTGCCGCTTCGCTGGACCAGCCCTACTCCCAGGAGCGGATTCAACAGATCCATGGCTCCCTGTTTGGAGACCCGCAGGCTCTCGCGAATCTCTTTGGGCGTCATCGACCGGCGGTCCTTGGACAGCCGCAGTAACTGCGTAACTAATAGGTCAAGTATGAGTCAAGTTATGAGTCAACCACACACCAGTCCAAACATCTTCATTCATGAAGATTACCGATTGACCAACGTCCTGACAAGCTGTGCGCGCAATGCTGGAGGCTCGGTGCTGAGGCCTGAGTGCTGAGCGATGAGGCGGGACGAGGGCTGGTTCATCTGGTCTATAGAGCCTGCGAAACGCGCGGGACTGGTGCGCCTGGCTGAGGCGTATGGCCGATAGCGGCGGAACAACTCGCCGCCCCCTAGCCTAGACCCATTCGGTTCTTCTCTCTCGTTGGATTAGCCATCAATCGCCGCGGTCATGGCCTGACGACAAGATGGCCTCGCCGGTTCTGCTGATAACAGGTCTCGGAGCGGTCTC
>CXWL01006952.1_pt1 | contig 17311 bp, 15 predicted proteins | sample 590931 | NCBI WGS metagenome assembly CXWL01 (sample SAMEA3498368, study PRJEB10139) | groundwater metagenome | biome: water well; material: biofilm material | place: Germany | collected 2015-04-27 | reverse complement strand
GCGTAAGGTGAGTTAATAATTTTACTTTTTGCAGTGGATTTGTCCGTGCAATCCATGTACAGAAAAAGGTTAACCATGACACAACTCGACTCCCGCCTCGCATCTCTTGCCGATGGACTGCTCGCCGCTGGCTGCATCAAATTTGGCGACTTCACCCTCAAGTCCGGACTCAAATCCCCCATCTATATTGATCTGCGCCGAATCATCACCTACCCCAAACTGCTCGCAGACATCGCGCAAGCCTATCTTCCCATAATCTCCAGTCTCCAATTCTCCCGTATTGCCGGCCTGCCCTACGCCGCCATTCCCATCGCCACCGCTATCAGCCTTGCAGGGAATTACCCCATGATATATCCGCGCAAGGAAGTGAAAGCCTACGGCACGAAGGCCGAGATCGAAGGCGATTTCCAGGCAGGTGAAACGGCCCTCGTTATTGACGATCTCGCCACCACAGGCGGAAGCAAATTCGAAGCCATCGAAAAACTGACAGGCGCAGGCCTGCTCGTGAAGGATGTCGTTGTGCTGGTGGACCGTCAATCGGGCGCGAAGGAATCCCTCGCACAGGCAGGCTATGCCATGCACGCAGTACTGACCATTACGCAGTTGCTGGATTATTGGGAAGAAAATGGCGAAGTAGCTAAGGATAAAATTGTAGAAACAAGGAATTTTCTGAAGGGACGACAATAATGAAACGGATGTCTCTTACTCTGGTGGCTTTATTGGTCGCGATACTGGCGTGCGGCCCTGGCGTGACAACCCAGGATGTCAGTGTCACTACATTTGTGGATGAGAGTGGAAAAGGTATACTTCCCGAAACCTACCCGCCTTTGCCAAATACATTGGTTGTCGCAAAGTGGAATCGGCATGGAGGCATGTATCGGGAAGTTAAGCTGACAGATCAAAACGGGCAGGCAAATTTTTCCGTTGGGTATACACACTTTTTCAATGTTATTGTGGTTCCTCCCTGCGGGTATTACTCCACCACTCCGCTTTTTCGGGATATGACAAGCGCGGAAAAGGCCGAATTTGGTTTCTGGCCTGCCACCCCGCAGGATCAGTTATCTCGGGTAAAAATTTTAGTGTGGGAGGACCTGAATTCTAACGGGACGCGCGATACTCAGGAAGAGGTGATAAACGAAAAGGTAAGCGTCACGTTTAATATCCCTGGAGAGGTGGAAGGCGCTATTTCCGATGAAGATAATTTCGTTCAAGAATCCGATAACGGCTGGTTTGATATCAACCTGGGGAATTCATGCGGAACCATTTACGTGCTTTGGTTAAAAAGCGCCCTTGCAACCAACTCGGTCAGTGAACCGGGAAGAATCAGCGATGATGAACATGGGAACAACGCGATAGAAATTCCCTATATGCCGGGCGAAACCATAATCTATTGGGAGATAAAATAGGGCGGTAAAAAAATCGGGGCAGACCAGAATAGTGAAAACCATGGAAATGTTGAAAAAGAGAGGATACATATGTCCGGAGTCGCTGCCAACGTGGCAATTATTCATGAAGGGAAGATACTGCTGACAAAGAGGGAAGATTTTGAAACATGGATTTTGCCGAGCGGCGGTGTTGAAGACGGGGAAAGCATTGCCCAGGCTGCAATCCGCGAGACAAAAGAGGAAACGGGATTGGATGTCGAATTGACAAGGTTGGTGGGTGTCTATTCCCGTTTGAGCAATATGTCGCCAGTCCATGCCATTTTATTTACTGCAAGACCCGTTGGCGGAGAAATAAAATGCCAGGAAGGCGAAACGATTGCCGTGGAGTGGTTCGCTTTCGATGAGATTCCAAGTCCGCTTTCTGCGGGACACAAAAGAAGAATCGAGGATGCAATTTCAGGGGTTAGCGGCGTGACCGTTTTACAGGAATATAAATTACCCGAAATGCCGAAGGGGTTAACAAGAAATGAATTGATCGAACTCCGCGATAATTCAGGATTATCCCGCCAGGATTTTTACCAGCGCCTTTTTGAACAGGCAGAATTGAAAGAGACGACCGAAGTTCCAGGTATGCAAAAAAATGAAAAATAAACACACCTTCACAGCCGCCATCCAAAACGCGGGCGGAGGCGGCGCGTTCGTGGAGATTCCATTCGATGTGGAAAAAGCCTTTGGCTCGAAGAAGCCCAAGGTCAAAGCCATGATCGAGGGAGTTTCATATCGCGGCACATTGGCGCGGATGGGAACGGAGCGCCATTTGCTCATCATCCTCAAGGGCATCCGCGAGCAGGCGGGCAAGACATTTGGGGACGAGATTAAGATTTCAGTGGAGCCGGATACCGAGCCGCGCGTAGTGGAAATCCCTGCGGATTTGAAGAAGGCGTTCAAGGCCGAAAAGGAAGCGAAGGCATTTTTTGAGAAGCTGGCTTATTCGCATCAAAGGGAATACGTGGGCTACATCACTGAGGCGAAAAAAGATGAAACCCGTCGGCGGCGCGTTGCCCAAACCATCGAGATGTTGAAGAAACAAATAAAGGGACGCTGACCTTGTATAGCCTCCTTCGTCCTTATCTTTTCCGCCTCGAGCCCGAACGCGCCCACGCGCTTACGCTTCACGCATTACGCATCACAGGTTCGTTTGCCCCATTGCGCTGGCTCGTTTTACAGCAATTCAAAGCGCCTTCCAAGCCTGTGCATGTGTTCGGGTTGGATTTCAAAAACCCAATTGGCCTTGCAGCAGGCTATGACAAGGACGGCCTGGCAATAAAGGGACTCTGCGCTTTGGGCTTTGGCCACGTGGAAATTGGAACGGTCACGCCCAAGCCTCAGGCTGGGAATCCGTCCCCGCGCATTTTCCGCCTGCTGGAAGATGAAGCCGTCATCAACCGCATGGGCTTTCCAAGCAGAGGCTCCGAGTTTGTGCAAATGCAATTGAACCCAGGCCTGCGCTCCAATTGGATCGAGAGGGTGACTGGTTTTTCACCACGTAAAAAGCAGATCACGAAGCGGAATTGGAACACAGTCCTTGGTTTAAATCTCGGCAAGAACAAGGACACGCCGAATGAAGAAGCCGTGTTCGACTACCTTGCCCTCCTGCAAAACTTTGCCGGCCTCGCCGATTATTTAACAGTCAACGTCAGCTCGCCGAACACAGTGGGACTTCGCAGTTTGCAGGGACGCGAAGCGCTGGAGAAATTGCTCATTCAATTGCATCAACAGCGTTTGCTCGAACAGACGAATTACAAGAAGCGCATTCCCATTCTCGTAAAACTTGCGCCAGATTTAAGTGAAATGGAACTCGATGAAGCCATTGAAGCCATCATTCATGCGAAGATGGATGGAATCATCGTTACGAACACGACTCTGGGGCGCGAGGGGTTAAGGGCAGACCAAAAGGGAGAATCAGGCGGGTTGAGCGGCAGCCCGCTGACCGTTAAGAGCGAAGCGGTTCTTTGTCAAACATTGAAATTTGTGAATGGGGAAATTCCTGTGGTGAGCGCGGGCGGGATCATGAATCCCGAAGACGCAAAACGCCGCCTCGAGATGGGGGCGGCGCTGGTGCAGGTGTATACGGGGTTGATCTATCGCGGGCCGGGGTTGGCGCGTGATATCGTGAGGGCGCTTTAAGGCTGGGCAGGGCGCAGNNATGCGCTGGGAGGAGAGGGAGTCGGAGGGGATGTAGTAGAGGTTGATCGGGCTGTCACTGCCGAGGCGGATATCCTGAAAGGCGAAGAGAACGTAGGTGCCGTCGGGGCTGAAGGTGGCGTCACGATAACAGCAGTTGTTTTCGAAGGGCTTGAAATAGTCGAACTTGTGGGTGAAGGAACTGTAGAAGAGCAGATCGCCGAAGCCGTCGTTGCGCCTGTCGCTATTGATGAAGAAGAGCAGATCGCCGTCCCAGTCGAAGTTGACGATTGTATCGGGGAATTGGAATCTCCCAATGGGGAACTCGTCCAGGCGGGAGGGCGGCAGTCCCTTGCAATCTTTAATTTCCAAAATGCGGATAGCGTCGCCGGTAACTCCGTTGAGGTTGGCATGATACTTGATGGCAACTTGCTTGCCATCGTCGGACCAGAGCGCGTCGGTGACGGCCAGGTCTCGATAGAAAAGACAGCCTTCCGATTCCACATAAGCGAGCAGGGCGCTCTTCTTGCCCATATCTATTAATATTTTGGGTTCGTAGGGAACGATATACATTTCGCGGTTGACGACGATCGCGGCCTGCGTGCCATCCGGGGAAACGCTGAAGGCTTCGAAATATTCGGCAGAGATAAAACTCATGATGATCTCTTCCACGTCGGTTTCGATGTTCACCGTTTTGACGGTCTTGCCGCTCATGTAAAGCAGGGTATTGCCGTCGCCCGGAATCCATTGCAGGTTGAATTTGGCCACGCCATCCCTTGTGACTTGTTTGGCCTCGCTGGTGTCGATGTTCATAACCCATACTTCGTTGTTGCGCAATAACGCGATCTTGTCTGCGCCGCCAATAACGGGGTGGGCAGAGGGGGATGGGCTTTCGGTGGCGGCAGGCAGTTCCAGGGTGGCGGTCTCAGGGACAGATTCAGTTTCGGTTTCTGTGACTTCAACCAGCGGCGCGGATGTTGCTTCCGTTGCTTCTGTGGTGGGCGTGGATGTGGACGCTTCTTTCCCAAACGGGAGCAGGTTACTGCCCAATAAAAAGACTCCACCCCCGAGCACAGTCAAAACCAGCAAGCCCGCAATTACCGCCAGCCCACGGGCGCCTTTTTTCTTTGCAACAGGAGCCTGCACAGCGGTGGTTTTTACGGCGGATGTTTTATTGTACGGCGAGACTTTCAGGGTCGGCTTGCTGTTCTTGACGGTTTCAGGCAGGGGTTCGCCGCGCAGGAAGGCTTTGATCGTTTCCACCATTTCAACGGCGGTGGAGAAACGATCATCCCTGCTCTTTGCCATGGCCGTGGAAATGACTTTTTCCATCCACACGGGCAGGCTTGGGTTTGCCTCCAAAATGCGCGGCACGGGTTCCGTCATGTGCTTGATGGCTACCGCCAGCGGGGTGTCGGCTTTATAGGGCTGTTTGCCCGTCAACATTTCGTAGAGGATGACGCCCAGTGCGTAAATGTCGGTGCGCCCATCCACCGCTTCCCCGGCGGCTTGTTCAGGCGCCATGTACGCCGGCGTGCCGATGATTGCGCTGCCGGTCATGTTGCCGGCTTCACCCTGGGTGAATTTTGCAATTCCAAAATCTGAAATAAGGGCAACGCTCCTGGTGGTAAATAAAATATTCCCCGGCTTTAAATCCCTGTGGACAATGCCCTTGGCGTGGGCTTCATCCATGCCGGGGGCAATTTGCTCGATGATTTTGACCGCGTCTTCGATGCTGAACAACCCGGCTTTGATTCTTTCGGAAAGCGATCCGCCGCCCATGTAGCGCATGACAAAATACGGCTGGCCGTTTTCCTCGCCTACATCGTAGACCGGCACAATGGACGGGTGTTCCAACTGCGCGATGATCTTCGCTTCCCGTTCGAAGCGCAGCCGAAACTGCGGGTCGGCGTGGATGAGTTCCGGCGGCAGGAACTTGATGGCAACCTCGCGTTCAAAGCGCGGATCGTACCCGCGATAGACGGTTGCCATGCCTCCGCGTCCCAGTTCGTCCTTGATGTCGTAGCGTCCGATCTTGTCAGGCTTCATAGGGCAAGTATACCCATCCAAATGAGCGAGTGCAAGAAAAAAGCGTTGCAATATTAAGACATATATCGAGTGCGGTCACAAATTAAGTAGCTCACCTTACGCAGTCCGCTCTGCAGGGTGGGATACTTGCCCAAAACATCTAACGCAAAGANNCGTCTTTGCGGCTTGGCGTTAAAATTTTCGGCAAAGAGTTCTTCCGTGCGTAAGGTCAGTTAAGTAGGTCAGGTTTGTATTGTGACCGTCACGCTGCATACCCGTAAAATCTCATTTTTCTCTGCCGCCTCTGTGGCGAGGCGCTTTGTTAGAAAATACCTCGAAACAGCCCATGCGTACTGATACGGAATTCTAATGAAACTCTGAAACGATTCCCCTGTGTGGGTGTGGTATATTCCCGCATACAACAGGTAACCTTATGGACGATAAAATCACAATCATTGAAGGACCACCCCCAGTCTTTGAGCACGTTAACGATGGCTGGGCCATGGGCTTGAACGAAAGCCCGACACTATCCGTTCCTGCGCTGACGCGGCTGCGAACCTTTAACGGTCCCGCGCTTGTGCAACGATGCTATACCGCCTGGCGCCAAAAGTCATCCATTCATTTGCACTATCGCAACGACATGGGCCTCGAACAGACCGCCCCCATCCTCGCCGCCCGCAACGTGGAAACTTCCGACGGGCACGTTCTGCTTTTGTGGGTTTACCTGGATGGCGATGGCGTGGAATACGAAATGGACGCCGGCGATGACGACCAGATGGACGATTTCCCTGACGAATAGAAAGGATCAGGTGACAGTCACTTCCAAAGTGACTGTCACCTTTTTTGACTCTCATGACAACGCTTCATACCGAACTCAAAGCTGGTTCTGTTATTCTGACACTTAACCGCCCCGAACGCGCCAACGCCTTTAACATCGAAATGACCAATGAATTACAACGCGCCCTTGCCGCAGCGGAGAACGACCCGCAGGTGAGATGCGTGGTCATCACGGGCGCGGGCAATGTCTTTAGCGCAGGGCAGGATATCGGCGAAATGAAAAAAGGCGGCGGCGAGATTTCCTACCGCGAGCATTTGGACAAAACCTACAACCCGTTGATTCTGCAGATCCGCAGCATGGGCAAGCCTGTCATCGCCGCAGTGAACGGCCCGTGCGCCGGCGCAGCCTTTGGTATTGCGCTGGCATGTGATTTGCGCGTCGCAAAATCCAGCGCGTATTTTGTGGTGGGCTTCAGCGGCATTGCCCTCGCGCCTGATTCTGGCATTTCGATCTTTCTTCCAAAATACATCGGCCTCGGACGGGCGCAGGAATATTTTTATTCCAACAAAAAGATTCACGCACAGCTTGGTTATGAATGGGGCATGGTCAATCAGGTGGGTGGATTCAACTATCAGCGGATGGTCATGCAAATTGCGGGCGCTCTGGCCGCAGGTCCGCGGGAGGCGTTTGCGGCAGGGAAGAAAGCGTTCAATAGGGCGATCCTTCCCAATTTGGAGGAAGTCCTCAATTACGAGGGAATCCTGCAAGATGAAGCTGGCAAATCGGCGGAGCATCGCGAGGGGGTGGCGGCGTTCTTTGAAAAGCGCACCCCGCGCTTTGGTTGACGTATCTTTTCACCGCGAACACGGTTAATAAAAGTAATCAAAAAATAATCGGATTTTTGTCATATTGACGCAGAATTTATTATCGTGTAAAGTTTGAGGGCAATTGTGATTTATTGGATTAAGCGTATGGCTCAAATGATTGACATAACTTGTGCTTAGAGCGGGCTTCCCATCCGGGGTGCCCGCTTATATTTTCTCTACCGCTTTCTCATAATCCGTACAACCTACTCAGGAGAATAACATGTCAGGACAGATCAACGCTTTTGAAATGGCGCAGAAACAGTTCGACGCTGTCGCCAGGCAATTGAAACTCGACTCAGGTGTGGCCGAAGTGCTGCGCTGGCCGATGCGTGAGTTTTCGTTCCGCATTCCCGTTCGTTTGGATGATGGTTCGCTCAAGGTCTTTCAGGGCTTTCGCGTCCAGCACAACGACGCGCGCGGCCCCAACAAGGGCGGCATTCGCTTCCACCCCGCTGAAACCATGGACACCGTGCGTGCCCTCGCCACGTGGATGACCTGGAAATGCGCTGTGGCGGATATTCCGCTGGGCGGCGGCAAGGGCGGCATCATCGTTGATCCTTCCACGCTTTCGGTTGGCGAAAAAGAAGAACTGTGCCGCGGCTGGGTGCGTGTGATGTGGAAGAACATTGGCCCGCGCAATGATGTGCCCGCTCCGGATGTGGGCACCACGCCTCAAATGATGGGCTGGATGATGGACGAATATTCCCGCCTCGTTGGTCAATACACGCCAGGCGTTTTCACCGGCAAGCCCCTCGGCGGCGGCGGTTCATTGGGCCGCACCGAAGCCACAGGCTACGGCGTCATCTACACTGTGCGCGAAGCCATGAAGCACATTGGCATGGATCCCAAGAAATCCGTTGCGGTGCTTCAGGGTTTTGGCAATGTGTCGCAATATGCAGCCATTGGTTTCGTCGAGATCCTCGGCGGAACGGTCGCTTGCGTTTCCTGCTACGACCGCCACGACAAAACAGCCTACACCTACAGCAAGAAGGGCGGCATCGATCCGCGTTTCCTGCTCTCCATCGTGGATGAGTACGGAACCATCGACAAGAAAAAGGCCATGGACTCCGGTTATGCAGTGGCTGACGGCGACAAGTGGATCGAATTCGAAGGCGACGTGCTTATCCCCGCCGCGCTCGAAGGCCAGGTCAATGGCGATACGGTTGGCAAGGTCTCCAAGGGCATCCGCATCGTTGCCGAAGGCGCGAACGGCCCCACCACCCCCGAAGCCGACGAAGCCTTCAAGAAAAACAAGGTCTTCAACATTCCAGACTTCCTCTGCAATGCCGGCGGCGTAACCACCTCCTACTTCGAACAAGTCCAGAACGACATGAACTTCTACTGGTCACGCGAAGAAGTGCTCGAACGCCTCGACCAGAAAATGACCTCCGCTTTCCACGGCGTACTCGAACGCAGTGAAAAGGAAAANNGTTTGCCTGATTCTGTTTTCTGATGCAGAAACCAACCCTGAAACGCGAATGAAGCGAATTGACGAATACCACGAATTTTTTATGAACGGCTTTTGATACAATAACCACATACCCAAAGCTAATTGCTGACCGCTGAAAGCTATCAACTACAAACGAGGAACTCATGACCAAACCAACCTTCAAATGGGACGATCCTTTCCTGCTCAACGACCAACTGACCGATGAAGAGCGCATGATCCGTGACACAGCGCGGAGATATTGCCAGGACAAATTAATGCCGCGCATCCTCGAAGCGAATCGCAAAGAGATTTTCCACCGCGAGATCATGAACGAAATGGGCGCGCTGGGCTTTCTCGGCTCCACCATCCCCGAAGAATACGGTTGCGCGGGGTTGAACTATGTTTCGTATGGCCTGATCGCCCGCGAAGTGGAACGCGTGGACAGCGGCTACCGCAGCGCGATGAGCGTGCAAAGCTCGCTGGTGATGCATCCCATTTTTACCTATGGCACAGAAGAACAGCGCAAAAAATACCTGCCCAAACTCGCCAGCGGAGAATGGGTTGGCTGTTTTGGGTTGACCGAACCCAACCACGGCAGTGACCCTGCCAGCATGGAAACCCGCGCTAAAAAAGTGGACGGCGGCTATATTTTGCACGGCAACAAAATGTGGATCACCAACTCGCCGATTGCAGATGTGTTCGTGGTTTGGGCGAAAGCATTTTCCGCCGAGGACGGCGGAAGAAGCAACCCTGCTCATGCCGCCGTCCCCGGCGGCGAGGGTGAGATACGCGGCTTCATTCTTGAAAAAGGGATGAAGGGTTTGAGCGCGCCGAAGATCGAAGGCAAGTTTAGCCTGCGGGCAAGCGTCACGGGCGAGATCGTGATGGACGAAGTCTTTGTGCCCGATGAAAATTTACTTCCAAATGTCAGCGGCTTGAAGGGTCCGTTCGGCTGTTTGAACAAAGCTCGCTATGGAATTTCCTGGGGCGCGTTGGGCGCGGCGGAATTCTGCTGGCACGCGGCGCGGCAATACACTCTGGACCGCCCACAGTTTGGGCGTCCGTTGGCGGCGAACCAGATCATTCAACTGAAGCTGGCAAATATGATGACGGAGATTACGTTGGGGCTGCAGGGCGCGTTGCGCGTGGGCCGTTTGATGGATGAAGACAAATCCACGCCTGAGATGGTTTCGCTGGTAAAACGTAATTCATGCGGCAAAGCGTTGGAGATCGCGCGTCACGCCCGCGATATGCACGGCGGCAACGGTGTTTCAGACGAGTACCACGTCATTCGGCATGTGATGAATCTGGAAGCGGTGAATACCTACGAAGGCACGCACGACATCCACGCCTTGATTTTGGGCAGGGCGCAGACGGGAATTCAGGCGTTTTCGTAAGTACCGACGACAGACCGCTGACGATGGACAATAAAAATAGGGGCTTGCTCAAAAAGCAAGCCCCTATTTTTATGCTTCACATTTCACTCATAGCGCCGATCATGTTGGTAGTTCAGAATCAGGCCAGAGTGAGAGAAGAGGCGGGTTTGTCATTGTTTTTCCATCAGTTCAATTCGATTCCCAAACGGATCAAAAATATGCGCACGAATATATCCGTCAAGAGGAGGTTGGGATGTATCGGTTTCATAACCAGCCTTTTGGGTTTTTGAGACAAATCCCATCAAGTCATCGACTATAAAAGCAGGATGTGCCTTGCGTGCGGATCGAAAATCAGTTTCAATGCCTAGGTGTAGCCGCACGGAGTCTGATTCAAACCAGACTCCGCCGCGTTTGACCAACTCAGCAGGTTTAGGAATTTCGGTAAAGCCCAGCAGGTTAACGTAAAAAGCGCGAGCCTTATCCTCTTCGCCCGTAGGCATCGCAATCTGAATGTGGTCAATCGATAGGATTTTCATGGTTCGATGGGGTATCCTGCATCCACCCAGGCGGCGAGTCCGCCGAGGAGTGCGTTCACTTTTTTGTATCCGTTTTGAAGAAGCAGGAACGCCGCACGGGCGCTCGTGTGTTCATTTTGTCAGGTGCAGTAGGTGATGATCCACTGATTTTTTTCGAGCGAGAGGCTGGCGATGTTGTTCTCGATATTTGCCAATGGGATCGCGATCGCGCCAACGGCGTGACCTGCGGCATATGAGTCTGCGCTTCTCACATCTACGATAATGGCCTGGCCTGAGTCAAATGCGGCTTTGGCGTTCTCCACGTTAATGCGTGGAACATCCGCTTCGGTTTGAGGCAGTGGTTGCGTTGGGATGGCGGTGGGTTTTGCCTGCGGTAGGATCGAGCTGCAGGCGAGGACGGCAAGCGCAAGAATTGAAAATGCAAAAAGCAGTTTATGTTTTTTCATCTCTCCTCAAGATGTGTAGGTCACGCTTGCAGCGTGACGAAAAAATAATGGAATCGTCACGCTTTAAGCATGACCTACACTCTACAACTGGCAATACCGATCCACGCGCTTGCCGATGATGGCGAGGCTGTCGGCCCAGAATTTCTTGGTGCGGATGTTGATGCCGAACTGGTCGGCAAGATCGGCTGCGCGGGCTTCACCCGTGGCGGCGAGCAGCGCCTTGTAGGCGGGGACAAATTCCGCGCCGCGTTTTTGGTAGATGGCATACAAGCCAGTGGCGAAGAGTAAGCCAAATGTGTAGGGATAGTTGTAGAAAGAGAAGCCGCTGGTGTAGTAATGGGGCTTCCAGGTCCACATGAATTTTTGCAGGTATTTTTCGTCGAGACCTTCGCCATAGGCCGCCTTTTGCGCGCGTTCCATGATGTCGTTGAGATCGTCGGCGGAGAGTTCAGATTTGGCGCGGCGCTCGAAGACTTCCTTCTCGAAGAGATAGCGCGAGTAAATATCCACGACCACCTGTGAGGCGTTGTTCATCTGCGCTTCGAGCACGGCGAGGATTTCCTGCGGATCGGTGACCTGCTCCAGCACGGCTTCGGTGACGATGGTCTCGCACATGATGGAGGCGGTTTCAGCCAATGTCATCGGCGTGGCTTGTTGCAATTCAGTTTTATTGGCTTGATAGGCGCATTCATTGTGGAAGGCGTGGCCCAACTCATGCGCCAGTGTGCCAACCTGATCGAGCGAGCCGTCAAAGTTGGCAAGGATGCGGCTTTCCTTAACCCTTGAAACGCCCATGCAGAACGCGCCGCCGCGTTTGCCTTCGCGCTGTTCGGCGTCGATCCAATTGTTGTCGAAGGCGCGTTTGGCGAAGGCGCCGAGTTCGGGCGAGAATTTGTTGAAATTCTCAGCGATGAAATCACGGGCTTCATCGAATGAATAAACTTTACCGGTCTTGCCCATCGGAGCGGAGATATCCCACCAGGCGAGTTTTTCCTTGCCGATGAGCTTTGCCTTGTGCTTGAAATACTTCCTGAACATCGGGAAGGAGTCTTTCATGGCGCCGAGCATCGCATTCAACGTGGCGCGGTCGATGCGCGCAAAATCAAGGGATGCGTGGATGGCGTCTTCGCGTCCGCGTTTTTTGTCGAGGGTAAGCGTCTCGCCTTTGACGCCGTTCATACAGGCGGCCAACGTTTCCTTGACACCTTCCCAGGCGATATTTTCCGCTTCGTATCCACGGCGGCGGGTGGGCTCATTGGGATGCGAACGCAGATTGATCAGCGCGGGCATGGGCATTTTCTGGGTTTTGCCGTCTAGTTCAAAGTCTACGGAAAGCTGTGATGTAACTGTCCCCTGAAGTTTGCCAAAGGCGTTGCCCCCACTCAAGGTCAGTTCAGCGGCGAGGATTTCCTCCGCTTCGCTCATCAAATATTTGGATTGTTCCGCGGCTTCGTTGAGTGCAAACTCATGCGCTTTGGCAGAGTCGCTTGTTTTTGCGGCTTTCTTTATGGCCGCTTTGCCCAAGGTCCCAACCCAGGCTTGGAATTTGGTGTTGAGCACGCTGGCCTGCACCGACATTTGCTCGAATTCCGAGAGGGCGCGCATGGCGTTCTGGTTGTGGGAGTCGGTGGTGACGAAGGAGTAGATGTAGGGATTGATGGTGTTGGACAGCTCAAAGAGCGCGTTGAACCTGTCCACGGATTCGCCGAGCAGTTTGCCGAGTTTCTTCGGCTCGGTCTTTGAATCGGCCTTGCTGGCTTTTTTGAAAAACACTTCCATTTCATCCAGCGCGGATTTGTACTTCTTGATGGCGATCTTGAATTCCTTGGATTCAAGCGATGGATAGACGTTGGTCATATCCCAGCGGGTTGCGGAAACGGTCATGAGGTATCTCCTTATGAAAAGATGGGGCAAGTATACCGTGATTGGTTTGCGGGAAAACCCTGCTCGGGCGTGGATGATTAAATTGCCTCCGTTATTTTTTAACGCAAGGGCGCAAAGATGTCTTTTCCTTTGAACCTCTGCGTCTTTGCGTTAAAAACGCCGGTTTTGAGAACTGGCAATAGGGATAATCTATGGAACTTTTCGGCAGTTTTTCAGTCATTTTTGGAGTAAAGTTAACGTGTAAACTGGAGGCACTATGAAACAAGATAAATTTCTGACAGGCATACTCATCGGCATTGGGGCGCTCATCCTGCTGGCGTTGGGGTTGTTCTTCACGCGGCAGGATAAGCGCGAGTACGTTGCGGATAATGTGCCCGAAGGCGTGGCGCATAACTATGTGCTTGCCATCCTCAACAAGGATTACGAAAAAGCCTATGGCTACCTTGCCGACCTGAAATACAAACCCACCTACGAAGAATTCCGCAGTTCATTTTTCAACGGCGCGGTCAACCCCAACAACACAGGTGTGGATGTGGGCGAGTCTGAGATCAACGGCGATGAAGCAATTGTCACTCTCAGCCTGTTCTATTCCTACGGCGACCCATTCTCCAGCGGCTCAGAAAGCGTGGACCGCGCCCTGCTGGTGGAACAGGATGGCGAGTGGAAGTTGAATTCCATGCCCTATAATTTCTGGGATTACAACTGGTATCAGGAACCGTACAGGCCGTAGCATCATGTCATTGCGAGGGCATTCTTGTTCTTAGCCCGAAGCAATCTCATATGACGAGGAGATTGCTTCGTCGGAAAGAGCAAATGCCTCCTCGCAATGACGGAAGGTAAATTTATGAAAACCATTCGACGATTATATTTTTACGCCATTGCCTTCATCAGCCTGGAAGTGGTGCTGTGGGGCGTCATCGGACTTTTGCGTTCGATCTTCGATGCTGATAATGTTGTGGACAATGCCCAGGCGCTCGCGCAGGCGCTTTCCTTGATTCTTGTCGGCGTGCCGATCTTTCTTTTCCACTGGCTGTGGGCGCAGCGCGCTTCCGCAAAGGATGATGAAGAAAAAACCGCCAGCCTGCGCGCCGTATATTTTTATGGCGTCTTGCTTGCCACACTGATTCCCGCCGTGCAGAATTTTCTGGCCTTCATCAACCGCACCTTTCTCACCACTGCAAATTTATATGCCTATCGCGCCATCGTCGGCGGCTCGCAAACCTGGATGGATAATCTCATTGCCGTGGCTATCAACCTGCTCATTGCCGCATATTTTTGGAATATCTTAAAAGCGGAATGGCGCACCCTGCAAGAGACTGAAAACTTCGCAGAAATCCGCCGCCTCTCCCGCTTTATCTGGATGCTCTACGGTTTGCTGATGGTGATCTACGGCGCACAACAGGCATTGAATTTTGCCTTTACCTTGCCCGTCAGCGTGCTTGGGGAGATTGGACGGGAGACCGCCGTCAATGCGATTGCCTTGCTCATGGTCGGCTCGCCGATCTGGTACTTCTCCTGGCGCATCTTGCAGGACGTTTTGCCTGATTCTGCTGAAAGGGAATCTTACCTACGCCTCGGCATTCTCTACCTGCTCGCGTTGAGCGGAGTCATCATCGTACTCACCGCTGGCGGAAATTTGCTGTACATGCTCCTCAACCGTTTGCTCGGCGAAGAAATGACAGGCGCACAGTTCCTGCAAAAGATCGGCGGCCCGATTTCGATTGGCTTGCCCTTCGGTGTGATGTGGGCTTATTTTGGCCACTGGCTCAATCAACAAATTGGATTTGAAGAACAGGCTCCCCGCCGCGCAGGCAAGCAGCGCGTCTATTTTTATATCCTTGCGCTGATCGGCCTGGTCGCGTCATTTACGGGTGTAGCGTGGCTGCTCTCCTTTGTCATTGACTTTGGGCTGGGCAATACCTACCTCAGCGGAAGTGGATTTCGTCAGCCGTTGTCTGGCGCGCTTTCCACGCTCGTTGTGGGTTTGCCGCTCTGGTTATTGACCTGGCGTCCCATGCAGGCCGAAGCTCTCGCAGAGGGCAGCTTGGGCGACCATGCCCGCCGCTCTGTCATCCGCAAAACGTATTTGTATCTTGTGCTGTTCGCTGCGGTCATCGGCGGGATGGTGTCTGCGGGCGGTCTGGTCTTTACGTTGATCAACGCGGCGTTGGGCGGCAGCACGGGTGACTTTGCAAATTCCATCCTCAACACTTTGCAGACATTGGTTTTATTTGTCGTGCTGTTGCTGTATCACCTGTCGGCTTTGCGGAAGGATGGTTCGGCGCGTGCGGATGTGTTGGAAGCCAAACAGCAAGGATTCAAGCTCCTCGTATTGGATAATAGCGACGGCAAATTCGGCGAAGCTGTGAAAGCGGCGTTTGCAAAACGTGCGCCGAAAGTTTCGTTGACGGTGTTGAACGTCAAAGATGGAATCCCTGCTGACCTAAAAGCAGATGCTGTCATTTTGCCGGGTTCATTGGCAGTGAGTTCACAGGGAAATGCGGCAGCGTGGATCAGCTCCTTTAACGGAAGCAGGCTTATCGTCCCGGATGAGGCGGCGGGCGTTTTCTGGCTGAATGATTTCGGGCAGGCGGCTGATTCAGCGAAGGCGTTGGCCGAGGGGCAGGAAATCCGCCCGCAATCCCCAGCGAGAATGACTTCGGTGTGGACGTATGTGGCCTATGTGTTCGCGGCGCTGTTTGCCTGTCAGTTGCTGGTTGGGTTGCTGGTGTTCGGCGTTTCGATGGTGACGGGGTTCTAGTTGGCCGTCATTGCGAGGAGCCGTTTTTGGGCGACGAAGCAATCTCCCCAACGATGCTGAGATTGCTTCGGGTGAAAGAGCATCACCCTCGCAATGACGTTGAACTTAATGATATACTTTTGAAAATTATTCAAAGGAAACCGAGGGCGAACAACCATGAAAGTAACTGTCCTTCAAGAAAACCTTGCGCGCGGTTTGAGCGTCGTTTCACGCGCTGTATCGCCGCGCAGTACCCTTCCCGTTTTATCAAATATTTTGATCGCAACTGANNGCGGCGCGCATCGATGAAGATGGTTCGACGACTGTGCCTTCGCGCACCTTCTCTGACCTGGTGAGCGCCATGCCGAGCGACCAGGTGCAATTGACCCTCGATTTGAAAACGCAAAGCCTGCATGTAAAAGGCGGCGCGTCGAATAACGATATCAAGTGCATCGACGCGCAGGAATTTCCGCCGCTCCCCACGCCTGATATGGATGGCGCGGTGCAGTTGAATGTGGCTGATTTCAAAGAGATGATCCATCAGGTGGCGTTCGCTTCTTCGACAGATGAAGCCCGCCCGGTGTTGATGGGTGTTTTAATGCATGTTGAAAAAGACAAGGTGACGATGGCGGCGGCGGATGGTTTCCGTCTTTCGGTGCGCAAGGCACAGCTTTCACAGCCTGTTTCTCAACCGATCAATATCATCATCCCGTCTCGCGCGTTGAATGAACTGGCCCGCGTTGCAGGGGACGGCGAAGAACCCATTTACATGGTCGTCCCGAAAAACCGCGGGCAGGTCTTGTTCCGCGTGAAGGATGTGGAAGTTGTCTCGCAATTGATTGACGGCACCTTCCCCGATTACCAGCAGATCATTCCGCGCAATTACAAATCACGAACGCTGGTTTCAACGGCTTCGCTATTGAAAGCCTGCAAGCAGGCAGAGATTTTCGCGCGCGAAGGTTCCAACGTGGCGCGGTTGGATATCAAAGAATCCAAAGGCGAGATGCAGCCGAGCGAAGTTGAAATTTCCGCGATGTCCGAGGAAACTGGCAAGAACGAGACCATCGTTGAAGCCACAGTGGATGGCGGCAGTGTGTTGATCGCGTTCAATGTCAAATTTCTGCGTGAAGCGTTGGAGGTTATCAGGACTCCGAATGTTGCGCTGGAGACATCCGCATCAAATGCGCCAGGCGTGGTCAGGCCGGTTGGAGACGATAATTTCCTGCACGTCATCATGCCGATGCATTTGGGATAATATAATTTGAAAGATGAATCCGCCAGCGCAATTTGCCTGGCGGATTTTTTGTTATCATTGCTACTTCGACAATGTCACATTTCAAAACCTTTTACCACAAAGTTCACAACCCACAGGGTGCTTCGCTAAGGGTCACAACACTTGCGCCGCACTGCGTTTGTTGCAGTGCAGGTGAGGAGAGCAAAATGCTAAAACCAAAGGTTTCCTTCGTGTTACTTCGTGTCCTTTGTGGTTAAAAACTTTGGTTTCAGCCTTAATGTGACATTGTCAAACTACAATCTTTTCGCGCAGCGCACGGATTTTACGGATCGCACGGAAGAGCACGGATTTTTTTGAATTTGTAACTCACCTTACGCATTCCGCTCTGCAGGGTGGGATACTTGCCCAAAACATCTAACGCAAAG
>CXWL01002545.1_pt1 | contig 17312 bp, 17 predicted proteins | sample 590931 | NCBI WGS metagenome assembly CXWL01 (sample SAMEA3498368, study PRJEB10139) | groundwater metagenome | biome: water well; material: biofilm material | place: Germany | collected 2015-04-27 | reverse complement strand
GGCACAGGCTTTCCACATGGACAGGCCCCCGACACGCGTCTGCCGCAGCGCAATATTCGCGACTCCCGCAAGGTTGATGGCCTGCAGGGTCTGCTCGTCGGAAAGTTTCATCACCTTGGCGGCGGCCAGGGCGGAGGAAAAGGGACCGTAGGTCACATGGTCCCAGCCGCGCGGGCGCAGCGCCGCTGCATCGCAGAGGCGGCACTGGACTTCATAGGCGAGCGCAATGGCCTGGATGATGCGCTTGCCGGAGGCACGAACAGCTTCTCCGGCTGCGAGTACGGCCGCGATGTTGTCCGAGGGGTGTGCCGGTTCCTTCGCAAGGTAGGTATCGTTGAAATCAAGGTACCGGACAAGCGACCCGTTAGCGAAGGCGGCGAGATCAGGCAATGTCTTATGATTCGTTCCCCAGAGCGTCGCGCCATTAGTCACTTTCACTGATTGACCAATGCGACGTGCGATCCGACAGGGTTGCGCATTCCAGGCCCCGAACGCACAGGCGAGGCTGTCGAGTACTCGTCGTTTGACTTCATGCACGACGGGGCCGGGCAGGTCATCGTAGCACAGACCCTGGCAATATCGAGCGAGGCGATCCGCAAGCATCGGCTATCCCCTTCCGATCAATGTCCTCCCTTCAACCTGATATCCTGCACGTTCACGCCTCCGTTTCGGCCAGTCGCGGCTGCCGCTTCTCGAGAAACGCTTGGACGGCTTCCTGCTTATCCGGCGTCACACAGAGCCGACCGAACAATTCCGCTTCCCTGGCCAGCCCTTCAGACAGGGGAATGTCGAGCCCTCCCCTGATCGCATGCAGAGCGGCTTCAACGGCGCTCTTTCCTCTCGCCGTGATCAAGGCCGCAATCGCCTCAGCCTGTGCCATCAACTCATGCGGCGGGGCAACTCGACTGACCAGGCCGATTCGCAGGGCCTCCTCTGCCGGCAGACTCTCGCCGGTGAGAATCAGCTCCGCCGCTTTGGAAGCTCCGACGACGCGGGGCAGCCGCTGCGTCCCGCCGAAACCGGGGATAAGGCCCAGTTTGATCTCCGGCAACCCCAGCAAAGCCCCGGCTGCCGCCACACGAATATGGCAGGCCAGAGCGAGCTCGAGCCCGCCGCCGACACAGGTTCCGTTGATGACGGCTAAAACCGGCTTCTCCGACCGCTCGATGCGGTTGAGCAGGGACTGGCCGCGCACTGAAAACTCCGCGCCGCCATGCGCGCTCGTGAGGTGCGCGAGTTCATTGATGTCGGCCCCCGCGCAGAACAACCGTCCGGTGCCGGTCACGATCACCACTCGGACGTACTCGTCCTTCTCCACCTCGTTCAAGACCAGTTCCAACTCCTTGAGCACGGAGAGGTTGAGGACGTTGGCCGGCGGATTATGCAATGTGATCCGCGCAATGTGGTGAGAGATGGTCAACAGTTGATGCAGCATACTATCCTCCTCGTCTTCAAAGACCGGTGCCGTTCCGCATCGGATGAACAGAGGAACTCTGCAGATCACAGAGCCGTTGATGCTCGGCAATTGCCGCGACGAGTTCCTGAATCCCTTCCCCTGTCGTGGCCACGATCCGGAGCACGGTCGGATACCAGTCCCGCAAATCCCGCAACGCACTATCTGCGCCGGCAAGATCGCCTTTGTTGACGACGACAATGTGAGCCACTTCCAACAAGCCGGCTTTCATCGCCTGCACTTCATCGCCAAGACCCGGCGCCACGACTGCGACAACGGTGCGGGCGAGATCAACCACGTCCACTTCATTCTGACCGACGCCAATCGTCTCGATCAGAATGACCTCGTACCCAGCCGCCTCCAACACCAACGTGGCGTCGCCGGTCGCGCGGGCGAGCCCTCCAGGGTGTCCGCGAGCGGCCATGCTCCGGATATACACTCCGTGATCGAGCGTATGCTCCTGCATCCTGATGCGATCGCCGAGCAACGCGCCGCCCGTCACGGGGCTGCTGATATCAACAGCGAGAACTCCGACCTTCATGCCCATACGCCGATAGGCGGTCACGAGTCGGGCGACCACCGTGNNGCCAGCCTGTCCCCCAATTCACGCCTGTTCTGCAGGCTCGAACCATACATCGGTCACCTTAAAAGCCGGTGCTTTCGCAAAACGGGCGGCCACCGGCAGGCCGATCCGTACCTCGTCAGGCCGGATGCCTTTGAGCCGCGATAGAAACAAAGTATCGGCGCCGTCGAACTCCACCAGAATCAGGGTAAAGGGCGTCTCTTTCAGGAAGGCCTCTCCCCCGTAGTGGCAGGTCGTGAAGGTATGCACCAGACCGGTGAGCGGCAGTGCGAACCAGGAGGTCGCTGCGCCACAGCCCATGCAATGGGCACGAGGAGTGGCATAGGTGTAGCCACAGGCGGTGCAACGAGAGCCCAGCAGTCGGCCTTTCGTCAAACCGACAAAAAACGGCGAATCCTGGGCATAGCTATGATGATAATCGATCTCGTAGTGGTCCAGGAGAATCAACGGGTCCACTCCGTAGAGCACTGTTCCCTTATCCATTTAACTTGCCTCCAGAATGGATGCGGTGATGTAAGTCCCCGTGCCGGCATGACTGTGGATCAGCCCGCGTTTCGCGTTCCTGACTTGCAGTTTCCCGTCGTTCAAGTGTCGACCGATGGTGCCCTGCAATTGCCAGAAGGCAAAGACTGCCTGCATCAGGCCTGTGGCACCGACCGGATGGCCGCAGGCCAGCAGTCCGCCGGAAGGATTGACCGGGAGCTGTCCCTGTTTGGGCAGTTCAAAGCCATAGTCGATCCCCGGCAAAAAGGGAATGCCGCTCTCCACGAAACGGCCGCCTTCGCCGTACCGGCATAATCCGAGATCCTCATAGGTCTGAATTTCAGAAGACGTGTAGGCGTCGTGCAACTCGACGAAACTCAACTCCTCAATCGGATTTCTAATTCCCGCCATCTCATAGGCCAGCTTCGCCGCCATCCGGCCTCCGCGGAACGAGTGGACACCGGGATATTTCAGGTGCCGGTAATCTGCCTCCCGCTCATGCGGTAACAAAATCACCTTGCCATGGGGACGGTCGGCCATCCGCATCGCATCGGATCCTGAACCAACTCCAGTGATCTTGACCGGCCGGTCACAGACCTTCCCCGCAAGCTCTTCCGATGCCAGAACACAGACCGCCGCACCGTCGGACATGGTACAGATGTCTTCCATCGTCAGCGGTGTGGCCACCATGGGAGACTCCCGCACCTGCTTGATCGTGAGACGTTTGGCCTTTTGCGCATAGGGGTTATGCAGCGCATTCACATGGTTCTTGACCGAGACCATGGCCATCTGCTCCACCGTGGTCCCGAATTCATGCATGTGCCGCCGGACCATCATGGCGTAGTACCCGCTGTAAAATCCGCCGACCGGAAAGTCGAAGTTGGTGTCCGACGCCAGCGCGATAAACTCGTTCCCCTTCCAGGTATTCACCCTCGACATCGTTTCAAACCCGAAGGCCAGGCAGCAGTTCATACGCCCCGATGCCACGGCTTCCCACGCGGACTGGAAACAAAGCCCGCCTGTCGCTCCCCCGCCTTCGACTCGTTTCGACGGTTTGGGGCAGAGCCCGAGATAATCCTGCACCATGCTCGCCGCCTTGAGTTGACGCGTGAAATGGTCGGAGAAATAGGACCCGACGGCTCCGTCGATCATGTCTTTGGAGAAGCGCGGCACATCGCGCAACGCGTAGTCGTAGGCCTCCTTCACCATGAGACGGAAGTCTTTCTCCTGATGCGCCTTGGCGAATTTCGTGATCCCGCCGCTGACCATATAGACCGGTCTCATGATCGGAGCCCTTTCACAAAGTGCACGATCTCGTTCATGGGAGCCCCCGGCCTGAACAAGGCCTTCACCCCCGCCGCTTTGAGCGCAGGCAGATCCTCGTCGGGAATGATGCCCCCGCCGAACACCACGATGTGACCGGCCTCCTGTTCTTTGAGCAACTCCAACACGCGCCGGAAGAGCGTATTGTGCGCGCCGGAGAGGATGCTCAATCCGATCGCATCCACATCTTCTTGAATCGCCGTGCTCACCACCTGTTCCGGAGTTTGATGCAGTCCGGTGTAGATCACTTCGGTGCCGGCGTCACGCAACGCGCGCGCAATCAATTTCACTCCACGGTCATGGCCGTCGAGCCCCACTTTGCCGACTAAGACACGGAAGGGTGTTGCCGCTACTGCCATGATGTCACCTCCCGGAGAAAATACCTGCCCTCCTGATCCTTCCTGACGTCTCCCGCCTGAATCAGCGGGTCATGTTCGAACAGCAGCAGCCAGTTCTCTTCGAAGGCCCGATCCAAGACCCAGCGTTTCGTCTCCAGCGTCTGGACGGGAAAGAGGTCATAACCCATGATGTAGGGCAGAGGAAGGTGGGACACCGTCGGAATGAGATCGCCGAGAAAGAAAGCCGCTTTTCCTTCCGATTCGATCTTGACCCCCTGGTGGTACCGCGTGTGGCCGGCCGTGACGACGGCGGTGATGCCGGGGAATAATTCCTGGTCTCCCTGCAGGAACTCCCACTGATTCACGTGGGCAATCGGCGTGAAGTTGTCCCGCCGATAGCTGGCTTTGGTCCGTTCATTGGCCCGGGCGGCATCCTCGAATTCACCCTGTTGCGTGACATACCGGGCCTTGGGAAAGGTGGGCGTGATCGTCCCGTCCGCCTCTCTCATGGTATTGCCACCCGCATGGTCAAAATGCAGATGGGTGTTGATGACCATGTGGATGTCTTCCCGGCCGAGCCCCAGGCGCTTCAAGGAGTCCAGCAAGGTCGGGGTCCTGTCGACCGCGAACATGCGCTGAAACTTGTCGTCTTCCTTCGAGCCTAACCCCGTGTCCACCAGGATGTTCTTTCCATGCGCCCGGATCAGCAGGCAGGTCAGACTCAGCGGAACGCGGTTCAACTCGTCGGCGGCGCAACATTTCTCCCACAACACTTTCGGCACAACCCCGAACATGGCGCCGCCGTCGAGCCGGAACCGGCCGTCGGTCACTGGATATATTTCAAAGGCTCCGAGTTTCATCTCACCTTCCCTCTTGCCCTCTTGCGGCGGCGACTAGAGTGCCGCCATCTATAACACCACCGGCTCCCGATACGTTCCCAGCACTTCCTTGAGCGCCGCGCAAATCTCGCCCAGCGTCGCTTTGGCCTTCACCGCCTCAATGAGATAGGGCATGACATTCTCACCACAGACAACCGCTTCTTGCAGTGCCTCGACAGCACCGGCCATCTTGAAGGGATCGCGCGATTTCCGCAGATCCGCAAGACGCGCCACCTGTTCGTGCTCCACCTCAGGCCCGACCTTGAGAGTCTGGATCGGGCGTTCCTCCTGCTCCACGTACTCGTTGATCCCGACGACGACTCGCTCCTTCCGTTCCACTTCACGCTGATACCGCTGCGAAGCATCGAGGATTTCCCGTTGCGGGAAGCCCCGCTCAATCGCCTGCACCATGCCGCCCATGGCATCCAGTTGACGGAAATAGTCGAGCGCCCCTTCCTCCAGGCGGTTCGTCAAAGCCTCCACGTAGTACGACCCGCCCAAGGGGTCCACGCTGTTGGTGACTTCGCTCTCATGGGCAATGATCTGCTGCGTCCGCAACGCGAGCTTCACCGCCTCCTCTGTCGGCAGGGCCAGGGTTTCATCCATCGAATTGGTATGGAGAGATTGCGTCCCGCCCAGCACGGCTGCGAGCGCCTGCATCGCGGTGCGGACCACGTTGTTCATCGGCTGCTGCGCCGTCAGCGAACAGCCGGCGGTCTGGGCATGGCAACGGAGCTGGAGGGATCGCGGATCACGAGGATGGTAGCGACGTTCAATTTCGCGCGCCCAGAGCCGGCGGGCGGCACGGAACTTGGCGATTTCTTCAAAGAAATCGTTGTGGACGTTGAAAAAGAACGACAGCTGCGGGGCGAAACTGTCTACGGTGAGGCCGGCTTTCACGGCTGCCTCGACATAGGTCAACCCGTCGTACAACGTGAAGGCCAATTCCTGAACAGCCGTCGAACCGGCTTCTCTGATGTGATACCCGCTGATGCTGACCGGATGCCATTTGGGAACCTGCGTGGCGCAGTAGGCGATGGTGTCGGTGATGAGGCGCAACGAGGGCTCCGGCGGAAACAGCCATTCTTTTTGAGCGATGTATTCCTTCAGAATGTCGTTCTGCAAGGTGCCGCCCAGGCTCCCGACAGAGAAGCCGCGCTTCTCCGCAACCGCCAGATACATGGCGAAGATCACGGCGGCAGGTCCGTTGATCGTCATCGACGTGGTGACCCGGTCGAGCGGAATGCCGTCGAACAGCCGTTCCATATCGGCCAATGACGAGATCGCGACTCCGCAATGGCCGACCTCGCCGTGCGCGCGGACGTCATCCGCATCGATCCCCATCAACGTCGGCAGGTCGAATGCGACACTCAGGCCGTTCTGTCCATGATCGAGGAGATAGGTGAAGCGGCGATTGGTATCGTCGGCGGATCCGAAGCCGGCAAATTGGCGCATGGTCCACAGGCGGCTCCGATACATGGTGGAATAGACGCCGCGCGTGTAGGGAAATTCGCCCGGCAGGCCGAGATCCTGCTCAGATGACCAGCTTTTCAGATCGGCGCGCGAGTAGGTGCGATTGATGTCGAGCCCCGAGAGGGAGGTGAACCGAGGTTTGCGTTCATCCATGATGCGTCGCCTCCTGGATCACCGTGAATCATCAGCGATCGGGCCTCATCCGCTTCTCGGTCCTGACGGCTGACCGCTCGGTACTGCGGCTTCATACAGGTAGAACCCATGGTTGGTTTTGCGCCCCAACCACCCGGCTTCGACATACCGACGGAGGAGAGGACAGGGGCGAAACTTCGGATCGCCCAGGTCCCGGTAGAGGACCTCGCAGATGGCGAGCACGGTGTCCAACCCGATCCGGTCGGCAAGCGCCAGCGGCCCCGCCGGATGATTCGCCCCCGTCGTCATGGCCAGGTCGATGCCTTCGGCTGACGCGACTCCTTCTTCCAACGCAAAGATGGCTTCATTGATCATCGGAATCAGGACGCGGTTCACGATAAATCCCGGCACGTCCCTGGCTACCACGGGAATTTTCCCAAGCCGCGTGGCCAGTTCGCGCGCCAGATTCACTGTGTGTTCGGATGTTTCGAGGCCACGAACGACTTCCACGAGGCGCATGACGGGGGCGGGATTCATGAAGTGCACACCGACGACTCGATCGGGCCGACCGGAAGCAGCTCCCAGCTTGGTGATTGAAATCGACGATGTATTGCTGGCAAGAACCGTCTGCGGCCCGCAGACCCGGTTCAACTCGGCAAACAGTTCCTGCTTCAGGGCGAGGTCTTCCGGAATCGCCTCGATGACGAGCTGCACCTCGCGCAACCGGTCAAGCTGAACCATCGGATGGATGAGCGCCAGCACAGCCCCTGCTTGATGATCGGTGAGGCTACCCCGTTCCACCGCTCGTTCCAGGCCGGCTTGAATCCTGGCAAGGGCTTCGGTCAGCGGCGGTTCAGCGACATCGACGAGCAGGACATGATAGCCGGCCGTGGCACAGACCTGGCTGATGCCCCGGCCCATCTGGCCGGCGCCGACGATCCCGATCGTGGTGATGTCGTCGAGTGTCATGACCAGCTCTCGCCTCTCATCCCCTTTACCTCTCCACAATAATTGCCAGCGCCTCTCCCCCCCCGATACAGAGGCTGGCCAACCCTCGCCGTGCGCCACGGGCATCCATCGCGTAGAGCAGGGTCGTGAGAATGCGCGCCCCGGTGGCGCCGATCGGATGGCCCAGCGCGACCGCCCCGCCGTTGACGTTGACTCTCTTGTCATCGAGCCCCAATTCCCGGTTGATCGCGAGGGAGACCGCCGAGAAGGCTTCATTAATCTCGAACAGATCGATGTCGCCGATGGAGAGGCCGGTCTTTTTGAGCACCAGCTTGATCGCCTCGACCGGCGCGATCGTAAACCATTCAGGCGCCAGCGCCGCTCCGGCGTAGCCGACGATACGCGCCAGCGGCGCGAGCCCGCGATGTTTCGCTTCCTCTTCAGCCATCACGACCAACGCCGCTGCTCCGTCGTTGCAAGAGGGAGAATTACCCACGGTAAGGACACCGTCTTCCTGGAAGACCGGCTTGAGCTCGCGCAGCTTGCTCAGATCGGCCCGGTTCGGCTCNNCCACGGCTTCCCTGGCGCGCCGGTAACTTTCCAACGCGAAGTCATCCAGTTCACTCCTGGTGAGCCGGTACTTGGCGGCACAGAGTTCGCCGCCGTTGCCCATGTGAAACTTGTTATAGACATCCCACAGACCGTCTTTGACCAAACTGTCCACCAGCTCCGCATGGCCTAGCCGATACCCCTGCCGCGCCTTCTCCAATAAGTACGGCGCACGAGTCATGTTCTCCATACCGCCCGCCACCACAACCCTGGCCTCACCGACTGCAATGGCCTGCGCGGCCATGATCACGGTCTTCAAACTCGACCCGCAGACTTTGTTGACCGTCGTTGCACCGACCGAGTGGGGGATTCCAGCGCCGATCGAGGCTTGTCTGGCCGGCGCCTGCCCGAGCCCGGCGCTGAGGACGCAGCCCATAGACACCTCATCAACCTGATCAGGCGGATGATTGATGCGCCCGAGGGCCTCGGCGATGACGATGCTGCCCAGCTTGGTCGCAGGCACAGAGCTGAACTGCCCGTTGAAACTCCCCATCGGAGTTCGCACGGCGCTGACGATGACCGCTGATTCTGTCCTCTTCACAGAATGTGCTCCCACTGACTTTGTTCGAGATAGCTCTTGACCTTCGCCATAAATTGGTCCGCCGTCGCCCCGTCGATGACTCGGTGGTCAAACGACAAACTGAGATAGCCCATCGGACGGATCGCAATCGCCTCATTGATGACCACGGCTCGTTTCTGGATCGCGCCGACGCCGAGAATCGCAATCTGCGGTTGCTGGATGATCGGCGTGCTGAACACACTGCCGAACCCGCCATGGTTCGTGATCGTGAACGTCCCTCCCTGGACTTCCTCAGGACTCAGCTTTTTCGATCTGGCCCGCTCGGCCAGGTCCGCGATGTCTTTGGCTAATTGCGTCAATCCCTTGCGATCGGCATGTCGCACCACCGGCACCAGCAGTCCCTCCTCCAGCGCGGTGGCAACCCCGACATGAATGTCTTTCTTGACGATGATACCTTGTTCACCCCACGCCGAGTTCACCATCGGCACCTCTCGAATGGCACGGGTCACAGCACGGATCACAAAAGGCAGGTAGGTCAGGTTCCGGCCCTGCCCTGAGCCCTGTCGATGGGCCTCCCGGAATTTGGCGATCCCCGAAAAATCCGCTTCGAAGAAGGTCGTGACATGGGCTGACGTCTGCCTGCTCTTCACCATCCGTTCGGCGATCGTTCTCCGCATCTGCGTGAAGGGCACGATTTCTTCGCCCATTGACCGCTCGCCGCCGGGACCTGTCACCTTGGCTGGACCTCCGCCATGAGCAATGAAATCCTGCACATCTTTCCTGGTCACCCGTCCGTCGGCTCCGGTCCCGGTCACCTGCGACAAATCCACACCCTGCTCCCTGGCCAGTTGCCTGACGGCAGGAGAATGATGGCCCTCGCTTGCAGAAGCCGTTTCCGTGGGACGGACCACCACCCCTCCCACGCGGTTGATCACTTCGGATGGAGGAGTACTCTCGATGCGTGCCAGTAGGGTTCCAATCGGTACCGTCTCACCTTCCGGGATGAGAATTTCGCGTAATACCCCCGTTGCCGGTGAAGGAATGACCAGATCAACTTTTTCGGTTTCCACTTCCAAGAGCTCTTGATCCGCTTGAATCACTCCTCCGACCGGAATCAGCCACTTCACGACGGTGCCTTCCGCAATACTTTCTCCGAGCTGGGGCATGAGAATGTCGGTCGCCATTCACAACCTCGTGGTGAGTGATCAGTGGCGGGGCCCCTCTAGTACGCCGCCAACCTCCGCGCTGCCGAGACGATATCGCTCGTCTTCGGAAGAAAAAATTCTTCCAGGGGTGTGCTGAAGGGCACCGGCGTGTCCGGCGGGGCGATGCGGATGATCGGCCCGTCCAGACAATCAAAACAGTCTTCCGCCAGGCGCGCGGCAATTTCAGCTCCGATCCCGCCCGTCTTGTTATCCTCATGCAGCATGATGGCTTTGCTGGTCTTGCGCACCGATGCATAGATCGTGTCTGTGTCGAGCGGAATCAAGGTGCGCAGATCCACCACTTCGACCTCAATGCCTTCTTTCGCCAGCTGCTGAGCCGCCTCCAGCGCCAGATGCACCATCGCACCGTAGGTGATGACCGAGATGTCGGTGCCGGTCCGCTTCACGTCAGCCTTTCCGATGGGCACGATGTAGTCTTCCTGCGGCAGCACGGCTTTGATCCGCCGGTAGAGAAATTTGTGTTCGAAGTAGATGACCGGGTTGGGATCGCGAATCGCCGCCTTGAGGAGTCCCTTCGCATCGTACGGCGTCGAGGGCGCCACCAGCTTGAGCCCCGGCGAGTGGAAAAACCAGCCCTCCGGACATTCGGAATGGAAGGGGCCTCCATGGATGCCGCCGCCGAAGGGAGCCCGGATGACCATCGGAACCGCTGCTCCCCACCGGTAATGATTCTTGGCCGCAACCTCCGTGATCTGGTCGAAGGCGCAGGAAATGAAGTCGGCAAACTGCATCTCCACAACCGGGCGCAGGCCCATCATTGCGGCGCCGATGGCGGCTCCCACAAACCCCGATTCGGCTAAGGGTGTGTCCAGAATACGCCACTCACCGTACTTCTGGAGAAAACCTTCGGTGATCCTGAAGGCGCCTCCGTAGGCGCCGATGTCTTCGCCCATGAGGAACACCCGCTCGTCGCGCGTCATTTCCTCGTCCAGCGCTTGCGAGATCGCCTCCAGATAGGTGACTTCCTGCTGCCTCTGCATCGTTTCAGTCGTCATGGCAGCGCTCCTTCCAAAGCAGTCGGCGATCAGCTAATGGCTGTCCGCTTTGTCCGCAAAGACCCCCTCCAACACTTCCCGTCCTTCCGGCAGCGGGCTCTGCTCCGCAAACTCCAGGCCGGCTTCGACTTCTTTCTTCGCCCGTTCACCGGCCTCATGAAACGACGCCTCATCACCGTAGCCAAGCCGGGTGAGCAGTTGCTCGGCTTTGAGGATCGGATCTTTCTTCTTCCATTCTTCCAGCAACTCGGCAGGGACGTATTTGGCCGGATCGTGTTCGGAATGGCCGTGCATCCGCATCGTTTTGAATTCGAGAAAGGTCGGCCCTTCGCCCGCGCGGGCTCTCGCGATGGCGCGTTTGGACGCCAGATACACAGCCGCCACATCGTTTCCGTCCACGATTTCACCCGGCATACCGTAGGCCTTGGCCCGGTCGACCACGTCGTGGATCGCCATCTGCAGCCGTTGCGGCGTCGAATAGGCATATTGATTGTTGTTGCAGAAGAACACGACGGGAAGTTTGCGGACCGCCGCGAAGTTCAGCGCTTCATGGAAATCGCCGCGGCTCGTCCCTCCGTCCCCGGTGCCGGCGAAGGCGACACGGGATTCGCCCCGCATCTTGAAGGCCAGAGCCACGCCGGCCGCCACCGGCAGATTATCGGCCAGATGGCTGACAAAGCCGATGACGCCCCGCTTGAGATCACCCATATGGACGTTGCCGTCCTTCCCTTTGGTAGGCCCGGTTCGTTTGCCGAGATATTGGGCCAGGATTTCGCCGGGCGTCATGCCTCGAACCAGGAACGCGCCCATGTCTCGGTGAAACGGAGCGATGACATCATCGCGCTCAAGAGCGGAGGCGTAGCCGACGGAAATGGCTTCCATCCCGTGGCTGGTATAGCAGCCGCCGACAATGCGTCCCTGGCGATACAACGCGGTGACCCGGTCCTCTATCGCCCTGGTGAGCCGGAGGTAAAAATACATTTGGAGGAGATCGGCTCGCTTGATTTCTCTTGTCGCGTCTGCCAGATTCATAAGGTCCTCCCCGCAGAACGGTCGAACAGGCATCACAGTTCAGGCATATCTCTCCATGACAACAATGGCTGATTCTGCCGGCACAGCAGGCACTCCGCCGGTTCCCACTGCGGCATGTCGAGATCCGTTGTGTAATAGAACGGATGTTGTGCAAGCAATTCGTTCATCAGCGGGAATTGGCCGCTGTCACGACGGGCGAAGACCAGCATCCCGGCCAACAGCCCCCCATGGTCGGTGATCACTTTCCCGAGCTTGCTCACACAGTTCCCGCGCGTGGTGACATCATTGAGGGCAAGGAATCGCTCGCCTTGGTTGATCCCCCCGACCGCGATATCCGTTCCGATCCGTCCGGTCTCGTCACTATAGGGAGTCAGCGTCACACGCAACCGCATCCTGTTGTGAAGCATGTCTGCAACTCCTTCCGCAAGCAACCTGGCGGCGGAGGCGGTCGTGACGATGCCGGTGATCGTCTCGCACTGAAATGTCCGTTCGATCCAATCGGCCATATCCCGGGCCACCAGCTTGATCAGATCAGGAAAACGGGCGACGGAGTCGAACCGCAAATAGGTCGCCGTGTGGTGGCCTGACACCACTTCCACATGGGAGTCGAAAAAGACCGACCGAGAGGTGCGCAAGACCCGCAGAATATCGCGTCCCGTGAGTGCGGTGTGAGCGCCGTCACGGATGGTTCTTTCCAGCCTGGCATCGATCGCCGGTCCCTCATAGAGCGCACGCTGCCGTTGCGCTAATTCGGCGACCGCCTGCTCGCCCGTGATGACACTCATAGTCACCTCCCCGGCATCGGCCCGACCACCCTTGTTCGCAACAAGCCGATCGGTTGAATCTCCAGTTCCACCACATCGCCCGGCTTCAAGTAGCGGTCCAGCTCAAGTCCGCATCCGCCTCCGACCGTTCCTGAGCCGAATACGTCACCCGGGTAGATCATTTCGCCGCGCGACACATGGGCGATCATCTGCGGGAACGACCAGTGGATCGTTCCGAACCGCCCCCTGGACCATTCTTCTCCATTCACCCTGGCGGTCATCGTCAGGGCGGCGAGATCCGTGATTTCATCGGAGGTCACGAGGCAGGGGCCGAGAGCCGTCGCAAAATCTTTGCCCTTCGCAGGCCCCAGCCGGCAGGCCATCTCCTGGAACTGGACATCCCGTGCGCTGAAGTCATTCATGATGGTATAGCCGGCGATGTAGTCTTCTGCCTCCCGTTCGGCGATGTCTTTGCCTTTACGCCCGATGACACAGGCCAGTTCCAACTCATAGTCCAGCTTCGTCGTCTCCAACGGCCACGGCAGATCTTCGTCCGGCCCGATAATGGTGCGATGATTTCCCTTATAGTAGACGGGGGCTTTGTACCATTCCGGCGGAATCGGCTGTCCCCGCTTCTTCGATGTGGCCGCAATGTGATCTTCAAAGGCGATAAAGTCGCGCAGGGACGGTGGATTGAGAAGGGGAGCGGCGATCTGCACACCGACTAACGGGTACAAGATCGTCTCACCGGACGGACCTTGCGTTGAAGGGTCGAGCATGACAACATAGCCCATTGCCCGGCGCGCGGCAGCCATGGCCGACAGACCTCCTTCGAGAAACTCCAGCATGTTCGACGGTACCTGAGCATTGGCCAGGCGATACGGCTGGGCTTCGCGTTGGTCGGCCAGCCACCGCACGTAGGCCATATTCAGATCGACCACGCTCCCGCCGTGCAGGGCTCCCACTCTCGTGAACGGGCCGACAGGAGTGGTGATACGGAAACTGACGAGTTTCATCGGCGACTCCAGCTCAGCGCATAGTCCGCGATCTCTACCGCTTCCATTTCAGGCCGCACCGTGAAGGGGGCCTTCGATTCGATCATCACCGCCACTTCACTCGTCTGCGTCTTCCCCTTAGCGGCGCTCACCGCTTGCGGCTGCGGTCCGTGGTGAATGCCCTGCGGGTGCAGCGTCAACATGCCCGGTCGAATCCCCGCCCGGCTGAAGAAATCTCCCTGATGATAGAAGAGGACTTCATCGTAATCCGTATTGCGATGATAGAACGGAACATGGAGCGCCTCAGGATCGCTTTCCAACGGCCTCGGCGCAAAGGTGGAAATGAGGCATCCGCCGGCCTGAAACGTCGCGTGCACGCTCGGCGGCAAATGATAGCGGGGGCTCGTCACCGGACGGAAATCGCGCACGTTCAGCTTCGCGACCCAGAGATCTCCTTTCCACCCGACCACATCCATGGGATAGAACGGATACGCCACCCGCGTCGCCTTCCCTTGTCGCTTGATGTGGACCTCCCACTCCCGGTCTTCGACCTCTGCCGATTCTACGAGGCCAAGCTCCGGCGCAACGAGGATACCTTTATCGAACAGGGCATGCTGGCCGAGCGGTCCGCGATCCGGGACCACGATTCGCTCGGAAGTTTCCACGATGAGGAACAGGGACGGGCCGGCATCGACGTGGGTACGATAGGTTGTCCCTTTGGGGATCACCACATAATCGCCCGGCTCGTACGCCAGCGTTCCAAAGTCTGTCTCAAACGTCCCTGTCCCCTCATGGACAAAATACACTTCGTCCCCGTCCGCGTTCCGGACGAAATGGGGCATCGTCTCCGTAGAGGAGAAGACATACAGCGCAACATCCCGGCTTTGCATCATGAGAGCCGGCTTCGCAGCAGCGGATGGGGTGGTGGTCAATGAAATCTGATTGCAGGAAAAGGCGCGCGGCTTCAGCGGTCCCTCAATCTTCACCCAGCCTGTCGGGGGATGCGTTCGGTACAAATGCGATACCGGGCCGGCGAATCCGTCTCGTCCATGCTCGTCTTCGAAGAGTCCTTCGGGAATTCCGACATGGGCTTGATTGGGAGCTTTACCTCTTTTGTTGAGATACATAGCCGGTCTCCCTCAGAGCCAGTCTCTCGTTATGACGCCTGCTTCAGCGGCTTCTTCTCCACGGGGGTGAGAGATGAGTTGTAATCAATAATCGTCCGGGCGAGACCGGAAGCCTGCTCGCGCTCGATGTCCCGGTACAGCGATTCAACCGTGCTTCGGACAAACGTCTTCGCCTTTTCTCCTCCGTGCTCCCGCTGGATTAACTCAATAAACAGACCGCTGACCGGAAACAGCGGATAGGTGAAGCGCTGCTTGAGCGGTCCAAACCCGTCTCTCCCCTCTTTGACCGGCCCGCTGAATTGCACGCCTAGGGCTTCCCATTCACGGCAGACCGCATCGATATCATCGACCTCGAGGGCAAAATGCTGCACCCCTTGCCCGTACTTCTCAATAAACTCGTTGATCTGAGACTTCATCGTCTTGTCCCGGCCCCGCATGAGCGCAACCCTGGCGGCGCCTCGCTGCACGACGACGGTATCCATCGACGATTTGTCACTCCCGACATCCCGAGCCGACCAGATCACCTCAAAACCGAGGACCTTGGTAAAGAGGAATTCCGTCGTATCGAGGTTCTCCACACAGAGCGTGATGTGATCTATGCCGGCGATGCGGTTCATGGTGATACCTCCTCCCTGCGGAGCGGAATTCACCGGACTGCGATTCGACTCCTCACATGCACATCGATCTTTCGAGAAACAACTCGCAACATAATACGCACATCAAGTAATTGCATATTACTATCAAACATTCTCCATAGCAATAGGGCTTCATATGAAGCAATAACGTTTATAGTTAGTTTAACCTTGAAAATAACGACATTTATTGACAATCACGCTATTGCCACAATGATATAAAAAGTATATCATCATAAATAAATATACGAGATCAAGGACCATTCAACGGCCAATTCGTCTGGAGTCCGGAGGTTCTATGATCTTCTATCAAGAAATGCGACAAACCGTGCTTGCGCATGGAGCCATCAACAACTCGTATCTCAATTGCTTTAGATCGGGGACGCTCTCCGACTCGGAGCTCAAGGAATTCGCGGTCGAGTTCTACAACTTTGCCCGCTTCTTCCCACGGATCCTGGTTGCTCAGCTGGTGAATACCGAAGACGAACAGGTGGCCGACGAATTGACCAAGGTCCTCTACTCCGAGTTGGGCGACGGGCACATCCGGCAGCGTCACGAACTGCTCTATCGAGACTTCCTGCGATCCCTCGAAATCGATGTGCATGAGGCCATGACTCGCTCCATGCTTCCTTCAACCCGCGCCTATATCGAAGGGATGGAACGCCTGTACAGCAACGGAAACCACGCCACGGCTCTGGGCGCATCCTTCGGCCTTGAGAACATGGCGATCACGATGTGGGACCACCTGATCCCCGGGCTCACATACTTAAAGACGGCTCGCCATCCACACATGGACATCACCTATTTCACCTTTCACCGGCAACTCGAATCCACCCACGAGGAAGCAATGGCGCACGCAGTGGCGGTGGCGCAGGGTGCGGGCGATGCCGGGATGTCCGATCAGGACAAGGATGATTTCCGGTACGGGGTCACCGCCGTCCTCGGCTATCTGGAGGGATTTTGGATGGGCTTGACGCGGCATGAGACTCCGGACCGGGAAGCCCACGATATCCATCACCACGCGGCATGAAGCCATTCCGAAGAGAGAGAAATTTCAGCCACCGGTTGAGAGGAGTGATACATGTCGGAAATCTCTCGGTATCTCGAAGCCATTAAGGACCGTTACGAACTGAGCAGCGACTACGCGCTGGCCGAGAAGCTGGGCATTGCCCAACCGGAGGCCAATTTGATACGCCGCGGGCTGAAGATTCCGAAACCCGAGCTGTGCATCAAGATTGCCACTCTCCTTAACAAGAATCCCGTAGAGCTCCTGCTGATTGCGCAAAAAGACAAAGCTCCGTCCTCAGCCAAANNGGCGGAGGCGAATGCCGAGGCCGTACGACTCGTTCAGACGGCTGAACGTTCCATCGACGCGATCATGGAACGATGGAACATCTGGAAACAGGGGGAAGCCTTGTACCCGAATTACCTCTTGGCGAACCAGGCCGCAGCCCAGCGCGGAGTGACCATTCGCCGACTGCTGGTTCTGACGCGCGGACAAATGCAGCAAGCGTCGGTGGCGGCTGATGCCGCCCAGGTCATGGACGACCAGCAGCGGGCCGGGATCCAGATCTTCTTCGCGTTTCGTGAGGAACTTGAACGCGCTGCTGCGTTTCGACGATTTGAAGAGGACTATAAAGCTCAAGGAGCGGCGACGGATCTGAACGCCGCCATGTTCGACCGGGAGATTCTTATTTTTTCCCAATCCTACGGCCAGGTGCAGCTCGGCGTGGTCGGAACGCCGACAACGCTGACGATGATCCATCAATTGGAGATTACGTGGAAGCCGGACCTGCTTCGC
>CXWL01005227.1_pt1 | contig 17315 bp, 15 predicted proteins | sample 590931 | NCBI WGS metagenome assembly CXWL01 (sample SAMEA3498368, study PRJEB10139) | groundwater metagenome | biome: water well; material: biofilm material | place: Germany | collected 2015-04-27 | reverse complement strand
TAGCCTGGAAAAAAGAATGGCAGTGCGTCCAGAACACTTAAAAAGAATTCAAGCATTACAAGAGGAAGGGCGGCTAATTCTAGCAGGTCCTTACCCCTCTATCGATAGCCAAGACCCGGGATCGGCAGGTTTCTCAGGCAGTCTGATTGTGGCAGAGTTTGAATCCCTGGAAGCAGCACAAGCTTGGGCGGATGCAGATCCTTATGTTAGCTCAGGCGTTTACCGGAAAGTGACTGTTAAACCTTTTAAAAAGGTATTGCCTGCATAAGGCGATTGTAATTGTACTTCTCTCAATAGTTTCAAGTTGTTTCAATGTAAATGGTGGTATGTAAAGATTCACGTCTATTCAGTTAAGGCGTATACTTTCTTTCGGCATATATTCTGGCGAATATAAATTTTATCCAAATCTCAAAAAAGGAAATTCCATGCGTTTGACGAAATTTTCACAAGTAATGGTAGTTAGTATTCTGGGCTTGGTTGCCCTATCAGCTCAAGCTCAGTCGACAGGCGTTGTGGCTAAGGTGAATGGTGTGGCGATTCCGCAATCGCGCCTGGAATTGATGGTGAAAGCAAACGTTGCGCAGGGTCAGCCAGATGGTCCGGAGATGAGAAAGGCTTTGCGTGAGAATCTAATTGCAGAAGAAATTCTCGCACAAGAAGCGACCAAAAAGAAACTGGATAAGGATCCAGAAGTGATTGCGCAGCTTGAATTATCTCGCCAAGCAGTGCTTGTCAGAGCATTTCAGGCGGATTACATAAAGAATAACGCAGTCAATGATGATACTTTACGTAAAGAATATGAAGTTCTGAAAGTACAAATGGGCGATAAAGAATATAAAGCGCGACATATTCTAGTGGAAAGCGAAAGTGTAGCCCGGGATATTATCGCTAGTCTCAAGAAAGGTGCTAATTTTGCCAAAATCGCTGAGGAAAAATCTATAGATGATGGCAGTAAGGAAAATGGTGGTGAACTTAACTGGAGTCCACCAGCAGCTTATGTCAGGCCTTTTTCTGAAGCACTGGTGAAATTATCGAAAGGTGGATTGACAGAGCAACCCGTGCAGACTTCTTTCGGCTGGCATGTAATCCAATTGATGGATATACGGGCAATGGAAGTCCCTGCGTTTGAAGAAGTAAAACAGAATATACAGCAACGGGTACTACAACGTGAATTCGCGACGGTTGTACAAGATTTACGCAGTAAAGCAAAAGTAGAATAACTACCCTATCATTCTGTGTTTATACCCGGTAGGTCGAATTGTGGAATTGTGTTCTATATTGAAACAATCCTTTCTACTCGTGGTGCTAATGCACAAAGTAGCTCATAGCTGGTTGTTTCGGCATTTTGAGCTACTTCATCAACAGATATTTCCTCACCCCAGAGAATAACCGGGCTATTTAGTCCTGCGTATTTAATGTCCGTCAAGTCTACGGCGAGCATGTCCATCGATACTCGACCCAATAATCGGCTACGCTGATTATTTACCAACACGGGTGTATTTGTCGGTGCGTGACGTGGGTATCCATCTGCATAGCCGCATGCAACGATACCGATGCGCATTGGATGATCAGCCTGGAAAAGACCGTGATAACCGACTCTATCCCCGGTTTTTAAATCATGTATCGCAATGATTTTACTTGACAGTGTCATAGCTGGTTGCAGATTAAGCTCTAATGCCGTTTTGTCCGGGAATGGCGAAGCACCATACAGCATGATACCGGGGCGTACCCAGTCGCTATGGGTTTCTGGGTAGCGGATGATCGCTGCTGAGTTCGCGAGTGAGTGCGGATAACTGTACCCTTTAGTAACTGCCTCAAAGCATTTCAATTGCTGTGTCACACTTTCTTCCTCCGCAGGATCATCAGCGCAGGCAAAATGTGTCATCAATGTGATTCGATTTGTATATTGATTCCCGGTCAGCTTCTTGATTGTCTGTGGAAGTTGTTCAAGCGCTAATCCCAAACGATTCATGCCAGTATTGATTTTTATGAATAAATCCAGCTTGTGATATTTAGAATCTGACAACATAACAATTTGCTCAGGATGATGAATAACAGCGCTGAGTTGGTACTGCTCAAATAGTGCCAATTCTTCTGTAGAGAAGAAGCCCTCCAGAAGTAGGATAGGCTGTCGATAACCGGCGTCACGTAAACATATTGCGGCATCTAGTTCTAAGAGTGCAAATCCATCAGCATCTTTTAGAGCACTGGCAGTGTGGAGTAATCCATGACCATAGGCATTTGCCTTAAGAACTGCCATGATGCGTGCATGTGGGGCATATTGACGTACTATAGCCAGGTTATGTGCCAAAGCAGAGAGGTTTATAAAAGCTTGGGTAGGGCGTGGCATTAATTTATGTTCAGGGTATAAGCAGATACGAGTAAGACTCGCAGGTTTTTTATAATAATCTAAATTCGGTTGACTGATTCAGTTTTTATGCGGTGATAGTTTAATTATCTAACCAGCATGATATGCTAATCTGGCGTTCGCATTTGAGTTATTGATTAATAGAAATTCATATCAGTAATTTTTGCCTATGTGACTGAAAAAAAGAATGACTTAATAACTGACGGTTTTAGAAAAATAAACTTACGAGGAAATAGATTGGAACGCGGTTTTTACACCATTATGGCGGCGCAATTTTTCTCTTCATTGGCAGATAATGCATTGCTGGTTGTGGCGATTGCATTATTGATTGACTTGCATGCACCCGCCTATTTAACACCTATGCTGAAGTTTGTTTTTGTGCTGTTCTACGTCATTCTTGCTCCTTTTGTCGGTGCATTTGCTGATTCCATGCCAAAAGGGCGTGTCATGTTTATTAGCAATACCATTAAAATCCTAGGCTGCGGATTATTATTTATCGCCGCGCATCAATATTTCGCTATGGCTGCCTATGCGGTTGTAGGTTTAGGCGCAGCAGCTTATTCTCCAGCAAAATATGGCATCTTGACAGAATTATTGCCGCCAGAAAAATTGGTGATCGCAAATGGATGGATTGAAGGATTGACGGTAGCATCCATTGTATTAGGTACTGTAATGGGCGGTATTCTGATTACGCCGGCTGTTGCAAGTGTTTTAATGGAATTTGACTTTCCTGCTATTGACACAGGCATTGATAGCGCATTGGAAAGCAGTATTTTTTTGATAGCCATCATCTATGCCATTGCAGCGTTATTTAATCTGTACATTCCCAATACAGGCGTTGATCACCGTATTCCGAAGAAGAATCCATTTTATCTTATACATGAATTTTCCCATTGTATAAAACTGTTATGGACGGACAAGCTTGGGCAAATATCGCTTGCAGTGACGACTTTGTTCTGGGGAGCGGGAGCTACGCTACAGTTTATTGTATTGAAATGGGCGGAAGTGGCACTGAACTATCCCCTTAACCAAGCCGCACAACTACAGGGTGTGGTTGCTGTGGGAATTGCTGTCGGTGCTATTATGGCGGCTCGATGGATTTCGTTGAGGCATTCAGTAAAAGTGATTCCACTGGGTATTGCAATGGGTATTGTTGTGATGGCCATGATTTTAGTCAAAGATTTGTGGATCGCAATTGTTTTGCTGATGTTGATTGGCGGATTAGCCGGATTCTTCGTGGTGCCAATGAATGCTTTGTTGCAACATCGCGGACATATTTTGATGGGAGCCGGGCATTCCATCGCAGTACAGAATTTTAATGAGAATTTAAGTATTCTGACGATGTTGTCACTGTATGCCGCGCTGATATTACTGGAAGTGCATATCTATACGGTTATCGTTGCTTTTGGTTTATTTGTATCGGTTATGATGGCGTTGATCAGAAAATGGCATTTGCTCAATCAAAGTAAAGAAGATTCACTGCATTTGATTGGTGCAAGAAAAATACACTAGTCATATAAGCGGCCATTAAATAGTGTAATTTCTCAAGTTCAGAAAGACCGGGATTATACATTCCTATTAAATTTATTAATGGCTGGATCAACTTGCGATTCCCCGTGGTCTTGCCACAGGGTTTTATTAGGTCAAAACCATACTGTATATAGTTGTTAGAGATCAGTCTATGTCTGCTTCGATCAAGGAAGAACGCCGTTAATTGTTTGAACGTTATCAGCAATCCACTCCGGCGGAGCAGGCTGTGGTCAATTTGTTGGCTGTAGCTTGGGGCGGGCTCAGCAAATCGCAAATCACAACACCGCTGCGCAAGATTCTGGACGCTGGTGAAGCAGCCAAAATCAAGCTGGAGTTGCTGCAGCGCAGCGGTCTGATCGAAGTCGAGAAATCGTCGTGGAGTAGTCACGGTCTAAGGTGTAACTGGCTCATCGTCGAACTGGTGGCGCGCGAACTCGTCGCGAACGGAACTTTCGAGCGCTATGTAGAACTGGTGCGCCTCGCCGCGCCTTTGCAAGCAGGTTATCAGAGAACCGCCAAGGGCGATTTCCAGTTTCGCAGCGATGACGAACTGATCCGGGAAGTGCGCATTGGAATTTACCGGGCGGACGAGCTGTACATTGAGCACTTATTCGCAATGCTGGAACGGCTGAAGTATTCCTACTGGAATGGTCTGCCGAAACGCTGGCCCGAACCCGTGCCGATTTATGCGATGGTTTGCGACAATCCTTTCGAGCGTGAATGGTTCGTGCGCTTGCCTGCAAAAATCAGAGAACCGGCTCTGCCGTTAATCCTGTTGCAGCAGGCGGGAAGCTGGAGATTAGAGGCAGAGGCGTTCGATCTGTTACGCGAAGCGTGTGAGGGGCCAGCCGCCCCCGAAGACTGGCAACTTTGCATGGCGCTGATTTCGATTTTAAGGGGGGAGATGCAAGCCGCGCAAGCTGCGCTGTCCCGTTGCCAGGCCGGCTACCGGGAGCGTGCCTGCCGGGGATTGCTCTTTCTGCTGAAAGGGGATCAGGACAATGCCCTACAGTATTATCGGGAAGGATTGAGCTTATTACGCAAGGAGCAAGGCAAGCGTAAGGTTTTCTTTCCGGGTGTTTTGGGATTTTTCTTTGTGTTGGGTCTGTTTCAGCGCAACCAAACAGGCGATATGGAGGAGGCCAAGAAACTTCTGGAGATGATCCCAGAAGATCATCCTTTTGGTTCCGTATTCCATCTGTTGGGGTTCGTTCCGGCGCTGGAGCGGAATCAATCCGGCGCCCTAGCACAATTGAATACGCTTTTGGCGCAGGTCTCTCGAACCGGCGTCATGAGCCCTTGGAATTTCTGGATCGCCTTGTGGCTGCTCCATCAATATGAATCGGCTACACAATTAGCCCACTATCTGTCGCAAGCGAAGGCTTATCAACAACAGGCTATCGATTGCGGGTACGGATGGCTTGCGGCAGAGTTGGCGGCGCTAATCTCACGGATCGCCCCGGAGCAGACCGGCATGAAAAGCGCGGCCGATGCTTTCGAGCGCGCCAAGGATATCAGACTTCTGGTCAGTCGTAGCCAGTATCAGGAACCTTGGGAGCGTGCCCTGAACGCCATCAAGAATACCGTGGTGCGCGGCGCGACTGCGGGTAAGGACGAAACAGCCGAGTATCGTTTGGCTTGGTTGCTGTCACGCGAACGCGCCTATCTGGGCTTTGCGTTGGAAGCTCGGGAACAGAAACGCAATGCCAGTGGCGGCTGGAATAAAGGCAAGGCACTATCAATGAAGAAGATTTCCGAGATGGCGGAATCGGCGTCCTATTTTTCCGCGCAGGATCGCCGCGTAGCCGCACATATCGCCCCAGACCGCTTCACTGGCGGCTATTCCTTGTCTAGCCGCGGTTGGCTGGCGATGGCGGGTGCATCCACCGTGTTCTGGAAGGATAGCGGCGTCGACGTGGAATTGGCCGCCGCTGAGCCGGAGCTACGAGTCAATAAAAAGGGCAATGGCAAGCAGGTAAAAATAGAATTCTGGCCGCTGTGCGATGAAGAGGAAAGTATAGTGTTAGCCGAAGATGGGCTGACACGCATCAAGATCGTCGAACTTAAGCCGGAGCACCATCGCCTCGCGCAAATTATTGGCAAGGGAATCATGGTTCCGGCTTCTGCCCAGGAGCGCATTCTGGCCAGCCTAAGCTCGGTATCCACCCTGGTGACTATCCATTCAGACATTGGTGGCGGGGAACTTGCCGCCGCCGAGATAGTTGAGGCGAATGCGCATCCCCATGTACAACTGATTCCAGAAGGCGAAGGGCTACGCGCTGCCATCCTGATCCGTCCCTTTGGAGACCAGGGTTCTTATTACATCCCCGGTTCCGGCGGCGCCAGCCTGATCGCGGAAATCGGCGGTAGACGCCTGCAAACCCAGCGCGATCTCAAGCTTGAGCGGAAACTGGCGAATGAACTCATTGCACTTTGCCCCAGTCTCGGCAATCAAGCGCAAGAAGTGATAGCTTTTCAATGGTTGTTAGTTGATGCCGAAAATAGCCTTGAGTTTTTGCTGGAGCTGCAGGAAGCGGGTGACAAGGCCCAAATTGAATGGCCGCAAGGCGAGAAACTCAAGCTGCTGGGACAGGCCGGATTGAATCAGTTTAGCATCAAGATCAAGCAGCAGCGTGACTGGTTCAGCGTCAGCGGAGAGCTCAAGCTGGACGACGGACAGGTGTTGAACATGCAGCGCCTGCTGGAATTAACGGAAGGCACCCGAAGCAAATTCATCCGCCTTGATGAAGGCCGCTTCCTGGCCCTGACTGAAGCGTTCAAGAAGCGACTGGACGATTTGCGTGCTTATTCAGAAAAACACGGCAAGGATCAGCGTCTCCATGCGTTGGCGTTGCCGGTCATGGATGAAATTGCCGAAGAAGTGGGTGAATTCCAAGGCGATTCCGCTTGGCGGGCGCAACTGGAGCGATTGCGCCGGGCAGAACAAGTCCAGCCAAAGCTCCCGTCTACTCTGCAAGCGGAGTTGCGAGATTATCAGCGCGACGGTTTCGAATGGCTGTTCAGGCTGTCAGCCTGGGGCGTGGGTGCTTGTCTTGCCGATGACATGGGTTTGGGGAAGACCCTGCAAGCTTTGGCCGTGATCCTGAACCGGGCCGGTGAGGGACCAACTCTGGTGGTTGCGCCGACCTCGGTTTGCATGAACTGGCAGAGCGAGATCCAACGTTTCGCGCCGACTCTCAACGTTCATATCCTGGGCGGGGGTGATCGGCAAGCCCTGATCGAGGGTTTACGTCCGATGGATCTTTTAATTTGCAGTTATGCCTTATTGCAGCAGGAATCTGTCGGCAAGCTTCTGGCCGTACCAACCTGGCAAACTATTGTGCTGGATGAAGCCCAGCTCATCAAGAACCCGGCGACCAAGCGTTCACAGCAGGCCATGGCCCTGCAAGGCCGGTTCAAGATCATTACCACCGGCACGCCGGTAGAAAACCATCTGGGCGAGCTTTGGAATCTATTCCGATTCATCAATCCCGGCCTGCTTGGTTCTCTGGAAAGCTTCAACCGCCGCTTTGCCGGGCCCATCGAACGCAATCAGGACCGTGAGGCGCGCCAACGGTTAAAACGCATGATCCAGCCTTTCATCCTGCGACGAATTAAGACCCAGGTTCTGGACGAACTGCCACCACGCACCGACATCGAGCTGCAAGTGGAGCTGAGCGAACAGGAAACCGTATTCTACGAGGCCTTGCGCCGCAAGCTGTTGAACGAGCTGAACGAGACCCAGGGACCTGAGGAAAACAAACGTTTCAAGGTATTGGCCGCGATCACTAAGCTGCGCCGGGCTTGCTGCAATGTGCAACTGGTAGCGCCGGATCTGGGCCTTTCCAGCAGCAAGCTGGCGTTGTTCGGAGAAGTTTTGGATGAGCTTCTGGATAATCGTCACAAAACTTTGGTATTCAGCCAGTTCGTCGACCACCTCAGCCTTATTCGCAGCTATCTGGACGAAAAAGGCATCGCCTATCAGTACTTGGATGGCCAAACTCCACCGGCGGAACGCAAGAAGCGGGTGGATGCATTTCAAGCCGGACAAGGCGATGTCTTTCTCATCAGCCTAAAAGCCGGCGGTGTCGGCCTGAACTTAACGGCAGCGGATTATGTCGTCCACATGGACCCCTGGTGGAACCCGGCTGTCGAAGATCAAGCCTCCGACCGCGCCCACCGCATCGGCCAGCAGCGCCCTGTCACCGTGTACCGGCTGGTAACGAAAAACACCATCGAGGAACAAATCGTCTCGCTACACAGGCACAAGCGCGATTTGGCTGACAGCGTCCTGGAAGGCGGTGAAATCAGCGGCAAGATCAACGCCCAGGAATTACTGAATTTGATTCAGAAAAGCAGCTGAGATTTCTGTTCTTCTCAGCCTTCTCAAGAAGGACTTCATGGCGCAAGGACGCTCTCACGAAACTTTTCGCTGGGTGGGGCGGTTTGAGAAATGCAACAACGCTACCTTGCGAGTTATCTGGAGTGGTCTAGAATGATTGCCTGTCTTGGTCAGAACGTTATACCAATCCTTTGTTTCCCAATATCACTTGGAAAGGCAAGACAATTTCAACAGTTAATCGTTATATAGCCTTAATAAACCAGAAGCCCCCGGATTTATCCGATCCGATGGGTCATAAACTACAGGAACTGGCCTACGTGCTTGATCGTTTTAATGCGCATAGTTGATTATCTCCGAGGTTAATTTGCTGCAAAATACCAATAAATATTACAATCAAATATTGGCAAGTTTTACATGGAGACTTTTATGCCTGCGCAAAAAAATACCAGTGTGACGCTCGGTGAACATTTTGAGAAATTTCTGGCGCATCAGATTGAAACCGGGCGTTATGGTTCGGCCAGCGAGGCCATACGCGCTGGGTTGCGCTTGCTCGAGGAGCGTGAAACCAAGTTGGAAGCACTGCGCCATGCTTTGATTGAAGGTGAACAAAGCGGCGCATCCGACTATTCTTTGCAAGGCATTCTGGATGAATTGGAAAGTGACGGTTAGATGGGATCATTTACCCTCACCCAAAAGGCAAGATCCGATATGATCTCGATTGGCCGTTATGGAGTGCTAAAGTTAAAGGAATGGCATGATTGCCACCCCTTTAACATCCGGACGTGCGACGAAAATTACTAGGCGGTAACCGATAATCCGGAGTTGTTGGTACTGCTGTCAAAACTGCTGTATGCATGCATGAGGTCCATGATCTGTTTCATTACCCTGGCATCGCTGTTCGTAGAAGTTGACGATGCACTGGATGTCGATGCCTTATCCTGCTTTGCCTGTGCGTAGTCAATTTTTTCCTGCTCACTGACTTTTCCATCCTGGTTGGCATCTGCTGGATCATATGTTTTCGTGGAACTGCTTGACTGCGTGGCGCTCGTGCTGCTTGTTCCGGACGCGGAGTCCGCGCCACCAGCGCCGGGCGGAGGCATGCCACCAGGTGGAGGAGTGCCTCCACCTTTGCTCGCTTGTGCCGTGCTGCTCATGCCGCTGGTCATTTCGCTCTTGGTGAGCTTGCCATCGCCGTTGTTGTCCAGCTTTTTGAATATCTCGTCCACGTTAGGCGAACTGCTGGTGCCGCTTGAACTGCCAGAGCTGGGTGACTGGTTTAGTGCCGATTGCAGGTCACTCTTTTCCAGATAACCCTTGTTCGTCGTGTCGAGCTTGGAAAACAGGTCGTCCACCATCTTGGAAGGGTCTGGTCGATTCATGCCAGATGTTGTCGTCGAGACCCCGCTGCCTCCCTGTGACGTACCGTTCATGCGCATTTGATTAAACTGGCTGTCGAGTGCGTCGACAAGTTTTTTCATGCCGCTGGACATTTCGTCCTTGGTGATCTTGTCATCGTTGTTGCTGTCCAGCTTTTTGAACATCTCGTCTACAGTTGTCGAACTATTTGTGCTGTTCGAGCTACTGGAACTGCCTGCGCTGTTTGAACTGTCAGAACCTGATAACTGGCTTAATGTCGATTGCAGATCACTCTTGCTCAGATAACCCTTGTTCGTGGTGTCGATTTTGGAAAACAGGTCATCCACCATCTTGGATGGGTCCGGGTGTTTCATGCCGGACATCATCGAGAATCCGCTCCCGCTCCCATTGACGCTGCTGATGCTGCTCATGGCTTGCTCCTTTCATATTTAACGGACAGTCTTGACTGCTAATTTTATGCAATGGTTTGCATGATTTAGTTATCGTCATAACGAATTAATATTGCAGCGTCATTGGTGTAAAAGCAGGTAAAAGCTTGTTAAGAAAATATCCGTGTTTTTATCGAAGATGATTTCTGCCATGCCCATGAATCGCTCCGAATCTGGAGCGCATTTCATCCGCCTGTTTGCGCTGATCGGCTGTCAGCAACGCCAGAATTTTCACCTCGGTTGCCGCATGCTGCACGAAGGTGTCGGCGAGTTCCTTGGCAAGTTTGTCGGCAAGAGTTCGCAACTCGGATGGTTTGTAATAATCCGACGCAGCTAGCCGGTTTAATTCTTCAGCCGCTTTGCGGACGGCTTTATGCCGTTCGCGCATGCCTGGTTCCTGGTTGTGCAAAAGCTCAAATATTTTGTCCTGTTGCGATTCGGTCAAATCGAGGTCGCGAAGAAATGGCGGGATGAGTTTGCCATCGGGTGGGAAAGGAGGCGGTGCCCTCATTGCGCCCGGAGGCGAGGGAGGTATCCCTTGTTGCATGAGTAGCATCATTTCATTGTGCATGGCGATTGCTCCGGGCAATTTTGAGCTGGCATGTTCATCCTGGCAATCACACGGTGCCGAGTTCACCGCAAGGGGAAGCACCAGAGCTATGGCTCCGATCATCAGGCCGTGCCAGAATTTGTTTGCGATTTTTTTCATATTGATCTCCAGAAGTTGGTTGACTCGATCTCCGGTTTCTCCACTATTGGGCACCATCGATTAGCTGCCATTCTCGGGGGTGGTGCTGTAAAGTGTCGTAAACCATGCGTAAATCCAGGTAAATGATGCTGGCAGCCAAGTGTAAAAACTTGTAAATGCCAATGTTAGTGGCTGTGCGGGGTGGGCAGGCTTAACTAAAATGGCAGGCAATAAATTGATGAACGCGCACACGATGAAAACAAAAGTCTTGCTGGTTGACGACGATGTCGAGCTTGCCGGGATGCTCCGGGTTTATCTGGAACGTGAAGGCTTCGAGGTAAAGGCGGTGCATGATGGCGAGTCCGGTATCACAGAGGCGCTGCATGGTTACCATGATATTGCCGTGCTGGACGTGATGATGCCGGGCAAAAGCGGTATTGATGTGCTCGTCCAGATACGCGCCCATGGAGCGATGCCGGTGTTGATGTTGACCGCCAGAGGGGATGATGCCGATCGCATCGTCGGCCTCGAGCTGGGGGCCGACGACTATGTGACGAAGCCCTGCACCCCGCGCGAACTGACGGCGCGTATCCGCGCTATCCTGCGTCGCAGCGGCGTTGCGGAATCGGCTTCATCCTCATCGCCGATCATTGTTGGCACTTTGTCCATCTGGCCTGAGCAGCGGCGCGCCGAGGGGGCAGGCAAGCCACTTGAGCTGACCAGCACGGAATTCAACCTGCTTGAGGCATTGGCGCGCAACGCCGGACAAGTGGTGAGTAAATCGGAACTGTCCGAGCAGGCTTTGGGGCGTCCACTGGCTCGTTTTGATCGCAGCATTGATGTCCACATCAGCAGCATACGCCGCAAACTGGAGCCACTGCCGGATGGGCGTTCCCGCATACTGGCCGTGTTCAACAAGGGCTACCAGTTCATCAGGGAGTAGAACGTGGGACGATTGTTCTGGAAATTTTTTATTTTCTTTTGGCTGGCGCAGATCACTACCTTCATCGGTGTCGGTGTCGCGATGTGGTTGCGATCTCCCGGGATGGAGCAGTTGCGCGCGCCTCCGCCGTCGGGTGTTGCTGTCGCAGCTTTGACATTGCGTTACGGCGGACGCGAGGCATTGCGGGGATTATTGCGGGAGCAAAGCCGTGAACCGGCTCCACCAGTCTTTGCTGTGGATGAAAACAACCGGGATATTTTGGGTCGCCCGGTTTCGGAGGCGATGCTCGCGCAGGCCAGCCAGATTGCAGGTTCGCAAAATAATTTCGGCAGGGCGGAGAAAGTGACTGATGCTGATGGATATGCCTATCTGCTGTTTGCGCCGTCCCTAGGTTATCCGGGTTTGGATAGACGTATGGAACCGCCGCCGCATGATCGAGGTATGTTGCCTCCTGTCATGCCCTTGCTGGCAGGCGGAGTAGTCAGTCTATTTTTCGCGGCATGGCTGGCCTGGTATTTCTCCAAACCGATACGCACACTCCGCGCGGCTTTTGCAGCGGTTTCAAATGGACTTCTGGACGTGCGTCTTGCACCGGTCATGGGGAACCGGCGTGACGAGCTGTCCGACCTTGGCCGAGATTTCGACAGCATGGTGCAGCGGCTACAGCAATTGATGGATGGTCAGCGCAGAGTGCTGCACGATGTTTCGCACGAACTGCGTTCGCCGCTGGCGCGGCTTCAGGCGGCAATCGGTTTGGCGCGACAACAACCCGAATGGACTGAGGATTCCATGATGCGCATTGAACGGGAAGCCGTGCGCATGGATATTTTGGTCAGCGAGTTGCTGACGCTTTCCCGGCTTGAAGCCGACATGATAGGCAAGCTGAATGAACAGGTCGACCTCAACGAACTAGTGTCCAACGTGGTGGAGGATGCACGCTTCGAGGCAGCAGCCAGCGGCTGCCGTGTAGAGTTCGAGGCGCGCAGCGGGGCTATTGTTCGGGGCAATGCGGAGTTGCTACACCGCGCGGTGGAAAATGTTGTGCGCAATGCCGTGAAGCACTCACCGTCTGGTGGTTTGATTGGCATCAAGATACGGATCAACAGCGATCAAACGATTTTCATTTATGTTTTGGACGAAGGAACCGGTGTTCCAGAGGCGGATATTCAATCCATATTTGAACCATTTTTCCGCAGCGATAAAAAGAAAACTTCAGATGGACACGGCTTGGGGCTGGCCATTGCGAAGCGCGTAATTACTGCCCATCAGGGGGAGATTTACGCCAGCAATCGTCCGAGTGGCGGGCTGTGCATAATAATTACCTTGCTAGTCGGGCTTGCTGCGTGAGTCTGTAACTGCGGATGATCTGTCCCTATTCCGAAGGCAGTAGTCCAAATAGAAAGCACTAGCCTGGCTTTAATGGCCAAGCCGGTGTCGGGAGCGCCGCCGCTTCTTGAACTACACTTGCGTGTTCACAAAGCGTAGGGTCCGGAATCAAGAATCCCACGATAGTAGATAGGAAAAATAAACGCTCTTTCTCATAAAAGATGAAGCTTCTGGAAAACGGCTGGATTGTCGAACACACTGACAACCGATCAGAAATTCACAAGATTAGTATTGATAAAATGAGTCATGAATATTCGTTAAATAAACAGCTTATGGGCACTTCTAAAAATCCAAATTTCGTCACAACACTTTGTTGCTCACAAAGAATGTTTCCTTATATATCAGTTATATGCTGCGTCACCATTTGTTGCTAGCGCCTCGTTTTGTTTGGAATTTTGAATTTTTAGAGGCGCCCCAATGTTATTGACTGCATAGTTGATTGAGCAAAACATAAATCTTTCCAAGCTTTTGCTTTTTCTGGGAGAGCGCGTAATAAATAGGCAGGGTGGTAAGTGACTATCAGGGGTATACCTGAATAATCATGTATCTTTCCACGCAAGCTGGATATGCTGTCTTCACACTGAAGCAAATTTTTTGCAGCAACTTTTCCTAATGCGACAATAAGTTTGGGTTTGATCAGAGCAATTTGCCTCGTCAGGTAAGCGCTACACTGATCAGCTTCATTGGCGCTGGGATTTCTGTTACTGGGTGGACGGCATTTTACGATATTGGTGATGTAGACTTGCTGGCCACGGTTTAGCTTAATAGCTGCCAACATTTGATCAAGCAGTTTTCCAGCCAGTCCTACAAAAGGTTCACCGGTTGCGTCTTCTCTTTCGCCAGGTCCTTCACCGACAAAGAGCCAATCCGCATTTTCATCACCGGCACCCAATACTGTTTGAGTACGTGTCTGGTGTAAAGGGCAGGCAGTGCACTGGGATACGGCTAATCTGAGTTGATCCCAATTCATTTGATGGATTTCCTGGCGCTGCTGTGAATCTTCTCCAGGATCAGGTGACGATATCAAATTTCTGACTTCGGATGATTGTGGTTCAAGCGACTGATTCTGTTTCCGGGTGCCTGATTTCTGCTGCCATACCGGTAGCAGATTCAATTCTTTGAGTATTTGTCTGCGCCGCGTATTCATAACATCAATTGCATGACAAACGCATCTTCACGTCCGCACATTGCCGGGTAATAACCTTTGCGCGTTGCAATGTGCTGGAAACCCATTTGTTTATAGAGCTGTGCGGCACCGTGATTTGATTCTCGTACATCCAGGAATATCGATTTTGCATTTTCTTCTCTGGCATATTGAATAAAATGCTGGAGTAGTTTTTTACCCCAACCTTTTTTTTGCCAATTTGCAGCGATGCCAATGGTGAGAATATGCGCTTCTTCAGGACTCATCATCATGATTCCATAACCGAAAAGTACATCTTCCTGTTCCAGAACTTGACACACATAATCGGCCTTGATTGAATCGGAGAAATTTCCCAGTGACCATGGAAAAAGAAAAATTTCTCGCTCGATCAGGATGACACGATCTAGATCCGATGGGTACATTTTTCTGAATTCGGCTGTCTGCTGCAATGTGATATTCATCGCTCATTTTCCTTCAATGCGACTTTGTTACGGATATAGACGGGTGTTGCATTAGCTGGATCAGTATTAGAGCCATCAGTAAATTTTGGCAATGCAAGTTGTGCTATCTCCCCAGCTTGTGGGTGGAGCTTGAAATGAACCTGGTGAATATTTTCACAATACAGCGCCGATAATTCTTTGCGATAGACATCAAAACCACTACCACACCCAATCCATCCATTACCCGGTATCGAGGGCGCATGCTGCGGTAAACAGAGCGTCGGCGGACTGATAATTTTCCAGTCAAAATTTTCCGCTTTCTGATAAGCGGCATGATAAATCTCACCCATGCGGGCATCAAGAGCCACAATGATTTTTTGCTCATCAATTTGTTGTGCCACTGCTTCAAGCGTGCTTATTCCAAGAACAGGAATGTTGGTTGCATATGCCAAACCTTGAGCGACACCGCAAGCTATGCGTAGACCCGTAAAAGAACCTGGACCTGCGCCAAAAGCGATACCATCTAATTGTTGCAATGCAAGTGCAGACTCTTCGAGCAGTTCATGAATCATAGGCAGAAGAATTTCAGAGTGACGGCGCTCAGCAAGAATTTCCTTGTTGAATATTTTGCCATCCAGGTACAGTGCAACAGAGCAGAATTCAGTAGATGTTTCGAGGGCAAGAATTTTCAAAATAGTTGGGTGGCAAGGGTTTTAATTTAATGTAATCAGGCAACTTTGAGTTGAGGGGTATTTATATCGGATAAATTCTTCGATCAATATTGGCTTATTTCAAGTTCCACTGTTTCAGTGGAATATAATCAACACCGTGCTCAGTTTGTTTGGATTGGATGAGAGACCACTCATTCACTTCCCATTTGATTGGGATAGGTAGATCGATTTCTGCAGAATGAGTTGCTTTCCGGATTAGCGTAACATGTGGTTTGTAAATGTATTTATCAAATAAGAACCCAGCTTCTGTCAGCGCAGTCTTCAGTGAATCAACGAGAAAGAACAGTTCGTCAGGGAATTGATTTGCCTGGATATAAGTAATTTGATTGCGTTTCCAGTAGCAGATTTTGTCTAAACTTAGCTCAAATTTTTTTGCTGATATGTTTTTCATGGTTTGCTGAAGTATTGCAATACGGTGCGTACTGACATCTCCTAGAAATAACAACGTAAGATGAAAATTCTGTGTTCGGACTTTGCGGGCGCCGCAAGTAGGTTCCAGTATTTCAGCTTGATAAGCCAATTGTTTTTGTACAAATTCATTGGGAAAAATAGCGAAAAATACCCGAATAGATTTTATTTTTGTATCGGTACCTTTTTCAGACAATCTCATTTCTCGTGCGGTTAATTAAGCATACAACTTCTGCCACAATACCTTCTTTTCGGCCAATCGCACCCAAATGCTCGGCTGTTTTTGCTTTGATGTTGATGTTACTTGTATGCGTTTTCAGATCCTGCGCAATATTTGCAATCATTGCGGGGATATGAGGCGCCATTTTTGGTGCTTGAGTAATAATGGTCGCATCAATATTGATAATGGTATAGCTATTATTTTCCAGTAAGCTGTATACATTGCGTAATAGTACCCGGCTATCGATATTTTTATAGCGCGGATCAGAATCGGAAAAATGCTTGCCAATGTCTCCCAATGCTGCGGCACCAATAAGTGCATCACAAATTGCATGTAGCAAAACATCCGCATCAGAATGGCCGAGCAAACCTTTTTCGTAAGGGATCGTTACTCCGCCGATGATCAGCGGACGGTCTTCAACCAATTGATGTACATCAAAACCTTGCCCTATTCTTATAGTATTCACGGATTATTCCTTTTCTGTATTATCAATTCTGCTAAAGCCAGATCTTGAGGGTAGGTTACTTTAAAATTGTAAGCATCACCAAGTACAAGTTTTGGATGAAATCCCAAAGCCTCAACAGCACCGGCATCATCTGTCACATTAATGTTTGCCGCGCTACGGAGCGCATGGGTGAGCAGATCATAGCGAAACATTTGCGGCGTCTGTGCTTGCCATAAATTTTCTCTGGATTCAGTATGTGTCACACGATTTTCAGTGTTACTACTGCGTTTTAAAGTGTCAGCCACAGGTACTGCTAATAACCCACCCACTTCGTCTATGGATAATTCATTGATTAATTTATCCAACTGAATTGAAGTTAAACAGGGACGAGCAGCATCATGCACTAGTATCCAATCATTCGAATCTACCAGGTTTTTTTGTTTTGCTGCAGTAAGGCCATTAAGCACACTATCCGCCCGAGTTAAACCGCCACAGCTAAGCACGACTAGTTTTTCTGAAAACTCAGACCAATCATACTTGAACCATTCGTTATCACTTGGCGCAAGTACGACAAATACGCCAGCAATGAACTGGTTCTGACATAGCGTACATATTGCATGATAAATCATAGGTCTGTTATTCAATGATAGATATTGTTTGGGAAGCTCATTGCCCATACGTGAACCTGAGCCTGCTGCTGGAATCAATGCAAAAAACTTTGACATTATTGAGCTTATGAAAAAATAGATTAAGAAAACGGATTGGAATGTGAAGAATGCATGAATCGCTTGCAATATTAGTTAACGATTATAATTTTTTTACTGATCGATGGTTTGAAAAGTTGAACCATAAGCCTAAAAATTTC
>CXWL01042931.1_pt1 | contig 17317 bp, 19 predicted proteins | sample 590931 | NCBI WGS metagenome assembly CXWL01 (sample SAMEA3498368, study PRJEB10139) | groundwater metagenome | biome: water well; material: biofilm material | place: Germany | collected 2015-04-27 | reverse complement strand
TGCGGTGCGGCCCGTCCGAAAATTCAATGGCCAGGGGGCTGTTGCATTCACCGGGAACGCCCGTGTCCATGATCAGAAGGCCCGCGCGGTGCGCGAGCCGGCAATAGCCGGAATGGGGTGCGCAGAGCAGCGGCCGGCCGGCAATGGTATCGTGTTCCACAAGGGTTTTGATGCCGGCCATCTCGGTTGCCCCGGCGCCTTGAAAATTGCCGAGGCCCCGGTCGCCATGGCTGAGCATGCGGAGCATGGGGAACATTCTTTCGATGGTGATGCTCAAGGCCTGCGGAACCGCCTCACGCTTTGCCACCATCGCATCCCTGATGGGGATGACAGCGAGGAGAACCTCAAGCAGGGCCTGGGGATTGCGCGAAGCGTGGCCACCATCGGGAAGAATCACTTCATTGATGACGGTGCAGAGTTTGGCATTGGCCTGATCACGAAGTGACTCTGAACCGCGAAAAGCAAGGCTCGCGTATTGCAATGCCACGGCCTGCCAAAAACTGTCACCGAGCGCAGCTGGGCGCAGTGCCAAAACACGATGGATGAGTTTTTCAGCAAGTTCGTAAAATGCATTTCCAAAGGAGGAAGGGGCTGGACCCACCAGAAAATGCGCAGCACTTGCGAGCGAGATGAGGGCCTGAAAACAGACCAGGGGTGTGCGGTAGCCACTGCGCTGTTCGCCCCATTTCAAGACCAGCGAGCGGGCCACGATGCGGTGCAGTTCATGGCCGCCCGTCACGAAGTGCTGCAGCCAGGACAGATTGTGAAGTGCTGTGGCCCATTCGGCGCTGGGCGGGATGGCGTCAAACACATCGACAGGTCTTCCGGCAACAACTGCGCCGGCAAAACTGAATTTTCCACGGGCCATGTCCTGGGCCATGGTCGGGTCGCCTGGTTTCAGGGCCAATAGCCTTGTTCCGAGCCCGGAAATGCTTATGCGCTGCGGCGATCCAAGGCCAAAGCCATGGGCAGCCCAGTGCTTGAGCATGGCGCCATGGCCCGACAGCACCTGAAAATAGGTGGGAGCGTCGAATTGCTGCGTAGCCCAATGATCGCGCATGTTCTGCCGCGTTAAAACCGGTTCCGGTGATGGTGCAAAGGCCTACACTGGTGCTGAGATGGTTAACGAATTACTAACGCCGCTCCAGGCGGGCCGCAAAGAAGCCGTCAAGGCCGAGACCCTTGCCGATTGCCATGGAGGGCAGGCAGCGCATAAGGCCCGCAGGTGTTATAAACTGGGTTTGCTGGGCAAGATCCTCAGGAACGATGGTGGAAAGCACAAAATCCTCATGGGCCCGCAGGAAATTGAATACCTGCCGCTCCCCTTCGAGGGGGGACAATGAACAGGTGCAGTAGACCAGTTTCCCACCGGGCTTTACCAGACGTGCGGCATGGGTGAGCATTTTCTGCTGCAGGCCCACCAGCCCCGCCAGTTGCTGGGGTGATTTCAAATAGACCAGGTCCGGATGACGCCGGATGGTTCCGGTGGCCGAACAGGGCGCATCGAGCAGGACATTGTCGTAGAGCGTATCGGTCGGCAGGGACAAGACATCGGCAAGCAGTGTCGTGGCCGGCAACTTCAATCGCGCAAGATTTTCCCGCAACCGGTTCATGCGCGTTACGGAATCGTCGACGGCGGTTACAATTGCGCCGGCGGACGCGAGCTGGGCGGTTTTTCCGCCGGGTGCCGCACAGAGGTCGAGCACTGATTTCCCTGCGATGTTACCCAGAAGTCTTGCGGGCAAGGCCGATGCGGCGTCCTGCACCCACCATTCGCCTTGGCTGAATCCCGGCAGCTCCTGTAAATTGCTGTCGCCGGATTCCAAGCGGATGGTTCCGGTCGGGAGAAGTTCGCCCTTCAATTGTTCAGCCCATTGCTCAGGCTTGTCTTTGACTGAAATGTCGAGCAGCGCTTCCTTGAGATGGGAAGCCGCAATATCACGTGCTGCTTCTTCACCATAGGCGGCGACCCATTGCTCCCACAGCCAATCCGGCGTGTTGATCCTTGGACCGTCCAGATCTTTCAGCGCCGCCTTCCCATCGATTGAAACCTTGCGCATTACCGCGTTGATCAGTCCGGAGAAGTGCTGGGCTTTCTTGTCCTGTTTTGCCAGATCAACGGAGAGGTCAATGGCGGCGTGGGGACTCACTTCCATGAACAGGAGCTGGGCCGTGGCGATGGTGAGAATATCAACCGCCATGCCGGACGAGCGCGGCAGAGGCTTTGCCAGAAATTTTCCCAGAACGGTTTTGATTTCCCCGCCGTGGCGCAGTGATGAAGCCACAAGGGCATGGGCAAAGGAGCGGTCGCGGCCTTCCAACAGGCGAAACTCGGCATTTGTTTCGAGCAGTTGATCAAGCGGTTGCTGGTCGAGGGTCACCCCTTGCAGCAGGCTTATGGCGGCGCGCCTGGCCAGCAGGCCGGGCTTGTCATGTTTTGCGGCTGACACTGATCAGCCCCAAGGGCCCCTTGGTGCTGCGTTCTGGAAGGTTTCGGGAGTGCCCATCTCTGCTGCCATTTTCTGAAGTTCGGCAACGCGATTTTCCGTTGCGGGATGCGATGAGAACAGATTGTCCATGCGCTGTCCAGACAAAGGATTGACGATAAAGAGATGGGCCATGGCGGGATTGGCCTCGGCTGCCTCATTGGGAATGCGCCGGGCAACTCCTGAAATTTTGTGCAGGGCGGACGCCAGCGACATAGGTTGTCCGGATATTTCCGCCCCGCCACGGTCCGCCTCATATTCGCGGGTGCGGCTCACGGCCAATTGCACGATCATGGCGGCAAGCGGCGCAAGGATGATCAGCAATAGGCCACCCAGGGGACCCAGGGGGCTGTTGCGGTCACGGCCGCCAAAGAGAAAGCCAAAATTCGCCAGCATGGAGACAGCGCCGGCCAGGGTCGCCGTCAGGGTCATGACAAGCGTGTCGCGGTGCCTGATGTGGGCCAGTTCATGGGCCATGACGCCGGCGATCTCAGAAGGAGAGAGCGTCTGCAGCAGTCCGGTTGTGGCGGCCACCGCGGCATTTTCCGGATTGCGGCCCGTGGCAAAGGCGTTGGGCTGCGGGTTGTCCATGATGTAGACCTTGGGCATGGGAAGATTGGCCCGCTGGGCGAGAGTTGCCACAATGTCATAGTATTCAGGGGCCGTGGCCCGATCGACTTGCCTCGCCCCCTGCATCCGCAAAACCATCTTGTCGCCGTTCCAATAGGCAAAGAGGTTTGTGCCGGCGGCGAACAGGAACGCGAGCAGCATGCCGCCCTGGCCACCCAGCAGGTAGCCAATGGCAAGAAAGAGGCCTGTGAGGCCTGCGAGCAGAAGTCCGGTTCGAACGGTGTTCATGGGTCGAGACTTTTCCATTGTTCCGGCATAAAATGGTGTTGCTCAGGAGTTTCGACAAGATGGAAAAACGTGATCTGCCCCCTGCTGCCGCCCGGGCCCTGGCCGAGGCGGAGCTGCGCCGTGCGGCGGCCTTGAAGATGGAACGGCCCAAGGAGATCAATGGCCGCAAAGGGCCGGAGCCGACGCGTTATGGCGATTGGGAAAGCAAGGGCATTGCCTCTGACTTCTGACGCCAAAAGATTTCCGGTCATTGAAACGGATGCGGACATTGCCACCGGGGCGGAATTTCTGGTGGCGCGCGAACCATGTTTTGCGAAGGTTGTTGAAGTCCACGGACTGCCTTCGGCGCGTAGGGTTGAAAACAGTCTCGCCAGCCTCCTGAAAATTGTCACTGAACAGTTGATTTCACTCAAGGCGGCGGATGCCATTTGGCGGCGCATCGAAATCAGGCTCCATCCCTTTGCGCCCCATGAAATTTTGAAATTCAGCCTGGAAGATTTGCAAGGCTTGGGATTAACCCGGGCCAAGGCGCGCAGCTTTCAGGCCATTGCGATGGCCATACACAGTGGTGAGCTGAATTTCGACTCACTGCACCAGGTGCCTGACCAAGAAGTGCTTGCCAAATTGCTGGCACTTCCGGGAATCGGGCCATGGACGGCGGATATCTATTTGCTGACGGCCCTAGGACGGGCCGATGCCTGCCCTGCCGGTGATTTGGCCCTGCAGATGGCGGCACAGGATTTGTTTGCGATGGAGGGCAGGCCCACCCCCAAGGCGTTTCTCGAAAGGGCCGAGAACTGGAAACCGTGGCGCTCGGTCGCGGCACGGCTGCTGTGGAGCCATTACCGGGGGTTAAAGGGCCTTTCCCAGCGGGTTAATTGAGCCCTTCACAGGATTGTTGCCGATATATAGTATGTCACCCACGTCAAACCTCAAGAGGTTAAGGTGTACAACGAAGCCGCCGCACTGGAAGCCTGCCCTGCGCTGGTCCTCAACGCCGACTACCGGCCGTTGAGTTACTATCCCCTGTCGCTGTGGAGCTGGCAGGATGCGATCAAGGCGGTGTTTCTCGAGCGCGTCAATATCGTCTCCGAATATGACCGGGTGGTGCGCAGCCCGACATTCGAGTTCAAGCTTCCCAGCGTTGTCTCGCTCAAGACCTATGTGAAGCCATCGCGGACACCGGCGTTCACCCGGTTCAATGTTTTCCTGCGCGACCGGTTCACCTGCCAGTATTGCGGAGCCCATGACGATCTCACCTTTGATCATGTCACGCCGCGCTCAAAGGGCGGCCATACGACATGGGACAATGTCGTGGCGGCCTGCTCGCCGTGCAATCTGGCCAAGGGCGGCTATCTGCCCCACGAAGTCAAAATGTTTCCGGCCCACAAGCCGCATTGCCCCACAGTCAGCCAGCTACACACCAATGGCCGGCATTTCCCGCCAAACTACCTGCATCAGAGCTGGCAGGATTATCTCTACTGGGATACGGAACTCGATCCTTGATGGCGGGCACCTGCCAGGGCGACCACTGCCAGCGCTGCTGAAATTATTGCGTTCCATCCGGCAAGCGAAATTCCAACGATGCGGATTGCGGCTTCGTTGCAGGCAACGACTACTTTGGTGAGATCCGGCAGGCCACCTGAAATGTCGCCGCTGCAGGTGTCTGGTCCCGGCCACCACTTCCATTCAACACCCGCATGATAGGCACCGAAAATGGCGCTGCCCAGCATGACGAGTGCTAGAACATAGAGCCCGCGCCGCGCACCTTTAAGATTGCTTCTGGCGCTCACGGACAGCAACAACGAGAAAGGAATCGCAAAATAATACGGCCAACGCTGCAGCAGGCAGAGGTGGCAGGGATCATAGCCGGCGAACTGGAAAATCCATGCGCCTGCGATCGTCGCCGTTGCTATCAAAAATATCGCGAGTGAAGCCTTTTGCGGGTCCAGTTTTTCTAGCATGTCGCTCCCAATCCTGATGCACTGAAATATTTTAGAATGAAATAAAGGCCAATAAGGACCGCGGCGGCGGCTGCGGCGATAAGGCCCAAACGATTCTCGATAAATATCCGGATGGGTTCGCCATATTTTTTCAAGGCCCAGGCCAGCGCGAAAAACCGCGCACCGCGGGCCAGTATGCAGGAGATGACGAAAACAAGAAAATTTGCATGAACAACACCGGCAAGGATGGTCACGACCTTGATGGGGGGAAGATGGGCGAGGCCTGACGTTACAAGTAGCAGCGCAATGGTGTTTTCATCGGTGCAGGCCCGCAGCGATTCGAACGCCTCAAGCTTGCCGTAAAAACTCAAAATGGGTTGCGCTAGGGCCTGGTAAGCGAAGTAGCCCAGAAAATATCCGGCAATGCCGCCCAGCGTGGACGCAATTGTTGCAATGAGAGCCAGGCGATAGGCGCGTTCGGGGCGCGCCAGCGCCATGGGCAGGAAGAGCACGTCGGCGGGCACGAGAAAAATCGAACTTTCGATAAATGCGATGACCGCGAGCCAGACCTCAGCGGTTTTCCGGGCGGCGAGCGAAATGGTCCAATCGTAAAGTTTGCGGAGCATACCTAACCTAATCAAATGACGGCTTGGAGCGCCGCATGTTTTTTGTCGTGGAGCGTTTGGATTTTGAATCGAGGCGCCGTGTCTTCGAAGCCTTGGTGGGCCTGGTTGCAATGCGTCTTTTTGGACGGACCGAGGCCTTGCGCAGAAGCGCCACCAGTTTTTCAAGGGCGGTGGTGCGGTTGCGCTCCTGGGAGCGGTGTTCCTGCGCGGTCACGATAAGTATCCCATCCTGGGACAGTTGCCGGCCCGCGATGGTTTCCAGCCGCTGCTTCACCTCATAGGGGAGGATGGCGTTGGCCACGTCATAGCGCAATTCCACGGCGGTGGAGACCTTGTTCACATTCTGTCCACCGGGCCCGGAAGCGCGGATGAAGGATTCGGAGATATCCCGCTCATCGATGCTTATGGAATTCGAGATTCGGATCATGATTTTTGGTTTAAGCGCCTTTCGGGTTGACGGCGCAAGCCTCGACGCTTTAGAGGAAAGCCCTGGTTGCGCCCTTGTGGTGGAATGGTAGACGCGGCGGACTCAAAATCCGCTCTCGAAAGAGGTGGGGGTTCAAGTCCCTCCAAGGGCACCAGAACCTGTGGCCGCACTTTCATCGCATTCCTGGTGTTAAGGTTGGGCGGGCAGCTTGAGGCAAATTCCGGGGCGGTAATCGTGGCGATCAGGCGAGGAACATAGTTTGGCGGCGCATTTTCGAAAACCGTTTCTTATGTTGGGGCTGTTTAGCCTCCTTGTTTCACCTGTGGCCAATGCGGGGCCTTCCGTTCTGTTCGATGCGGCGACAGGCGAGGTCATTTCGCACGAGCGGGCGGGCGAGCCCTGGTATCCTGCGTCGCTCACCAAGCTGATGACCGCCTACATTGTTTTCAAAAAGCTGAAAGCTGGCAGCATGCGCCTCGACCAGAAAATCCTGGTGTCGCCACTGGCTGCCTCGCAGGAGCCCAGCAAGATCGGCATGAAGCCAGGAAGCAGCATCTCGGTCGACCTGGCGCTTCAGACGCTGCTGGTCTATTCGGCTAATGACATGGCCTATGTGCTGGCGGAAGGCGCCAATGGCACGGTGTTCAATTTTGTCCAGGAGATGAATGCGACGGCAAAGAAACTGGGATTGAATGCAACGCATTATGTGAATCCCAATGGCCTGTTTGATCCCCGCCAGCTCACCTCGGCGCGTGACATCGGCGTCCTGGCCGCAGTCATCCTTTCAGAATTTCCCGAACACAGCCGCTACTTTTCCCAGCAATACGTCGCGATCGGCAAGAAAAAATTGATGAACCGCAACAGCCTGATCCGGAACATGCCGGAAGCAGACGGCATGAAGACAGGCTTTGTCTGCAATTCGGGATTCAATCTCGTGGCTTCGGCGACGCGCGGCGGGCGCAAACTGATTGCGGTGGTTCTGGGCGCACCCAATTCGGGAAGCCGGTCAGAAATTGCGCGCACACTCTTGACCGATGGATTTTCAAAAGGAAGCCTGCCAAGCCGCCCGCGCCTGGCCCAGATTTCCGACAATCCGTTGGGCGCCATTGTTCCGGCGGATTTGACAAGTGCGGTGTGCAAAAAGAAGCCGCCGGTGAGTGCGGTGCGCGCCAAGGATCTTGCCGGTTGGGGCATCTCGTTCGGGAATTATGACACCCTGCAGAAGGCCGACATGGCGCTTCGCGGCCGGCTGATCAGTCCCACGGGCATGGATGCGCCGGGCAAAGCGGGTGTTGTCCGAATGCCCAACAAGCAGGGCTTTGCCGCCATGCTCTGGAACATCGACCAGCCCACCAGCCAGGCCTTATGCAGCGACTACCGTTCGCAAAACGCGCCGTGCGATGTGATGACGCCCGGGGCCTTTGCCCAGATCGCGGCCGTTTCAAATGATCCTGAACCCAAGCTCAAGGCGCAGGCTCCAGTGGCCCAGGGGTCCGATGGGCAAAAACCGGAAAAGAAGAAAATCATCAAGAAAACGGCCAACTGAGCTTTGGAAAAATGATCAGTCGGGTCAGGCTTGGAGTTGGTTGCGCCCTGGCGGCGGCCAGCATTTATGGCCTTGTCCCAAATTTTGTCCGGGGGGCTTTCGAAAACGGAATTCCTCCCGTCGAAGCGACGTTCTTCCGGACCTCGGTTATTGCGGTTGCCTTTGCGCTCATCGCCGTGGTGCAGGGCGAAAGTTTCAGAATTCCCCGCGCCGCAATGGCCGCCTTCGCCGGACAGGCCATCGCCACCCTGGTGATCTCGGTGTCCTATCTGGCCTCTGTCCAGTTCATTCCCATCGGCCTTGCGGTCATAATCTTTTTTACTTTCCCGGTTCTCATCATGCTGGCCTCGCCCGTGGCGGAAGGAAAGTTCCCCGGATTTTTGCGGATCATCATTGCGATTTTTGCCTTTGGCGGATTGGTGGTAGCCATTGGCCCGAGCTTTAACGAACTGGATATTCGCGGCATTGGGCTTGCAACACTTGCCTCACTCGCGGGCGTGGTACAGTTCTTCTCCGGGCGTTCTATCTCGCGCTATCTCACGCCCGCCGTGTTCGGCAGCCTGGTGCATATCGTCATATGGCCGGCAACCCTGCTAGTGGCGCTCTATGTGGGCAACGGAACTCTGCAAATGATGCCGGGCGGGGCCGGCACGGCAACGGGGTTCTATTTCCTTCTGGGTGTGGCCGCCGTCTATGTCGCAGCCTATATGTTGCAAATGTCATCCCTGCGTTTTGCCCCTGCTTCAACCGTTGCGCCCTTTTACAATCTGGAGCCGATTGTCACCACGGCCTGTGCCGGGCTGCTGTTTGGCGAGCGCCTGACCTTCAATCAATATGCCGGAGGCGGTATTGTTCTTGCCGCTCTTGTCGTATCAAGCCTCCTGGGAAAGCGGGAAAACAAGGCATGAACGACCTTCCCATTCCAGTTGCCATCCTCACCGGCTTTCTAGGTGCCGGCAAAACCTCGCTGCTCAATGCGCTGCTGAAGGACGAGATGCTGTCCAACGCCGCCGTCATCATCAATGAGTTCGGCGATGTGCCGCTGGATCATCTGCTGGTCGAAAAATCTGACGAAAACATCATCGAGCTGGCGTCGGGCTGCCTGTGCTGCACCATCCGCGGTGATCTCATCGACACGATGAATGACCTCTTGGGCAAGCGGGACCGGGGCGAGGTGAAGGCCTTTGACCGGATCGTCATTGAAACAACGGGCCTCGCGGATCCTGCCCCTGTTTTGCATTCGGTGATGAGCGAACCAAGCCTGCTTGAGCGCTGCCGCCTTGAGGGTGTGGTGACAGTCGTTGATGCCTTCAACGGCTGGGCCACGCTTGATGCGCATGCGGAAGCGGTCAAGCAGGTTTCGGTTGCCGACCGCATTGTGCTCACCAAGGTTGACCTTCTCTCGGGCCGCGAGGGGGAGGACATGCTGTTTGCAATAATCGCGCGCCTGCGCAAGCTCAATCCGGCGGCGCGGCTGCTCACGACGCATCGCAACGAGGCAACTGCGCCGCGGCTTTTCAACATGGGCCTGTTTGATCCGGAAAAGAAAACCGTCGACGTGCGGAAATGGCTGGCGGCGGAGGCCTATGAGACGGCGGAGAAACGCCACCGCCATCATCACCACGATGTGTCACGCCATGACGCGCATATCCGCTCGTTCAGCTTTACCGAGAAGCAAGCCATCAGCCCGGCGGGGCTTGAGCTCTTCATGGAGCTTTTGAAATCCTACCACGGGGCCAACATGCTGCGCATGAAGGCCATCGTGAAAATGACCGATGAACCGGATAAGCCCATTGTGCTGCATGGGGTGCAGCATGTCTTTCATCCCCCGGCGCGCCTGCCCAACTGGCCTGACGGGGATGAAACCACGCGCATGGTGTTCATCGTGAAAGATATAGAAAAAGCCATGATCGAAGGCCTGTTCAAGGCCTTTACCGATCAGCTCACCGGCGGGGCCGAGGCTTTTACCGACAAGACGCTTTCCCTCAACAGGTGAGCGATGAAGCTGAAGGTTTTTGGACTAAGCAAATGTTCGACCTGCCAAAAGGCCGTGGCATGGCTTGATGAGAATGATCTCAAGCACAGTTTCTCGGACGTGAAGGAATCGCCTCTGGATTCCGCGCAGGTTTCCAAATGGTCCAGCGCGCTGGGTGGCTGGGAGAAGATGATCAACCGTGCGGGCTATACCTGGCGCGGCCTGTCAGCGGCGGACACGGAGAATCTTACGGACAAGAAAGCGGTTGCTCTCGTCCTGCGCAACCCTTCGCTTATCCGCCGCCCCCTGATTGAACATGTGGATGGATCGGTGACGGTCGGATTTTCGGAAAAAGTGCGCAGCCAGCTCAAGCCCTGACAAGAGGCCTGGTCATGCAGGTGGGGCCGCCCTCGCCTTTTCGGCAAATGTCATAGCCCTTGATGACTTCGACATTTACTCCTGCGGCGCGCATGCGCCTTTCGGTTTCGGGATTTCCCTCCACCATCATGGCGTGGCGGGGGCCAAGGGCCAGCACATTGCACCCCATGGTTTCAAATTCATTGTCGGGCACCTGAACAAACTTGATGCCGCGCGACTCGAGAAACTCCACCAGCCGCGCCGCCATGAGGGGCAGATAGACAACGGCCAAATCCGCATCGAGCGGACTGAGGCATGACATGAGATGGAAGACATCGGACCTGCCCTTGTAGTGGGGCATGTCGAAGGCAAGGATTTCCACATCGGAACCGGCGAGCTTTGAAAGCTGGCGGATGCCCTCCTGGTTGGTGCGGTAGCCAACACCGGCAAGCAAGGTGTGGCGGTCGATCCAGACGAGATCGCCACCTTCCAGTTGGCCAGGTGCGGTGATTTCGCCGATGACGGGAATGCCTAGGGATTCGAGATGGGCGCCATTGACCTCGGGTTCGAGACGGCGGGCGGGTTTGCCCATATGCGGGCGCACGAGGCCTCGCGGTGTTACGACCAGGGCATCATGGGTATAGAGGGAATCGAGCGTCAGGCCAGCGCCATCGGGCAGCCGGATCACCTCTGCGCCGGTCTTGCCGAGGATTGCCTCTACCGCGATGAATTCCTGCTTTGCCGCGGCCAGATCGGGCCTTGAATGGTAGTTGAGCTTCTCCCATTCGGCATCAATCCGTGCGTCGCTGTGAAAGGCCACAGCGGGGGTGCGCAGCGCCACCCTTTTGAGGGCGCCCCAATTGTTGAAACTGCCGAAATCATAGGTCATTTGCGCTTGATCCTGAAGGTGAACACGTCGCCCTGTTTTGAGTTTGTGAGAAGGACATGGCCCTGCTCGTTGCAGAAGTGCGGCATGTCTATGGCGGACACGGGGTCGCTGGCAAGGACCTTCAGCACATGGCCGGACGGCATGGATTCCAGGCGCTTTCGGGCCTTGAGCACTGGCAGGGGGCAAAGAAGCCCCGTAAGGTCCATGAACTCTTCAAATTCGGCGTAAGACATGGCTATTGTATAAGCCAAAATCACAGGAATGGGAGCCACCCTTGCCGCAACTCTTGTCAAAAGCGCCATTTGTCGGCCGGACCCGGAAATTGCTTCTCAGCGGCGACCGCGAGGCGGGGCTGGAAAAGGCGGAAGTGTCGCGCCTCGAATTGCTATTTTCCGGCATCAAGGGTGACATGCATGCGGGCCTGACGCGTAAGTCGGATGTCCGCACGATCAAGCAATATGCAAGGGACACGGATATCCGCAATGTCAGGCAGCTCACCATTGTTTCCGAGGAGGAGCTTGCCGAAATTGCCAGTCTCATGGGCATTCCCGAAATGAAAGCGGAATGGCTGGGGGCAAATGTGGTGACCGCGGGCATTCCTGATCTGACGCTGCTGACACCCTCTACCCGGCTGCAGTTTCCATCGGGTGCCACCATCGTCATTGATATGGAGAACTTTCCCCGCCGCCAGGTGGCTGACGTGGTGGCGCAGCATCATCCGGAACCGAAAGCAGGGCTGGTGGCTTCCGCCATGCACAAGCGCGGCGTTACGGCCTGGGTTGAACGGGAAGGCATCATCACCGGCGGTGACGACATCACCCTATGGGTGCCGCCGCAGCGGCTTTATGCCCATGTGGGATCATGAAAATCATTGGCGCCATCATTGCGGGCGGAAGGTCCAGCCGCATGGGGGGACGCGAGAAGGCCTTTCTTGAACTGGCTTCCAAGCCTGTCATTTTGCACGTGATCGAGCAGTTTGAACCGCAGGTCGACCAGCTTGTGATCAATGCCAATGGGGAGCCTGCAAGATTTTCCGAATTTGGTTTGGAAGTCATTCCGGATGTCCTGACTTCCTTGACGACTCCGCTTGCAGGCTTGCATGCGGCGCTAAAGTTTACGAAGAATGCTGAGGCGGACGTGCTGGTGACGGTTCCTTCCGACACGCCATTCCTGCCATTTAATCTCGTTGCAAAGCTCCTGGAGAAAGCCGTGGTCAGAGGTGCGGCCATTGCAGCTTCCGGTGACCAGGAACACTATATCATCGGCGCGTGGAAAGCCGAACTTCTTGATGATCTTGAGAGCGCCATCTCCAGGGATAATTTGTTCCGGGTCAAGGACTGGGCCAACCGGGCATCAGCACAGAGTGTGGTATGGCCGGTTGAGCCGAATGATCCTTTTTTCAATGTGAACGTGCCGGAAGACCTGCGGATTGCCGAACAAATTTTTGGTGCGGCATGAAACAAAAAATCATCGGTGTGGCCGGATTCAAGAACGCCGGCAAAACCACGCTGGTTGAAAAACTGGTGATTGATCTCGCGGGCCGCGGCTTTCGCATCTCGACGGTAAAGCACGCGCATCACTCTTTTGACATCGATCACGAGGGCCGTGACAGTTTCCGGCACCGCAAGGCGGGTGCCACGGAAGTGGCGGTTGTCTCAAGCGGGCGCTGGGCCATTATCCACGAATTGCGCAACGAGGCCGAACCCAGCCTTGATGACATCCTGCGAAAGCTGGAGCCTTGCGATCTTGTCATTGTCGAGGGTTACAAGCGAGACGGCCACGACAAGATCGAAGTCCGCAATCTGGCGCTGGATCACCCTCATCTTGCGGGCGGCGATCCCACCATTGTTGCCATCGCGGCCACATCGGCCATTGCAGGGGCCCCGGTTCCGGTCTTTGACCGGGATGACGTAAGCGCACTCAGTTCCTTCGTTATTAGCCACATGGGACTTGCCAAGAGCTAGTCGCAGTGTCGGATTCCGCCCTGCCCCCGTCGCTCCACTTCACGTCTGTTGAATTTCTCTCACTAATGTGACCAAAATTGAGTTTCCAGGTCCAAAGGAATTTCCATGAAAACGCAGGCGTGGGTGGTTGTTATCGGTGGCGGCGTGGTTGGCGTTTCGACGCTTTATCACCTTGCCAAAAAGGGCTGGAGCGATGTTGTCCTGGTCGAGCGCAAGGAACTCACCTCCGGTTCCACCTGGCATGCGGCGGGTCTCCTCCCCCTCTTTAACCTCTCCTATTCGGTGGGCCAGATTCACAAGTATTCGGTGAAGCTCTATGGCGAGCTTGAAGCGGAAACCGGCCAGCATGTGGGCTTCAGGAAAGTCTCCAACATCCGCGTGGCGCGCACCAAGGACCGCTGGGACGAGTTCATGTATTACGCGGGCATTGCCGAAACGATCGGCGTCAAGGTCAATAAGCTCACGCCGCAGCAGTTGAAGGAGCTTTGGCCGCTGTGTGAAACGGACGGGATTATCGGCGCCATCCAGCATCCCGATGACGGCTATATCCAGCCTGCCGACCTGACTCAGGCTTTGGCCAAGGGTGCGCGCAGCCGGGGTGCCGAGATTTACCGCAACACGACAGTGACCGCCATCGAGCAGCTTCCTTCCGGCGAATGGCTGGTGAAGACTGACAAGGGCGACATCACCTGCGAGCATGTCGTGTCGTGCTCCGGCAATTTCGCCCGCAAGACGGGGGCCATGGTGGGGCTTGATATTCCGGTCATTCCGGTCGAGCACCAATATATCGTGACTGAACCATCGCCGCTGATCAGGGAACGCCAGGCCAAGGGCCTGCCGGAAATGGGCGTGCTGCGCGAAGCGGATTCATCCTGGTATCTGCGCGAAGAGAATGGCGGCTTTGTTCTCGGCATTTATGAGAAGGGTGCGCCCTGCTGCTATGTGGACGGCCCTTCCGCGCAAAGTGAATATGAATTGTTCCAGGGCGAGCTTGAGCGTTTGGAACCCTATATTGAAGCAACCATTGCGCGGGTTCCGGCCTTCGGCGAGCTGGGCATCAAGAAAATTTACAACGGCGCCATCGCCTATACGCCGGATGGCTCGCCGATCATTGGCCCGGCCTGGGACCGGAAGAATTTCTGGCTGAACGAAGGCCATTCCTTTGGCGTGACGGCGGCCGGCGGTGCGGGCTGGCAATTGGCGGAATGGATTGTCGATGGCGAACCCACCATCGACATGATGGGTGTCGACCCGCGGCGCTTCGGCCCCTATGCCACGAAGGGTTATCTGAAAGAGAAGAACGAAGAGGCTTACGCCAACGTCTTCACCATGCATTATCCGGAAGAGGAGCGCGCCGCGGCACGTCCTTTGAAGCGCACGCCGTGCTATGACCGGATGAAGGATTTGGGCGCGGTGTTTGGTTCGGTTTATGGCTGGGAGCGGCCGGGCTGGTTTGCGCCGAAGGGCTATTCGCTTTCGGAAAAGGATCTCGACAGGCCCAACGTGCTGCTCAACCATAATCATGCGGCACCGACGGAAGATGGACGCATTGTCGAGAAATGGTCGTTCCGCCGCTCCAATGCGTTTCGCTTTGTCGGTGAAGAGTGCCGCAATGTGATGGAGAATGTGGCGCTGCAGGACATGTCGGCTTTTGCCAAGATGGAAGTCTCGGGTCCGGGGGCGCGGGAGTGGCTGGATTCAATTCTCGCCAACCGCATTCCAAAAAAGATGGGGCGCATTGCGCTGTGCCATCTTCTGACCAAGCTCGGCGGGGTCCGGGCCGAGTTCACGGTTTATGAATGGGCGCCGAGACGCTTCTATCTCGTCTCTGCTGGCGCCTATGAGCGCCATGACCATGATACGCTTTACAAGCTGCTGCCCAAGGATGGGTCGGTGAAACTCAACCCCATTACAACACGGCTTGGCGTGCTGGTGCTGGCTGGCCCCAACGCGCGCAAGGTTTTGCAGANNAGCTTTCCGGGCAAGCCATTTCCGTGGGCCACACAAGCTGCCATGCGCTGCGCGTCAATTTTGTGGGTGAATTGGGTTTTGAGTTCCACCATCCGATCGAGCAGCAGGTTGCATTGTTCGATTTGCTGATGGAAGCGGGCCGCGAATTCGGCATCAAGCCCTATGGCATCAAGGCCATGTCGTCGCTATCAATCGAAAAGAGCTACCGCCTAGTGCCGCGCGAACTTTCCATTGAGTATTCGGCTTATGAGTCGGGCCTTGACCGTTTCGTGCATCCCAACAAGGGCCAGTTCCTGGGGCGGGACGCGCTGGTGGCGGGCCGCGAGAAGGGCCTGAACTGGAATTTTGTCACCATGGAAGTTCATGGCGTCAGCGATGCGGATTCGGATACGCGGGGCTCGGAACCCATTTATTCCAAGGGCAAGCTGGTGGGCCGCGCCACCAATGGCGGTTTTGGCTGGCGGGTGAACAAGTCGCTGGCGCTCGGCATGGTCAGGCCGGAATTTGCAACTCTGGATTCTGAACTGGAAATCAAAATCCTCGATAAAACGTTCAAGGCTAGCGTTGTCGCAGAAAGCCCTTATGATGCCGACAATCTGAAGTTGCGCGCCTGATTCTCTAAACCCGCAACTTTTCAGTATTCGGCGTGTGCATTCTGACGTTGGCGAGTGTTGAGCGGCGGCGAGGGCAATATTGGGGACATCTGAACAAAGCTACGGCACGGGCGTATTCTTTGTGTTTCTTGCCACTATTGGATGGAGCCTTTCGGGGGTTTTTGTCCGCATCATGCCGGGACTCGACGGCTGGCAACTCAATTGCTGGCGCGGTTACTGGTTGGCCGTTGCCCTTATGGTTTATCTTGTCATCGTCTATGGCCGCGGGGCCTACCGGAAGTTTCTGGACATACCAAGGGTGGCCCTCATTGCGTCGGCGCTTTTCTTTGCCTTGGGTTCAACGCTTTACGTCTCTTCCCTGACGATGGTGAGCACCGCCACGGTTTCGGTCATCGGGGCCACCTCGCCCTTGTTTGCAGCGCTCCTCAGTCCTTGGGTGACGGGCGAAAAACCCGGCTTTGAGGCGTGGATTGCGGCGATCCTGGCGCTTCTCGGTGTCGGCGTCATCGCCTGGGACGGGCTTGAGGATGGCCGCTCGACATTGGGGTTGTTTCTTTCCATCTGTGTTCCCATGGCTTTTGCCGGGCAAACCCTGGCGCTGCGGAGGTACCGGAATGTGGACATGGTCCCCGCGATTTGCCTCGGCGGCATCATGTCGTTTTTCATTGCGGGATTTCTGGGATTTACGGCGGGGCATGCGGGCGGCGGTTTCGATGTGGGCCTGCGGGAAGTTCTCCTGCTGGCGGCCATGGCCACGCTTCAACTTGCCATCCCGCTGGTTTTTTACATCAAGGGGGCCCACTCGGTTCCCGCCGTGACACTCACGCTCATCGCCATGCTGGATGCGGTGATAAATCCGATGTGGCCGTGGATTTTTGTGGGCGAGAGACCCGGAGAGGCCGCTTTCTGGGGCGGCGGCATCATTGTGGGAGCCGTCCTGATCAGTGTTTTTGGGCGCAAATTCTACAATTCAAGAGCCGCTGCGGCTGAGCTGAACGCGATCGAAAAACCGGCTTGATCGCCGCACGGCTTGGCCATATGCCAGTGCGCTTCGCAACTTGAGGAATTTTTCTTGTCACGCAAAACTGCAACGCTGATCGGCTTCACGGCAGTTTTGATGTGGGCATTCCTTGCGCTGTTTACGTCAGCCTCCGGCAGTGTTCCGCCCTTTCAACTTGCGGCCATGAGTTTTTTCATTGGCGGGCTCATGGGTGTTGCGACGTGGGTGTTCCGACCCGCCGTACTGGCCACGCTCAGGCATCAGGACCCTCGGCTCTGGGCCCTGGGCATTGCCAGCCTTTTTGGCTACCACTTCATCTACTTCACCGCGATCAGAAATGCGCCGCCGGTCGAGGTCAGCCTTATCGCCTATCTCTGGCCGCTGTTCCTGGTGGTCTTTTCAGCATTCTCTGCCCGGCGAAAAATTGAAGGTGCATCACATCCTGGGTGTGGTGTTGGGATTGATCGGCGCAGTGCTGGTGATCACCCGGGGCCACGGCTTTGGCTTGAGCGAAGGCCTCAAGCTGGGCCATGTGCTTGCCGTTCCCTGCGCCATTATCTGGGCGGGCTACTCGGTCCTGGCCCGGCGGTTTGGCCATGTGCCAACCGATGTGGTTTCAGGTTTTTGCCTTGCCGCGGCGCTGCTGTCGCTGGGCTCCCAT
>CXWL01122126.1_pt1 | contig 17318 bp, 16 predicted proteins | sample 590931 | NCBI WGS metagenome assembly CXWL01 (sample SAMEA3498368, study PRJEB10139) | groundwater metagenome | biome: water well; material: biofilm material | place: Germany | collected 2015-04-27 | reverse complement strand
GTCATCGACACCAGCGCCGCGATGATGTCCACCAGCTCGGGGCCGATGTAGTTGGAAACCAGGAACTGCGGGATTGCGAAGGACAGGCCCGTCACCAGGATGGCGGGCCACACTTCCATCATCCCCTTGCGTCCCGAGAAGGCCCAGATGAGCCAGAACGGCACCAGCAGCGAGAAGAAGGGCAACTGCCGCCCGATCATCGCGGTGACGGCCATCAGGTCGTAGCCATGCACCTTGGCCAGCGTGATGACCGGCGTGCCGAGCGCGCCGAAGGCCACCGGTGCCGTGTTGGCGATGAGTGAGAGGCCCGACGCTGCCAGCGGCGAAAAGCCCAGGCCGATGAGGATCGCAGCCGTCACCGCCACCGGCGTGCCGAAGCCCGCCGCGCCCTCGAAGAAGGCGCCGAATGCGAATGCAATCAACAGCAGTTGCAGACGCCGGTCTTCGGTGATGCCGGCAATGGAGTCCTGCAGGATCTTGAAGCTGCCGTTCTGCTCGGTGAGCTGCTGCAGGAAGATGATGTTCAGCACGATCCAGCCGATGGGCAGGAGGCCGGTGATGCCGCCAAGAAAGGCCGCCTTGCCCGCCATGTCGGCCGGCATGCCGAAGGCGAAGACCGCGATGACCACGGCGCTCAGCAGGCCGAGCCCCGCCGCGTAATGCGCCTTCACATGCAGGAGCCCGAGGCTCACGAGCATGACCACCACCGGTATCGCGGCCAGCGCCGTCGATACCACCATATTGCCGAACGGGTTGTAGACCTGTTGCCAGACCATGGGTTTGTCTCCTGTTGGATTTGGTTATGAGACGGTGTGCNNCCCCCGGCACGCAACAGCACATGGCATCCACGCGACTCCCCTCGACCCAGGGCCTGCAGGCCTTCGAGGCGGTCGCACGGCTGCGCAGCGTGAACCTCGCGGCCGAAGAACTCAGCGTGACGCCCAGCGCGGTGAGCCACCGCATCCGGCAGTTGGAGACGCAGCTCGAACTCAAGCTCTTCACAGGCAACGACTTCGGCCTCGGCGCCGATGGCGTGGCTTACCTGGCCCGCGTGCGCGAGGCCATTGCGGCGTTGCAGCAAGTGCCCGGCCGCGAGCCCGAGTCGCAGGTGCGGCGGCTGCGCGTGGCGGTGACGCCCACGTTCTCTCGGCAAATGCTGCTGCCGCGGCTCGCTCGGTTTCGCGATGCGTACCCGAATATCGAGCTGATGCTGCAGGTGACCATGCCGGTGCGCAACATGACGGCGGAAGAGGCCGACCTGGAGCTTCGCTTCGGCACCGGGCCATTCCACGACCGCGAGTTCTGCCAGCTGCTGGCCGACGACGTGGCGCCCGCCTGCAGCCCGGCGTACCTGCAGCGCCACGGGCCGTTCGACGGCTTCGCGACCGATGCCGAGGTCTCGCGCGTGCAACTGCTGCGCACGCCGCTCGAATCGTGGCGCACCTGGTTCAAGGCGCACGGCATCGGCCTGCCGGAGCCGGCCACGGGCCACCAGTTCAACGACCTGGGCCTGGCGCTCGATGCGGCGGCCGAAGACTTCGGTGTGGTGCTCATGCACCTGAAGCTGGGCAGCGCGTGGCTGGAAAACGGCCGGCTGGTGCGGCTCTCGGGGGAAAGCGTTCCGTCGCCCAACGCCTATTTCCTGTGCTGGCGGCCGGGGGCGATGGAGCGCTGGGAGTGCGCGACCTTCGTCGAATGGCTGCGGCAGGCGCTGCGGGACTGATGGATTGATCGCCGGCCTGGCCGGCTGAATTCTTTTCAGACCCGGCCCGGGTATTTTTCAGATGAGGGTCCGTTTCGGACGCCACACTCGGCCCGCGGCGGAGCCTGCCCATAATCCCCGCTCGCGCGATCGAACAACAGAGACAACCCAGGAGACTCCCCCGTGGCCGACCTTTCCAAGATCACCAACATCGAAGACCTGCGGGTGATCGCCAAGCGGCGCGTACCGAAGATGTTCTACGACTACGCCGACTCCGGCGCGTGGACCGAGGGCACCTACCGCGCCAACGAGAGCGACTTCCAGAAGATCAAGCTGCGCCAGCGCGTGGCGGTGAACATGGAAGGCCGCTCCACGCGCACCACCATGATCGGCCAGGATGTGGCCATGCCCGTCGCGATCGCGCCCACCGGCCTCACCGGCATGCAGCACGCCGACGGCGAGATCCTCGGCGCCCGCGCGGCCAAGGCCTTCGGCATTCCGTTCACGCTCTCGACCATGAGCATCTGCTCGCTGGAAGACATCGCCGAGAACACCGACCGCCATCCGTTCTGGTTCCAGCTCTACGTGATGAAGGACCGCGACTTCATCGAACGCCTCATCGAGCGCGCCAAGGCGGCGAACGTGACGGCGCTGCAGCTCACGCTCGACCTGCAGATCCTCGGCCAGCGCCACAAGGACATCAAGAACGGCCTTACCGCGCCGCCCAAGCCTACGATCAAGAACCTCATCAACCTCGCGACCAAGCCGCGCTGGTGCATGGGCATGCTGGGCACGAAGCGCCGTACCTTCGGCAACATCGCGGGCCATGCGAAGGGCGTGAAGGATCTGTCGTCGCTCTCGTCGTGGACCGCCGAACAGTTCGACCCCGCGTTGAGCTGGGCCGACGTGGAGTGGATCAAGAAGCTCTGGGGCGGCAAGCTCATCNNGCCATCGTCGAAGCGGTGGGCAGCGAGATCGAGGTGTGGATGGACGGCGGCATCCGCAGCGGACAGGACGTGCTCAAGGCCCGCGCGCTCGGCGCCCGCGGCACGATGATCGGCCGCAGCTTTCTCTACGGCCTCGGCGCCCACGGGCAAGAGGGCGTGACGCGCGCGCTGCAGATCATCCACAAGGAACTGGACATCACCATGGCCTTCTGCGGCCACACACAGATCGACACGGTCGACTCCGGCATCCTGCTGCCCGGCACCTTCTGAAGAGCAGAAAGAGACAGGTAAGAGGCAGGGCCGACAAGGCCACTTCGACGGCAGGTGGATGCGGCGCCTGCTGACACGCGCAGCGGGCGTGCGGGACAGAATGTTGCAGCAGACAACAACACAGCCGCCCCGCATGGCGGCAAAGCCACCATGAGCGCAGTCACGCCCACTCAAGGAGGCCAGACGGCCTCTTCCTCTTCGCCCCCGCACTACACCGCCGAAGAAAAACGGCACCGCGTCTTCGCCATCATGGCGGCCTCGTCGGGCAACCTGGTCGAGTGGTTCGACTTCTACGTCTACGCGTTCTCGGCGCTCTATTTCGCGCCGGCCTTCTTCCCCAAATCGGACCCCACCGCGCAGTTGCTCAACACGGCCGGCGTGTTCGCGGCCGGCTTCCTCATGCGGCCCATCGGCGGCTGGCTCTTCGGCCGCGTGGCCGACCGGCTCGGGCGCAAGACCTCGATGCTCATCTCGGTGACGATGATGTGCGGCGGCTCCCTCGTCATTGCCTGCCTGCCGACCTACGCGCAGATCGGTGCATGGGCGCCGTTTCTGCTGCTGGTGTGCCGCCTGTTCCAGGGCCTCTCGGTCGGTGGCGAATACGGCACCACGGCGACCTACATGAGCGAGGTCGCGTTGCGCGGACAGCGCGGCTTCTTCTCGTCGTTCCAGTACGTCACGCTGATCGGCGGGCAATTGCTCGCGGTGCTCGTGATCGTGGTGCTCGAACAGTTGCTCACCGAGGCCGAACTCAAGTCGTGGGGCTGGCGCATTCCGTTCGTGATCGGCGCCATCGCCGCGGTCGTCGCGCTGCTGCTGCGTCGCACGCTGCATGAAACGCAGAGCGCCGAAGCCAAGGCCAACAAGGAGGCTGGCAGCATGGCCGGGCTCTTCAAGCACCACACGCCCGCGTTCCTCACGGTGCTGGGGTACACCGCCGGCGGCTCGCTGATCTTCTACACCTTCACCACCTACATGCAGAAGTACCTGGTGAACACGGTGCATCTGCCGATCAAGACCGCGAGCTATGTGATGACCGGCGCGCTGTTTGTCTACATGTGCATGCAGCCGATTTTTGGCGCGCTGTCGGACCGCATCGGGCGGCGGACCAACATGCTGCTGTTCGGTGGGCTGGGCGCACTGGCGACGGTGCCGATCCTCACGGCGCTGCAATTCACGACAAGCCCGGTGATGGCCTTCGTGCTGATCATCGTGGCGCTGGCGATCGTGAGCTTCTACACATCGATCAGCGGGATCGTGAAGGCGGAGATGTTTCCGCCCGAGGTGCGTGCGCTCGGTGTTGGCTTGGCCTACGCCGTGGCCAATGCGATCTTCGGCGGGTCGGCCGAGTACGTGGCGCTAGGGCTCAAGTCACTGGGGCACGAGTCGGCGTTCTTCTGGTACGTGAGCGGGATGATGGTGATTGCGTTCCTAGTGAGCTTGCGCCTTCCAAGACAGGCGAGCTACCTGCATCACGATCATTGAAGACTTCTTAGGAAGCGGCTGTGAATTTGTGAAGTATTTCCCAGCGCATCAGCCGATATAGCGCGATCACTGTAATCCACCCCTCGATTTGAAAGGCAATCTCCAATAATCGCGGCTCACTTAAAAAGGGAGCGATTTTGAAGAAAACCAATTTCAATAACTTGCCGCGTTTTCGGCTGATGGCGATTGCCGCTGCTACTGTTGCAATCTCTGCATGTGGCGGCGGTGGTGGTGGAGGCGGCGGCGGATTTCCCATCTTGCCAATTGCACCAGCACCAGAACCCACGCCAGCACCACAGCCGCCAGCGCCGGTGACGGACAACTCGGCACCCTGCTTCAATGAAGCTGATTTCCGCGAAGGAACAACGGTCGAGTTCGAGGGAGCGAAGCCGGGAGCCGGCACTGAGTCCGCGTCCTTCTACAGAAGAAGCGTGACCGAGGGTCGCGAAGTGTTTGCCGGCGCCAACCCAATCGCCGTCAATGTCGGATCCGAAACGGTCCATGTCATGCGAACGCAGCGGAGCACCGTCAAGAAAGAGTACAAGGATCTTGTCGGTGGGAGCATCCTGCTCTACGGCAAGTCCTCGACTTACAAACAGACCATCGATCCGGATTTTGCGGCTACGCTTCCTCCCGGCTTTCTCAAAGATCTGGTCGTTTCCACTTCCCAGGCTTTCGAGCCGCCGTTCTCCTTTCCAGTCGACATGAAGCCTGGTCAAGTGGTCAGCCAGAAATCCTCGATCACCAAAAGCAGCACTGTCAATGGGCGCAGCGAATCGGCGACCTCCATCCCGGCCACTGGCGAGTTGACTTATCACGGCCGCGAGAAGCTGGAAACACCACTGGGAACTTTCGATACCTGCAAGCTTTCGCTCAAGATCACAGTCGGTGCATCGGTGATCACAAAGGATGCGACCCAGGAACTCTGGCTGGCTGCCGAAGGCCCCTATCGAGGCCAACTGCTCAAGGGCAGCGATGCAAAATCGTCGAAGCTCGTGACGAAGATGACCTACTCGCCCAGGTAAACAGGCGGCCGGTTTCTCAACAAGCGGACCCTTCGGGGTCCGTTTTTCGTTACAACTCGAAGATCCGCTCCATCCCCACCCACTTCTCCCCTTCAGGCGTCCACGGCGTAGGCGCCTGAAACTTCCACATCAGATCCTCCCACTCCCGGATCTTCGGATCGTTCTGCGAAGCAAGCGCCATCGCCTCCGCGTCAAACCGCGCATCATCCGTTTCCATCAGCATCACCATCCGCGTGCCGAGCCGGTAGATCTCCATGCCCGTCACGCCATGCGCATGCAGGTGCGCACGCACCTCGGGCCAGATGTTGCGGTGATAGGCCTCGTACTCAGCGATCAGCGCCGGGTCGTCTTTCAGGTCGAGGGCAAGGCAGTGGCGCATGGTCGTTCGATGCAGTAGTCGANNTCCACGAACACCCACTGCCCCGTCGTGTGCGAAGAAGCCGTGTCGGACAGCAGGAACACCACGGAATTCGCAATCTCCTGCGGCGTCGTCATCCGACGTCCCAGGGGAATCTTGTCGGTGATGGTCGCGAGCTTGCGGTCGGGCTCATCGAAGGCGGAGATCCAACGCTGGTACAGCGGCGTCATCACCTCGGCGGGAATCACCGCGTTGACGCGCACGCCATCCTCCAGCAACGACGCAGCCCACTCGCGCGTCAGCGACAACTGTGCCCCCTTGGCCGCGGTGTAGCCGCTGGTATTGCCCTGCCCGGTCAGCGCGGTCTTCGACGAGATGTTCACGATGGCACCGCGGCTCGCCTTCAGATGCGGCAGGCAGAAATGCGCCATCACGTAGTAGTGAATGAGGTTTCGGTCCAGCGACGCGATGAACGCTTCGCGTCCCGCCTCAAGCCCCACGCTGTCGTTCACGCCCGCGTTGTTGACCAGTCCATCGATGCGCCCGAACTCCGCGACCGTGCTCTCGATCGCCTTGCCGCAAGCCGCCTCCTCCATCAGTTCGAANNCCGATGCCGCTGCCGCCACCGGTGACGAGCACCACCTTGTCTTTCAGATTCAAGTCCATGACCGCGCGACGCCCTTCCTGTTGTTGTCCACTTACCCACGAAAGCGATAACGCTCGAGCGACTCGGGCTTCATCGTGATCGAGAAGCCCGCCCCCGTCGGCGGGAAGTACGCCGCATCGCGAACCACGCAGGGCTCGACGAAGTGCTCGTGCAGGTGGTCCACATACTCGATCACCCGCCCTTCGCGCGTGCCCGAGATGCAGAGGAAATCGATCATCGACAGGTGCTGCACGTACTCGCACAACCCCACCCCGCCCGCATGCGGGCACACGGGCAGCTTGTACTTCGCGGCCATCAGCATCACCGCCAATATTTCGTTCACGCCGCCGAGCCTGCACGAATCGATCTGCACCACGTCGATGGCGCCGCGCATGATGAACTGCTTGAACATGATGCGGTTCTGGCACATCTCGCCCGTGGCCACCTTCACCACAGGTGCGATGCCTTCGCGGATCTTGCGGTGGCCTTCGACGTCGTCGGGGCTCGTCGGCTCCTCGATGAACCAGGGCTTGGCGAACGCGAGCTGCTTCACCCAGTCGATGGCCTGGTCGACCTCCCAGACCTGGTTGGCATCGATCATCAGATGGCGATCGGGTCCGAGTACCTCGCGCGCCACGGTCAGCCGCCGGATGTCGTCCTGCAGGTCACGACCCACCTTGAGCTTGATGTGATTGAACCCCGCATCGACCGCCTCCTGCGCGAGCCGCCGCAGCTTCTCGTCGGAGTAGCCGAGCCATCCCGCCGACGTGGTGTAGCAGGGGTAGCCCTCGGCCTTCAGCGTAGCGATGCGTTCCGCCTTGCCGACAGAGGCTTCGCGCAGCAACACCAGCGCCTCCTCGGGCGTGATGCAGTCGGTGATGTAGCGAAAGTCGATGCAGCGCACCAACTCCTCGGGGCTCATGTCCGCCACCAGCTGCCACACCGGCTTGCCTTCGGACTTGGCCCACAGGTCCCACATCGCATTGACCACCGCACCGGTCGCCAGATGGATCGCGCCCTTGTCGGGTCCGATCCAACGCAGCTGGCTGTCGGAGGTGATGTGCCGCCAGAAGCGGCCCATGTCCTCGGCCACCCACTGCAGGTCGAGCCCGACGACCAGGTGGCGCATCGCCTCGATGGCTGCGCAGCAGATCTCGTTGCCGCGGCCGATGGTGAAGGTCAGGCCATGGCCTTCGAGCCCCGGCTGGTCGGTCTCCAGCACGACGTACGCCGCGGAGTAGTCCGGGTCGGGGTTCATCGCGTCGGAGCCGTCGAGCTGCTGCGAAGTGGGAAAGCGCACGTCCAGTACGCGCATGGATCGAACGATGGTCATGAACGGGGTCTTCAGAGAGAAAGGGATCAGTCGTAGAGAACGGCGGCGATCTTCGGGTCCGCGATGTTCGTCTTGTCGTACCAGAAGAAGCCCGTGTCCACGACCTTGGGCAGCTTCTCGCCCTTGATCGCCTTCACCGCCATCTCCACGGTCTTGTAGCCCATGCCCACGGGGTTCTGCGTGATCGCGCCGGCCATGCTGCCGTCGAGGATCGCGTTCTTCTGCTGCTTGCCGGAGTCGTAGCCGATGATCACGATCTTGCCGTTGCGCTTCATCTCCTTCACGCCGTTGACCACGCCGATGGCGGAGCCCTCGTTGGCACCGAAGATGCCCTTGAGGTTCGGCGAGGCCTGCAGGATCGACTTGGTGATCTCGGTCGATTTCAGCTGGTCGCCGCCGCCGTACTGCACGCTCACGATCTTGATGTTCGGGTAGGTCGACTTGATGCGCTCGACGAACCCGTCGCGCCGGTCCACGCCGGTGCGGCTGGTCTGGTCGTGCACCACGAGCGCGACCTCGCCCGACTTGCCGATCAGCTCGGCCATCTTGTCGGCGGCGAGCGCGGCGGCGGCCTTGTTGTCGGTCGTGGTGGTGGTCACGGGGATGTCGCTGTCCACGCCCGAGTCGAACGCCACCACCGGAATCTTCGCGGCCTGCGCCTTCTTCAAAAGCGGAATGGCGGCCTGGCTGTCGAGCGCGGCAAAGCCGATGGCCTGCGGCTTCTTGGCGAGCGCGGCGGAGAGCATGTCGATCTGCTTGTCGATCATCGCCTCGGACTCGGGGCCTTCGAAGGTGACCTTGACCTTCAGGTCTTTGGCGGCCTGTTCGGCGCCCGACTTCACGGCCTGCCAGAACTGGTGCTGGAAGCCCTTGGACACGAGCGGGATATAGATCTCCTGCGCCTGCTGTGCCTGGGCAAAACCCGACAGGCCGATGAGGGCTGCGCCGAGTGCGGTGGTGACTGTTCTTCTGTGAATCATGCAAAGGTCTCCTGTGGTTGTAGAACTGAAAAGGGGGCGGGTCAGTGCTTGTTGCTGCTGCGGCGGCGCAGGATGTCCGCGTACACGGCCAGGATGATGATCACGCCCGTGATCACCGTCTGCCATTCCTGCGCGACCGAGAGAATGCGCAGCCCGTTGGTCAGCACGCTCATGATGAAGGCGCCGATGATCGTGCCGACTATGGTGCCGGTGCCGCCGCTGAGCGAGGTGCCGCCGATGACCACGGCCGCGATCGCATCGAGCTCGTAGCCCTGCCCGAGCGCCGGCTGTGCCGAGTTCAGGCGCGAGGCGATCAAGAGGCCCGCGATGCCGCAGATGCCGCCGCTCACCGTGTAGACCACGACCTTCCAGAAGTCGGTGTTCACGCCCGAGAGGCGCACCGCCTCCTCGTTGCTGCCGAGTGCGAACGTGTAGCGCCCGAGGATCGTGCGGTTGAGCAGGATGCTCGCGACCACCGCCACCAGGAACAGGATCAGCACCGCATTCGGAATCGGCAACGACGGAATGAGGTCACCGATCAGCGAATCCTGCGAGATGGCGGTGAAGCCCGGCGTGTCGTTGAAGTAGATCGGCTTGGTGCCCGAGATCACGAGCGACAGGCCCTTGAGCAGCATCATCATTCCGAGCGTCGCGATGAAGGGCGGGATCTTGAGCTTGGCGATCAACACGCCCGAGACGAAGCCGGCCAGCGCACCGAAGAGGATGGCTGCCGCGATGCCGAGCGCCAGCGGCATGCCCATGTAGGTGAGCACCACGCCTGCCATGACGGCACAGAAGGTCATGAGCGTGCCCACCGACAGATCGATGCCCGCCGTGATGATGACGAAGGTGCAGGCGATGGCCAGCACGCCGTTCACCGCGGTCGATTGCAGGATGCTCACGAGGTTGTCGGTCTGCAGAAACTGCGGCGACGCGAAGCTGAAGAAAACCATCAGCGCGATGAGGCTGGCGAAGGCCAGCAGCTTCTGCCGCGTGGCGGGGCGAAAGAGCCGCGCCCTCAGAGAAAGACCGACGGCATCGGTGGGGGAGGCGGCGGTGGTAGCAGTGGGGGTCGTCAAAGCGTTGTCTCCAGTCTTCATGCGGTGGCTGCAGCTTCGCGTCGGGTGGCGAGCTGCATGATCTTTTCCTGCGAGGCTTCTCGCCCCGCCAGTTCGCCGGTGATGCGGGCTTCGCACATCACCAGCACGCGGTGGCTCACGCGCAATATCTCGGGCAGTTCGGAGGAGATGATCACGATGGCCTTGCCCTCTGCGGCCAGCTCGTTGAGCAGGCGGTAGATCTCGGCCTTCGCGCCCACGTCGATGCCGCGCGTGGGTTCGTCGAAGAAGAGCACGCTGCAGTCGCGCAGCAGCCACTTGGCGATCACGATCTTCTGCTGGTTGCCGCCCGACAGCAGCCGCACCTGCTGGTGCACCGAAGGCGTCTTGATGTTGAGCTGCTTCACGTAACGCTTGCCGGCCGCCTCGATGGCCGCCTGGTCGATGAAGACGCCCATCGACACGAACTTCTTCATGCTCGGCAGCGCGATGTTGGTCTCCACGTCCATGCCGGTCGCCAGGCCGAAGTGCTTGCGGTCTTCGGAGAGGTAGCCGATGCCGTGCGACACCGCATCCTCGGGCGACCTGATCGACACCTTCTTGCCGCGCACGAAGACCTCGCCCGCATCGATGGGGTCCGCGCCGAACACCGCGCGCGCGAGCTCCGTGCGGCCTGCGCCCATGAGCCCCGCGAAGCCCAGGATCTCGCCCCGGCGCAGCACGAAGCTCGCATCGCGCACCATCGCGCCGCGCGTGATGCCGCGGGCCTCCAGCACGATCTCGTTGCCCGAGGTGTCGGGAAAATCGTTCTCCACCTCGGTGAGCTGGCGGCCGACCATCATGGCGATGAGCGTGTCCATCGGCGTATCGGCCATCGACACGGTGGCGATGTACTGGCCGTCGCGCATCACGGTCACGCGGTCGGCGATGCGCTTCAACTCATCCATCTTGTGCGAGATGTAGACGATGGCCACGCCCTGCGATTTGAGCTGTCCGATGATGCGGAACAGGTCGGCCACTTCCTCGTTGTTGAGCGCGGCGGTGGGCTCGTCCATGATGAGCACGCGCGAGTCGAACGAGAGCGCCTTCGCGATCTCCACCATCTGCTGCTTGGCCACCGTGAGTTCGCCGACCGGCGTGTGCGGATCGAGCCGCAGGTTCATGCGATCGAAGATGCGCTGTGTTTCCACGCGCATCGCCTCCTCGTCGATGAAGAAGCCGAAGCGCCCGCGCGGCTCGCGGCCGATGAAGATGTTCTGCGCGGCGCTCAGGTGATTCATCAGGTTCAGCTCCTGATGGATGATTCCGATGCCCAGCGCCTGTGCGGCGCGCGGACTCGCGATGTCCACGGGCTTGCCGTCGATCAGCACCTCGCCCGAGTCCTTGCTGTAGACGCCGGCCAGCACCTTCATGAGCGTGGACTTGCCCGCGCCGTTCTCGCCCATGAGCGCATGCACCTCGCCGGGCCGCAGGTCGAACTGGGCCTTGTCGAGGGCGCGCACGCCGGCAAAGGATTTGCAGAGGTCGCGAATGGTGACGATGGGTTGCATGGTGGCGCGTTCAATCCGGCTGGAGGTCATAGAAACGTTGCGCCGTGCCCCGCCAGACTTGCGCCTGTTCGCCGGCCGAGAGGCCGCCGATGCAGGCCTGGCTGACCGCGATCCAGCCCGTGTAGTCGCCAGCCAAGTTGAGCACCGGCCAGTCGCTGCCCCACATGAGGCGCGAAGGGCCGAAGCTGTCGAGCAGGTGTTCCCACACCGGGCGCACGATACGCGCCGCCACGTCGACATCGTGGTGTGCCGCCTGCGGCGATTCGCCCCAGAGGCCCGAGAACTTGCAGCACACCTGCGGCAGCGCCGCGAGCGCATTCATGTGCTTGCGCCAGATGGCGAAGGCTTCGCTGTCGCGCGCACCCAGCGGCGGCTTGGCGGCATGGTCGATCACCACGGGCAATTGCGGCCACTCCTTCAGGAAGCGGATCAGCGAGGACAGATGCTGCGGCTTCACCAGCGCATCGAAGCGCAGGCCCAGGCGCACCAGCGCCTGCACCGCATCGGGATGCGGCATGCGCGCGATCCAGTCGTCGTCGACCAGGTCTTGCAGCATCGGCCGCACGCCCTTGAACTTGGGGTGTCGCGCCATGCGTTCGATCGCAGCCACGGCACCGGAGGCGCTCAGGTCGACCCAGCCGACGACGCCGCCCACCACGTCGTTCGCAGTGGCGAGTTCGAGCATGAAGTCGGTTTCGGCTTCCGAGTCGGCGGCCTGAACGAGCACCGTTCGCCCGACCCCATGCGCCTGCAGCAGGGGCGCGAGATCTTCGGGAAGAAAGTCGCGCACCAACGGCGCGAGGGCGGGCACATCGGCGCGCAGCCACGCGTAGTCGCCGCGCGCGGGTCGCCAGAAATGCTGATGCGAGTCGATGCGCTGTGTCATGCTGCTTGGCACCCTTCGTCTCTCGTCAGATGGTAACGCCGCCATCCACCAGAACCACCTGGCCGGTGACGAAGCGCGACTCGTCGCTCAGCAGGTACACCACCTGCGGCGCGATGTCTTCCGCCACCGCGAGGCGGCCCATCGGCTGGCGCGCGATGAAGTCGCGCTCGGCCTGCGCCGGATCGGGCGCGGCGGCGATGCGCTCGCGCAGCGAAGGCGTATCGACCGTGCCGGGGCACAGCGCATTGCAACGCAGGCCTTGCCGCACGTGGTCCGCGGCCAGGGCCTTCGTCATGCCGATCACCGCGGCCTTCGAAGCGCCGTAGGCAAAGCGATTCGGGAAGCCCTTGACCGACGAAGCCATCGACGCCATGTTGACGATCGATGCGCCACCGCCCTCCTGCTTCGCCTTCTCGAGCATGCCCGGCAGGAAGGCGCGCACCATGCGGTACATGCTCTTGACGTTGAGGTCGAAGCTGAAGTCCCACGCGGCCTCGTCGCACTCGAGCACGCTGCCGTGGTGCACGTAGCCTGCGCAGTTGAAGAGGCCATCGAGCGCGGGCAACTCGGCGGCCAGCGCGGCGATGGCATCCGCGTTGCGCACGTCGAGCACCGCGGTGCGGATGCCGGTGGATGCATGCGCCAGCTTGTCGAGAAGCGCGGCGTTGATGTCGGTCGCAATCACCTGCGCGCCTTCGCGCGCGCAGGCCAGCGCGGTGGCAAGGCCGATGCCTTGCGCCGCAGCGGTAATCAGGATCGTCTTGTTCTGGAGTCTTGTTGAAGTCATCGGCTTACTGCGTCACATCGACGCGATCGATCTGGAGGTACGCGCCCGACACCTTCTTGAGTACCAAGGTATGCGAGCCCGCAGTGAGGCCCGCGATGCTGTAGACCGTTCTCTGGCCCTTGTACACCGCGACGGCGGGAATGGTGATGTTCTGTGCGGTGGCGCCATCGAGCGAGGCCGAGAACTGCACCGCTGTCGTGTCGACCGGTGCCAGCACGCGAACGCCGGTTCCGGTGAAGGCGACCGTCATCTCGTCGCCATCCGTCTGCGTGTAGCGCACATCGAAATCGAAGTCGCCCGACGCCTTGTTGCGGTTGGTGGAGCGCCCCCAGCTGCCCTTGACGGTGATGCCCGACCAATCGTCGTTGTGCACGGCCAGCGACGGGAAGACCAGGTCGAACTCGGTCGTCACGTTGTTCCGTTGCACCTTCACATGCAGCTTGCCGTTCGCAGCTTCTGCGCCGAGGGCTGCGTTGAGGTCGTTGCTGTCCACGATGTCCTTCACCTGGCCGGCCACCGTGGCCTGCAGGAACACATCGTTGGCGAGCACGCCGCTCGTTGCCGCATCCGAGCCCGCTGTCACCGACTGCACCAGCACGCCCGCCACGCTCGACAGGCCGGCGGCGGAGCGCTCGCCCTCCGTTTCCACCGACTTGACTCGGGCACCGAGAAAGTCCGACGGCGTCTCCAGCACCACGACCTGCACGTTCAGCGGGTCGAAGACCGGTTTCTTCGCCCTGGGCTTGAGCCTTGGGTCCTGCACGCCGAACTTGTCCATCGCGATGTTCTGGAATCCCACGGCCAAGGCCGGCGAGTTGGCCGCGACCATGAAGTCACCCTTCTCGCCATCGGCGAACATCGGGTCACCCGAGACCTTCGAGTTGGCATCCCAGCCCAGTGCTTGCGCGGCCTTCAATGCGGCGCTGGTCGGCAGCAGGTTGTTGTCGACGAGTTCGCCGTTGTTCGCGGTGCCTACGCCGATGGGCTGGTAGGCGCCCATCACGATGTTCTTCTCGAAGCGGTCCAGGCTGTTCGCAAACCACACATGCGGATGGAAGGTGTTGTTCACCAGGATGTTGTTGCGGTTGATGCGCTTGAAGCCTTCGCGGTTCTTCAGCCCACCCTTGAGCAGCACGTTGTTCTCGATCACGTAGTTCGTCGAGCCGTCGTCCAGGTCGATGTCCCAGCCGTGGTCGCAGCGAAAGCGGTTGTTGCGGATTGCGGTGGGCTTCATCGCGTCCAGGAACGGCATCTCCGGGTGCGCGATGAGATCGGCGTTCGCATTGCCCGAATTGCCCGGTGGCAGCTGGCCCCAGTAGCGATCACGCCCCCATGAGTTGAACGCGCCGTGGTCGCCGGTCTCCAGCACCGTGTCGAACACGTCGTTGAACTCCAGCACATGGCCGCCCCAGGTGCCGTCGCCGATGTTGATGCCCGCGCGTGGGGTGCCGTAGATGCTGTTGCTGCGCACCGTGATTTCCGAGGCCATCGAGATCTCCACGCCGGTGGCCTGCTTCTCCCGGAAGCCGATGTCGTGGATCAGGTTGTTCTCGGCGATGGACTGGGCCGGGTAGGTGTTGGTCTTCGGGCCCTCAGCCTTGTCCATGTCGGCGTAGCTGGTCCTGGCCGAGTAATGGAAACCGGGCGAGCGAACCGCTTCGGGCGAGCCGACGAAGAGAATGCCGCTCGCGCCAACGTCCTGGATCTCGTTGCCGCGCACCGCGACCCGGCGGTTGTAGCCGCTCACGAACACCGCGTTGCCGCCCAGGGCGTGCATGTCGTTGCCGGCGATCTCCACATCTTCGGCACCCTCGATGTAGACGGCGCCGCCACGGAAGACCTTCCAGTCGCTGCGCAGAAGCGGCTCGGTGGTCTTCATGAAGGTGGTGCCCGTTTGCGTGAGCACGAGGCCCTTGATGGCCACGTCGTGAATCGGCGTCGCCTCCGAGCCCTTGAAAACGATCAGTTGCTCGACGAGGCCCTTGTCGGCCCCACCGCTCACCTCGATGCGCGCGGTCCGCGGATCGGTGCCGGTCTTCGGAATGAAGTAGAGCTTCTTCGCCGCGACGTCGTGGAACCACTCCTGCGGTACATCGAGTTCTTCAAAGATGTTCTCGACAAAGCTGACGTCCCAGTTCGGCCCCTGCTCCATGCGGTTGTTGCCGGTGCCTTCGCTCAGGTCGAGCGTGCCGTCGGGCTTCTTTCCGTTGATCTGGTAGTGGATATCGCCCCACTCGGCATTGAGCATCACATGCGCATAGCCGCCCTGGGGATTCTTCCAAGTGGCTACGCGCGCCGGGTCCGTCGCCTTGCCGCTACCGTTGAAGAAGATCCTCGGACCGGATTCGCTGCGCGGCTGGAAGTTGGGATAGCGCGCGCGCACCTGGCGCTCGCCATCGATGTACAGGTCGTCGAAATCGGTGCCGTCGGTGGCGGCGGTCCAGACGCCGTTGCCGGTCGTCGACCATTGCAATGCATCGAGCTTTCGCGCGCCGCTGAGCACGGGCTGCGTGCCGGGCACCGCGGCGATCGTGAAGGGTTTGCCGGGCGCGCCTGAGAGTTCCGGGCCGAGCACGATGGTCGATGCGAGGTAGTGCGTGCCCCGGTCGAGAAAGATCGTTCGGCCTGCGGGCAACAGGCTGCCGGCGCCGGCTTGGGCATCGGCGGTGGCCTTCGCCACGGCCTGCTTCAGCGTGGCGAAAGGCTTGGCCTGCGTGCCGGGGTTCTGGTCGCTACCGGTTGGAGAGACATAGAGATTCGCCGCGTCTGCCGGCGTGACGGGCGCAACGGGATCGCCACCGCTACCGCCACCACCGCCGGGCAGCGGAAAGAAGCTGCTCCCGCCTCCACTGCCACCGCCACACGCCGCCAGCCCGGCCGCCAGAACCATCGCCGCCACCGCACCGCCGATGCGGAACGGCCTGCGCCATCCCGTCTCGTGGGTTGCAGGCGCGGACACAGCACATTTCATCGTCATTTTTTTGCTCCCTTTTGAATGCGTCACTGCCTGCCGCACATCAAGCCGGCGTCACTTCGCGTTCTTCGCCATTGATGCGCACCTTCACCGGCTTCTTGTCGCGGGCCTTGTCGGCCACGATTTCGTAGGACACGACCTGCCCGTTCTTCCACGCACAGCTCACGCGATAGCCGCCCCGCGCGCGCAGGCCGTTGAATGCGCCGGCGGCCTTCCAGTCGTCCGGGCATGCCGGCAGCAGCACGATCACGCCTTCATGGCTTTGCAGGAGCATCTCGGTCAGCGCGCCCGAGATGCCGAAGTTGCCGTCCATCTGGAACGGCGGGTGGTTGCAGAACAGGTTCTGCAGCGTGTTGTAGGTCAGCAGGCCGCGCAGCATCGTCTGCGCACGCCCGGCATCGCCCAGCCGCGCAAACAGTGCGCAACGCCAGGGCCAGGTCCACGAGCGGCGACTGTCGCCCGTGACCATCGAGGCGGTGAAGGGCTGGCCGGCCACCTCGCCGCAGCGTGCCTTCAGCGACACCAGCGCAGCGGCGGCAAATGCAGGCGTCTTCGCCGGCGTGATCTGGCGCCCCGGGTACACGGCGAACAGGTGCGAGGTGTGGCGGTGGTGGTCCTTGGGGTCGTCGATGTCGCCCTGCCACTCCTGCAACTGGCCCCACTTGCCGATCTTGTTCGGGGCGAGCTTCGCCTGCATGCCGGCCACGGTCGTTTGATAGGCCGCGTCGACGTTCAGCGTGCGGGCCGCGTCCAGGTAGTTCTGGAACAGGTCCCAGATGATCTGCTGGTCGTACATCACGCCGTCTTCGGTCGGCCCGTGCTCGGGCGACCAGCCGTTGGGCGCCACGAGCAGGCCGTCGGCGCGCAGCTTCAGCCGGTCTTCCCAGAACTGGCAGATCTCCTTGAGCATCGGNNTTCCAGTTCCAGCTGTTGCCGCCGAAGATGCTCTGGCTGGTGCGCGCCGTCCAGCCGCGCGTGCTGGCGCCGAAGGCGTTCCTCGTCGCGATGCGGCTCGGTCCGGCGACCTGCGAGACGAAGTCGACCAGCGGCGTGTGGCAGTCCGGCAGCCCGGTGCTCTCCGCGCCCCAGTAGTTCATCTGCACGTTGATGTTGGTGTGGTAGTCGCTCGCCCAGGCCGGCGAATTGCTGTTGTTCCACAGGCCCTGCAGGTTGGCGGGCAGGCCGCCCTGCCGCGACGAACTGACGAGCAGGTAGCGACCGTAGTCGAACATCGCCTGCTCCAGGCCGGGGTCGGCCGCGCCGCCTGCATAGCGTTCGAGCCGCTGGCGCGTGGTGAGCCCCACCACTGCGGCATCG
>CXWL01008019.1_pt1 | contig 17319 bp, 20 predicted proteins | sample 590931 | NCBI WGS metagenome assembly CXWL01 (sample SAMEA3498368, study PRJEB10139) | groundwater metagenome | biome: water well; material: biofilm material | place: Germany | collected 2015-04-27 | reverse complement strand
TTGCCAGCAAGAACGACAACGCGAGTTTAGAAATCGAAATTCGCTTTCATTGTTCGGCGAGTTTGCGTGGACGTTCTGGGGCAACGGCATTCCGATTCCAGGATTAGGCTGGCTGGGGCGGCTTTGCGGCTGCTTCGAGGAAGGCACACTGGTAGACACGCCCGACGGCCCGCGCCGCATCGAGGACATAGCGGTCGGCGATTACGTGCTCGCCTGGAATGAGGAAACCGGCGAGATCGGTCCGCAGCGCGTCACGGCGCTGATCCGCCCCGAGCCGCAGGCGACTTACGAACTGGTGCTGCGCGATTCAGCCGGCGCGAGCGAAAGCTTCACCGTCAGCGCCGACCATCCCTGGTTCGTGGCCGGCATGGGCTGGGTGCATACCTCAGACCTGACCCCCGGCATGGCCATCGCCCGCGCCGGCGGCGCCGACATGGTGGTCGCCTCGCTCACCGGAACCGGCGTCATCGCGCAGACCTACAACCTCGAAGTTGATGTCTGGCACACGTTTCTGGTGGGCGAGCACCGGGTCGTCGTGCATAACGGGGTGTGCGACAGGCTCTTCAGCTATCTCACGCGGGTGCGAGCCAACCCCGGACGAGACGGTGGGGTTTCGAGGCACATCATCGAATCTACTGCAGGGCGGACGAACTCAATTACACACCAGGTGACAAACCCGGCCGGACAAGTAATTCATCAACATCAAACCCACGTCGGCGTTAACGGCACTCTGAGGCAGTTTCCAGACGAGTGGATTCAATACCCAAGTGTTGGGAACTAGGAGCATGATGGAATTGGAGCAAGAAGTATTGGAGAATGCTCGTCGGATTTTGGCGAGGGCAGCTCCTACATTGATCGCTAGAGGGATTAGTCATGCCGATCCGGAAATCAAATCGGACAACAAGTTTAGTCGTAGCTCAGAACTTAAGATTGATTTTTTCCGACACGATCAGATTATCGATGTGCTGGAATTCGGCATCCACAGAGATGGCGTGCCTTTAGTCGGCCTGGGAGAGGCAGTGGATTGGCTCGAAGAACAAATTCAGACAGTCGGCGTCGGAAACGAGTCTGATTAGAGATTCACACTGGATAACTCAGTGGCCATCGGACCATGACGCCGTCTTTGGGGTCGGCTGTCACCACCGCCTACGACAATTTCTCGCGTGCGACTTCGGTCGCCACTGCCGGCGTGCACACGCTGTCGTTTGCGTACGACCAGCTCTCGCGCAACATTAGCGCCACGCGGGTCGCGGGTGGGGCGACGCAGGTTTTGGGCTATCAGTACGATCTCGCCGGGCGGCGGACGCGGGTGACTTGGCCGGATGGGTTTTATGCGCTCTATGATGTTGATGTGACGGGCGCGGTGACGGCCATTCGCGAGAACGGCGCTGCCTCCGGCGTCGGCGTGCTGGCGAGCTATGCGTATGACGATTACGGGCGGCGCACGAGCGTGGCGCGTGGCAATGGCGTGGCGACGGCGTACGCTTACGACGGCGCTTCCCTGCTCTCCGCGCTGACGCAGGACCTGGCCGCCTCCGCCAGCGACCAGAGCCTCGCCTTCACCTACAACGCCTCCGGCCAAGCGCTCACCCGCACCGCCAGCAACGCCGCCTACGTGTGGCAGCAGCCGGCGCTCGGCGCGGCCAACACGGTTCCCAACGGTCGCAACCAGATCGCCAGCTTGAACGGCGCGAGCTTTACCTACGACGCGCGCGGCAATCTCACCGCCACCGGCGCGGCGAGCTACGGCTACGACGTGTTCAACCGCCTCACCAGCGCTGGCGCCGCGACGCTCAGCTACGATCCGGCTGGGCGCTTGTACGAAACCATGGGCGGCGGCGTCACCACGCGCTTTCTCTACGACGGTCTCGACGCCATCGCCGAGTACAATGGCTCGAACGTAATGCAGCGCCGCTTCGTGCACGGGCCGGGCGTGGATGAGCCTGTGGTGTGGTACGAAGGCGCTGGCACCAGCGACCGCCGCTGGCTTGTACAAGACCAGCTCGGCAGCGTGATCGCGGTGACCAACAGCGCCGGCGCGGCGCTCAGCACCAACACCTACGACGAATACGGCATCCCCGGCGCAAGCAATTCCGGCCGCTTCCAATACACCGGCCAGATGTGGCTCGGCGAAGCGAACTTGTACCACTACAAAGCCCGCGCCTATGCGCCCGCGCTAGGGAGATTTCTCCAGTCCGACCCGATCCTCTACGCCGGCGGCATCAACCTCTACGCCTACGTCGGCAACGATCCGGTGAACGCGCGCGATCCGTTGGGGCTGCAGCACGCTGATCCGGAGGAAACGCCCGGCACAAACCCCAATGGCCATGACTTGGACGACATCGTCGTTACCGCCGAAGACTGGGAGAGGGCGTGGAGGTTGGCGATGGACGCCAACACGGCCAGCCACTTGGACGCGCTCTTCGCATGGCTGGACGCCCACGCGGACGCTTTCTTGGCGGCGCATCCGGAGTTGTTTGAAGAACGCGGGTTGGAGAACGACTTTGTTGGCCTGGACGGAAAACACTATCAGCTCTGCCCTTTGATTCAAGGTGAAGTGAGTTCCGGAATACAAGTGGGGGCCCAGGCAAGGTTCGGCCCATTCAACTTGAATTCAGTGTTCGATGTGTGGAGTGTTCGAGCTGGCGCACGAACGACCAACCAATCCAGCGCCATGGTGTGGTCGCTTGACCAAACAACAGGGCTAGCTGGAGAGATTGGCGTGGCCGGGCTGGTGACGAGGGGTGGATGGGCTGGATGGTCCGCTCCGGCAGCAGGGGGCAGCGTTGGCTCCCACTTCCAAACGCGGGGTCGCGTTGAAAGGGCTCGAGGTTTTTTGGGCATTGGCGGCGGCGTCGCAATGGGGTTCGGCATAAGCGGGCGGATGGGATTTCTGTTGATCCCAGTTGGAGCGTCCTGCCCATGACCGAACATGATTGGAAAATCAGATTGCTGTCGTTAGAGCCCGCATTCTTGACACTGGGGTATATCGCAGCCTTTTTTCTGGGCGTTGGGATATTGTACCTTGGCAACTCGTCCGCTGCGACGACGCTGCTCGCCGTACTAGGGCCGTCCGCGTTGCTGGTGGTGTGGATGTGGAGCCTAAAACAGGTGGCAGACGCGCAGCTGTCACCCCGGCATCCGAACTTGCGCCTAGACTTGTGGCTGCTCTTCGTCGTGCTCGTCTTGTTGTTGTCGCTGGTGGCGCTGCCGAGCGCGCTTTCAGGGCTAATTTTGGGTCCCGCAATGTTGATGACGGTTTTTGGTTATGTGCTTTTGGTTTGGAGGTCAGCGCAAGCGTTGGTCAGCTTTGAAGAGGCCCCAAAGGCGGCTCGGTTGCATGCGAGCCTTGGAACGGCAATCTTGGTTTTTTACCTGCCGATCGGGATCTGGTTTTTGTATCCTCGAGTACGGGTGCTGCTAAGGGCAGTGATGTGACCCCCGATGGCGCCGATGCGATCGCGGAATATAATGCGTCGAACACGCTGCTGCGGCGGTACGTGCACGGGCCGGGCGTGGACGAGCCGATCGTCTGGTACGAGGGCGCGGGCGTAAGCGACCGCGCTGGCTGGTGCAAGATCAACTCGGCTCGGTGATCGCGGTGAGCAACGCATCCGGCGCGGCGCTGAGCGTGAACTCCTACGACGAATACGGCGTCCCCAGCAGCTCCAACCTCGGCCGCTTCGGCTACACCGGCCAAATGTGGCTGCCGGAAGCCCAGCTCTACCACTACCGCGCGCGTGCGTATGCGCCGAGTTTGGGAAAATTTTTGCAGTCTGATCCGATTTTGTACGCCGGCGGCATCAACCTCTACGCCTACGTCGGCGGTGATCCCGTGAACTGGACCGATCCGTTGGGGTTGTCGCGCTATGAGCCGCCCGCCTACACCCCGTCCACAGGCGGCGGGGGCGGCGGGGGCGGCGGGGCCGGCTGCAATGGCGACCCGAACTGCATCGAAGTCACCGGCACACGGCGCCCATCCTTTGAAGACTGGGTGAGAGCGTATGATGCGGCTTTGGCGATGCGCATGGCCGCGCGCATGGCCGCGATTTGGGGCTTCATAGATAACCTTCCGAATTTCTTGGCGGCGCACCCGGGATTGATTCAGGCGCCGGACGCCGTGCTCACGCAGATTCAAGGCGCGGCCAATGACAACAGCGCGTTCGACCCCTTTGCGGGCTGCACACAAGGATACAATATGTGTGAGGCGAGCGCGGGCTTACTGTATGATCGTGATCCAGACGCCGGCCGACAGCAGCTCCAGAACTGCAGCAGGATCCAAACCTACTGCATCGCACGAGTAAGGACCCCAAACACGACGTCCCTGTTTATCTTCCCGCGCGGCTCCGCCTATGTCATAGTTACACGTGACGGTAGGTCGTACTATTGGTTCAGCGACCCGAGTAGCCTTCGCCCGCGACCACCTGGCAATTGAGGAGGGCTCGAATGCGGTGGTATGGAGGGTTTGCGCGGATATTTGTTTTCTTTGTCTGGGTGGCGAACATTGGAGATGCGATGAGCGCGGGCTATTCAGATTTTTTGTTTCCGCCGCCCTCACCTCAAGCGGGCGAGCAGCAATTGGATGACGATCCCGACTTCCGGCGAGAATGCCTCGATGCGGCCGGCTTTCTCGTCGATGAAGGGGTGGTGGTCCATGCATCTCGAATCAGTCTGAACGATCATTGGGGTGTCATCCTAAGGATTGATTTTGAGATTCCGGCGCTCAGCATGAACGGGTCCACTGATCGGCTCGTTTGCTGGAAGCATCCAAGCGGCGAGATAAGAACCCTCGTGACAACTGACGAGGCTCCAATGCCACGGTGAGAACCAAGCAACCGGCTCACCAGCGCCGGCGCTGCGACGCTCGCCTACGATCCGGCGGGGCGGTTGTACCAAAGCGTCGGCGGCGGCGTGACCACGCGCTTCTTGTATGATGGCGCCGACGCGATCGCCGAGTACAATGCCTCAAACGTCATGCAGCGGCGCTTCGTGCATGGCCCCGGCGTGGACGAGCCTTTGGTGTGGTACGAAGGCGCCGGCACCAGCGACCGCCGCTGGCTTGTACAAGATCAGCTCGGCTCAGTAATCGCGGTGAGCAACGCAAGCGGCGCGGCGCTGAGCGTCAACAGCTACAACGAATACGGCATCCCTGGCAGCTCAAACGCCGGTCGTTTCCAATACACCGGCCAGATGTGGCTCCCGGAAGCGCAGCTCTACCACTACAAAGCCCGCGCCTACGCGCCGTCCTTGGGCCGCTTCCTGCAAACCGATCCGATCCTCTACGCGGGCGGCATGAATTTGTACGCGTATGTTGGCGGCGATCCAGTGAACGCGATTGATCCGCTGGGTCTGTGCGACGTGAGTGAACCAGAGCCCGACGTACACCAGGGCACTTGCCCAAACCCGCCGCCGCCGCAAGAGGATTGGGCGGCGGATTGGCGCTCGGCCATGGACGCCAACACGGCCAGCCACTTGGACGCGCTCTTCGCTATTCTGGCCGGGATCGATTGGGATGCGCTGTTGGCGGCGCACCCGGAGTTGTTTGAGGGGCACGACTATACGACAACGAACCGGGTCTGCAGAGCGGCTCTGAGTGACGCGGGACAGACCGCCGCGCTGGCCTCGTCGGTGTTTCCGGGGCAAGATCCCAACGTGCCGTTTCGCAATAACAGCTTGAACCTTGTCAGAGATCGGACGATGGGCATGGCGCCTGGGGGGTTTGTCCGGTCCACGATCAGCGGGCACACCGGCACAAACCTGACCACGCCGTTGCACGTTTTCTCGGGCAGTGTCGACCGCACCATCTTCGCCAACAGCACCGGAACGTACGTCACGACGCATGGCGTAGGGACAAGCCCCGGCGTCATGCTTCCGATCTTTGTGCCCGGGCCGGTGCTCGATGCGATCAATCAAATCCATGCGCCGCAAATTTTCAACGCCGAGGACGCAGCTTTGGCCGAGAGGCTGGCGGCGAGCAATCCCGCATGCTGAAACGCAGAACCCTATTGAGCGCCGCTCTCTGCGCCCTGAGCGCCGCGTCCTGCGGGCAACCCTCCTATGAACTTTACAAGGTGGCGCTGCGCGCGGCAGATATCTCCTTGCCGCCGCTGCGCACCGAGGAGCTGCTGCGGCAATTGCGCGTGTTCGCGCGCGCGAACGGATTTCGCATCGCCATCAGGCGCATGCCTTCGAGCATCGGAACCAGGCACGCGTTCGAACTCCGTCGCCGCGACCTCTGGATCGTCGGCACAAACCCGCTGAAGGATACGCCGCACTACAATCCTCCGTTGGATGCGGATGGGCATCTGATCATGGAGATCGACGCCAGCAAGTTCAGCGTGAGTTTTCACCGCGGCGATCTCGACCCTCAACCGGAGACGCTCGACGCCATGGTTGCGGCGTTCATTGCATCTATGGAGAGCGTGGAGGGCGTCGAGGTGACCATCACCCAAGCGCACTCCCCGTATTGATGCGAAGGTTTCTCGAGTGCGATCGCGGGCGGGACCACCCATGCGGTAATCCAATACAGCTATGACGCCGCCAGCCGGCCTGATTGCGTGGCGGTGCGGATGAATGCGGCGGTGTTTGGGGCGCTGCCGGCCTCGGCTTGCACGCTTTCCACGGAAGGCGCGGGCGGCCCGGACCGCATTTCCCGCACCACCTATGACAGCGCCAACCGCGTGGTCTCCGCCATCAGCGCGCTTGGCACCAGCGCCCAGCAGATCAGCGCGGCGCAGAGCTATACCGCCAACGGCCTGGCCGCCACGCTCGCCGACGCCAGCGGCAATCTCACCACCACCGAATATGACGGTTTTGACCGGGTGCGGAAGATTCGCTTTCCCAATTCCAGCGGCGGGGGTTCGAGCGCCAGTGATTACGAGCAATACACTTACGATGCGGGTTCCAACGTCACCCAGGATCGCCGCCGCGATGGGGCCACCATCAGCCTCGCCTACGACAATCTCTCGCGCGCCATCACCATGACGCCGTCTTCGGGGTCGGCGGTGAGCACGGCCTACGACAATTTCTCGCGCGCGACTTCGGTTGCGTATGCGGGAACGCACACGCTGACGTTCGCCTACGACCAGCTCTCGCGCAACGTTTCGGCCACGCGGGTCGCCAATGGCGCGACGCAGGTTTTGAGCTATCAATACGACATCGCCNNCGGCGTACGCGTATGACGATTACGGGCGGCGCACATCCGTGTCGCGCGGCAATGGCGTGGCGAGCGCGTATGCGTATGACGGCGCCTCGCGGCTGGCGTCGCTGAGCCAGGACCTGGCCTCCACCGCCAGCGACCAGACGCTCGCCTTCACCTACAACGCCTCCGGCCAAGCGCTGACCCGCACCGCCAGCAACGCGGCGTACGTGTGGCAGCAGCCGGCGCTGGGCGCGAACAATTCCACCGCCAACGGCCGCAACCAGATCGCCGCGCTGAACGGCGCGAACTTTAGCTACGACGCGCGCGGCAATCTCACCGCGACGGGGAGCGCCACGTACGGCTACGACGCCTTCAACCGCCTCACCAGCGCGGGCGCGGCGACTTTGGCGTACGATCCGGTGGGAAGGCTCTACGAAACCATCGGCGGCGGCGTGACCACGCGCTTCTTGTACGACGGTCTCGACGCCATCGCCGAGTACAATGCCTCAAACGTCATGCAGCGGCGCTTCGTGCATGGCCCCGGCGTGGACGAGCCTTTGGTGTGGTACGAAGGCGCCGGCACCAGCGACCGCCGCTGGCTTGTACAAGATCAGCTCGGCTCAGTAATCGCGGTGACCAATGCATCGGGCGCCGTCGTCACCGCGCCGAATACTTATGATGAGTATGGCGTCCCGGGCGCCTCGAACCTCGGCCGCTTCCAATACACCGGCCAAATCTGGCTCCCCGAAGCGAACCTCTACCACTACAAAGCGCGAGCGTATGCGCCATCCCTAGGCCGCTTCCTGCAAAGCGATCCAATCTTGTACGCGGGAGGCATGAACCTCTACGCGTACGTCGGCGCCGACCCGGTGAACGCGCGCGATCCGTTGGGGCTGCAGCACGCTGATCCGGAGGAAACGCCCGGCACAAGCCCCAACGGCACCGACCATGACACGATCGTCGTTACCGCCGAAGACTGGGAGAGGGCGTGGAGGTTGGCGATGGACGCCCGGGCGGACGGGCGTTTGGCCGCAATCTTTGCCTTGCTGGCCAACATCAACTGGGACGCCTTCTATGCAGCGCATCCGGAGTTGCTTGAGGATTTGGGGCGAGCGCTCGCCGAAGCGGCGGCGTGCGCGGCGGAGGACACAGCGTTCGGTATTATCGGAGGTCCAGAAGGAGTCCTGGCAGGATTGCCCGGAGACTCGACCTACACTCGTCTCAGCGTCACGGCTATTCTTCCCGCGTTTGGCATAGGAGGTCAGGCGTCGATCACCCGATACACCAACGAGGCGACCGGCGGGCGGACCTACATCGGCAGCATTGGGTTTTCGCAGGGTTGGGCAGCGCAATTCCCGACCACTCTTGATGGGTTCGGCCGTGCTGTATTGCGTGGCGGCGCGTCAGCGGGTTTGACCTATGGCATTGCGAATGAGCCATCTAGCGCAGCGGGCGTTGGCCCTGGCCTTTCATTTAGAGGGGGCATTGCTCTGGAGGGTGGCTTTGGCGGAGGCTCGTGGGAGCTCGGCATTGGCGGTGGGTTGGGAGCTTCGTTTACCACCAACTTTAGCAATGTAAGAGCTGTGGTGCTTCACTGTGGCTGATTCATTCGCCTCTCGGCATGCGGCGATCATTATCTCAGTTCCGGTGGCAGGAATTGCGACGACGTTTTGCGTCATAAATTTGGGTAGCTGTTGGGCGATGGCTTACTTTCCGCTTCTATGGGGAGGGACGTCCTTGGCGTTAGAGTTTTTGTTGCGCGGGAACGAGATGGCGGGTGCTGGCCTTTGGTTCAAGCTGGCGTTTTGGACGTTTTTTCCAGCGGGATTGTTGGTCTTGACGATAATCACGGCTGCCAATGCGCTAGGTGCGTCATGATGAACGTCGTTCGAAGGCTGGTCATTTGGGCGACGCCAATCTGCGCCTTCTGCGGGTGGGCCTTCACGGGAGTCGTTGCGCCATACAAAGACGTTAAGCTCGCGGCAGCATTCTTGCTGCTTGTGGCTGGCGGGGGATTCGGCGTCCTCTATCTGGCGCGTCAAGCTGCGGAAACCAACCAGCCTGCGAGCCGGCATGAGCGTTTTTACTACGCCTGCTATTTCATGAGTGGACTCGTTTTCGTTGCTCTCATTGTCGCGAGGTTGATTGGAGTGTATTGAAAGGACGAAAAAACGAATGTCCATTGTGCCGTCGTCGTCGACGATATTTGGTTCAAGGCAACCTCACCACCACCGAATATGACGGCTTCGACCGGGTGCGGAAGATTCGCTTTCCCAATTCCAGCGGCGGCGGGTCGAGCGCTGCCGATTACGAGCAATACAGCTACGATGCGGGTTCCAACGTCACCCAGGATCGTCGCCGCGATGGGGCGGTGGTGAATTTTGCTTACGACAATCTCTCGCGCGTCATTTTGCTGGATGCGCCGGCGCCGGCGAGCGATGTGGTCACGGCGTACGATAATTTCTCGCGCGCGACTTCGGTTGCGTATGCGGGAACGCACACGCTGACGTTCGCCTACGACCAGCTCTCGCGCAACGTTTCGGCCACGCGCGTGGCCAATGGGGCGACGCAGGTGGTGGGCTACCAGTACGATCTCGCCGGGCGGCGGACGCGGGTGACTTGGCCGGATGGGTTTTATGCGCTCTATGATGTTGATGTGACGGGCGCGGTGACGGCCATTCGCGAGAACGGCGCTGCGAGCGGCGTCGGCGTGCTGGCCACGTATGCCTATGACAATTACGGGCGGCGCACGAGCGTGACGCGTGGCAATGGCGTGGCCACCACTTACGCTTACGACGGCGCATCGCTGCTCTCCGCGCTGACGCAGGACCTCGCCTCCACCGCCAGCGACCAGACGCTGTCCTTCACCTACAACGCTTCCGGCCAAGCGCTCACGCGCACCGCCAGCAACGCCGCCTACGTGTGGCAGCAGCCGGCGCTGGGCGCCAACAATTCCAGCGTCAACGGCCGCAATCAGATCGCTACGCTAAACGGCGCGAACTTCAGCTACGACGGCCGCGGCAATCTCACCGCCACGGGGGCCGCCAGCTATGGCTACGACGCGTTCAACCGTCTCACCTCCGCGGGCAGCGCGACGCTCGCTTACGATCCGGTGGGGCGCTTGTATCAAACCGTGGGCAGCGGCGTCACCACGCGCTTCTTGTACGATGGGCTTGACGCCATCGCTGAATACAATTCGTCGAACGTGCTGCAGCGGCGCTTCGTGCACGGGCCGGGCGTTGATGAGCCGATCGTTTGGTACGAAGGCGCGGGCGTAAGCGACCGCCGCTTTATCATGCAGGATCAGCTGGGCAGCGTCATCGCGCACACCGATGCCAGCGGCGCGCTGATCGGCTCGCCCAACAGCTACGACGAATACGGCGCGCCAGGCGCGTCAAACACCGGCCGCTTCCAATACACCGGCCAAATGTGGCTGCCGGAAGCGAACTTGTACCATTACCGCGCGCGCGCTTATGCGCCAGCGTTGGGGCGTTTCCTCCAGTCCGATCCGATTTTGTACGCTGGCGGGATGAACCTCTACGCGTACGTCGGCGGTGATCCCGTGAACTGGACCGATCCGTTGGGGTTGTCGCGCTATGAGCCGCCCGCCTACACCCCGCCCACAAGCGGCGGGGGCGGCGGGGCCGGCTGCAATGGCGACCCGAACTGCATCGAAGTCACCGGCACACGGCGCCCATCCTTTGAAGACTGGGTGAGAGCGCATGATGCGGCGTTTGCGATGCGGATGGCCGCGCGCATGGCCGCGATTTGGGGCTTCATAGATAACCTTCCGAACTTCTTGGCGGCGCATCCGGGATTGATTCAAGCGCAGGGTGCAACGCTCACTCTCATTCAAGATGAACCGGCAAACGACAATTTCCCACAGAACCCGTCTCTCGATGACTGTGATCGGGCATTCTATGCCTGCCGTGCGAGCGCTGATCGGATATCGAGTGATGCGGCGGCGCATTCGCGCTATCTGGTGTGCCGCGAACGACTTTTGGTGTGCAATAATGCAATCCTCTCGACCCGCGCCAATCCTGACCTCGTCCGGATAGTCCGTTTTCCAACGGGTGGTTTCGGGCAAAATACTTGGGTTGCGGTTCAAAACGGTATTCCTCGCATCATGTTCTCAACAGGCGGGCGGTATCATTGAGCGTTGCGTGCGCTCCCCATGGGTTTTACGCGGTGGTCATTTTCGCCGTTGTGAGTTGTACGGGTGCTGAAATGCAAGGTGATTTTATATCAGATATGCCACCCTTGTCACCTGAGGGCGAGGTCGGAGCGGAAGACAAGGAGTTCGAGCAACTCTGCTTTGCAGCTGTTCCAGATATAAAGGAACGAGGCCTCATCGTCGGGGCAACGTCCCTGACGCTTTCGGAAAGATGGGGACTCGTCTTTCGACTAGATTACTTCTTGCCTGAAATTGCGGATGGCGGACCAGTCAACAGAGTGGTCTGCTGGCGAGATAACGATGGCACTGTTATGACGCTGTTTGACGGCGGTGATGAAGTTGAGCCCTTGCCCCACTTATAACTCATATGGATTGCGCGCGTGCGAGCTATGGCTACGATGTGTACAACCGCCTCACCAGCGCGGGAAGCGCGACGCTCGCCTACGATCCGGTGGGGCGTTTGTATCAAAGCGTCGGCGGCGGCGTCACCACGCGCTTTCTGTACGACGGGCTGGACGCCATCGCCGAGTACAATGCCTCAAACGTCATGCAGCGGCGCTTCGTGCATGGCCCCGGCGTGGACGAGCCTTTGGTGTGGTACGAAGGCGCCGGCACCAGCGACCGCCGCTGGCTTGTACAAGACCAGCTCGGCTCGGTGATCGCGGTGAGCAACAGCGCCGGCGCGGCGCTCAGCACAAACACCTACGACGAATACGGCATCCCCGGCGCAAGCAATACCGGTCGCTTCCAATACACCGGCCAAATCTGGCTGCCAGATGCGAACTTGTACCACTACCGCGCGCGCGCTTATGCGCCAGCGTTGGGGCGTTTCCTCCAGTCCGATCCGATTTTGTACGCTGGCGGGATGAACCTCTACGCGTACGTCGGCAGTGATCCCGTGAACTGGGTCGATCCGAGCGGAACGCGGGTATTTCTCGTTTCACGCACCGCTGTTGGAATTGGTCGGCATACGTTTGTTGTGGTTGCGCCGGGGCTCGGCGTGCCCGGCCAGCTGTTTTCGTATGGGCCATCATCAGCTGATATTGGGGCGGTAGCGGCTGGGAATTCACTTCTGGCGCCAAGCCTTACGTCACCCGATGACACTTTCGCAGACGATGCCCGCGTGTGGGCTAATCAAAGTTGGAACGCCGTTGTCGAGCTTGATGTGTCGGATCACGATGCGGGTGTCGCGGGCGCCGCGACCAACGATTTGGTGGTCGGCGCTGCCTGCACATATGATTTCACAGGTAACGAGGGCTGCAACAGCAATGGCGCGACGCATGCACTGCTGGCAATGCTCGGCCTTGCCAACATGCGCGACCCGGGCTTCTTTTCGTTTACTCCCGGATGGGACACGTGGTTCCGCCTTTTCAGCAATTCGGGAAATTCCAGTCGACCGGTTATCGGGAGCGTTGCACCTAGCTGCACACGGCAGGCAAATGGCGATACTTGGTGCGACCCAGGCTATACAACCGCGCCTAGTGGCTTGGGGGGCAGTAGCACGGCGGGTTCCAGCACGGGTTCGGGCTCAAGCAGCATCTGCAGAAGAATGCCGCGCTGCCCCGGTGGGCGTTAAATTGCGCGGTGCGAAGTTGCGTCGATGAGGTGAAGGCGTGAAGATGAGGTGGGTTATTGTGCTGGCGCCAGTTGTCGCCGCACTAGTTGCGACCATTTTCCTGGCGATGCCGTTTGAGCGGACACACGCCGTGTTTTTCGAATCTTTTGGATACACAGAGAGCGAGACGAAGTTCGGCGTCAGGATAGGAATGGACGCGAATGAGGCAGCTGAAGTTCTGGTCGCCAGCGGTTTGGATCCAATGCCAGACGCCGCCATGTATGCGCTGATGGAATGTCGTGGGCGAAGGCCGGAGCAGTTGGAAACGCTGAAATTGTACTTTGATGACTCATGGCGAGACGGATCGGTATGTTTTGTTGTGCGAAATAGCAAGGTCGTCGCCATCGGGTGGGTTTTTAGTCCTTTGACGCCGTAACGACGCGTTCAACCGTCTCACCAGCGCTGGCGCCGCGACGCTCAGCTACGATCCGGCTGGGCGCTTGTACGAAACCATGGGCGGCGGCGTCACCACGCGCTTTCTCTACGACGGTCTCGACGCCATCGCCGAGTACAATGGCTCGAACGTAATGCAGCGCCGCTTCGTGCACGGGCCGGGCGTGGATGAGCCTGTGGTGTGGTACGAAGGCGCTGGCACCAGCGACCGCCGCTGGCTTGTACAAGACCAGCTCGGCAGCGTGATCGCGGTGACCAACAGCGCCGGCGCGGCGATCAGCACCAATTCCTACGACGAATACGGCCAGCCCGGCGCCGCAAACACCGGCCGCTTCCAATACACCGGCCAGATGTGGCTCGCCGAAGCGAACTTGTATCACTACAAAGCCCGCGCCTACGCACCCGCGCTAGGAAGATTTCTGCAGTCCGATCCGATTCTGTACGCGGGCGGCATGAATCTGTACGCCTACGTCGGCAACGATCCGGTGAATTTCACCGATCCATGGGGCTTGTGGCGTTTTGTGTGCGAGGTGCTTCCGCCGCAACCCGATGGTTCACATGGCGCCACGTGTTGGCACACGGACGACAATCACCCCGGCTTCGGCCAAGATCAAGGTGTGCCTACGGGGCCGGGTGATGGCGGCGGTGGCGGGGGCGGCGAAGGGGAGGAAGATCCGTTGGATGATCCCGAACGGCTGCGAGAGCAGTGCGAACGATGGGCGCGGGAGATTGTTGAGCAACAAAGTTGGGCGAGCGCCATGGGCGCCATTGCAGCGCAGACTCGCATACAAGCGGGTGCCTCAGAAATCGCACAGGGAGCCACGCAATTGTCAGGTGTTTCGGGGCAGCTGCCCCCAGATCGCGCCAATCGCAATCAGTTGTTGCGCTTTTTCGGCGGCGCATACCGAGCGGGAGTTACTGTGTGGGGGATGCCCGCGCGTGTGAGCGGAGTTCCTCGGCAAGCGGAGTCCGCCTATACCGGAGCGCTAAGTCGCGCAGCGCAGATACGGCAACAAATGAACGAAGCAGGTTGCCCGAGTGGTTAGGAGAGAGCACGGCAAACTTCAGCCACGTAAGTCGAAACTTCAGGAGTGCATCATGCTGCGAGGTTTGTTTCGGTGGCAAGAAGAGGCAGGCGACAAGGAAATTTGGTGGGCGAGAGTCGATCGAGGCCATGGTGAGTGGGACACTCTGAGCGAAGAACAGTATGTTATTGAGAGGGGCGAGCCCGATTTCTGGGATCTTCCGCTCAAAGACGATCATCTCAGGGGCGCGACGTTTTCCGGTACGGTGTGACGTTCCATGCGGACGCGGGAACCCACACGCTCTCGTTCGCCTACGACCAGCTCTCGCGCAATGTTTCGGCCACGCGGGTCGCCAATGGCGCGACGCAGGTTTTGAGCTATCAATACGACATCGCCNNCGGCGTACGCGTATGACGATTACGGGCGGCGCACATCCGTGTCGCGCGGCAATGGCGTGGCGACGGCGTATGCTTATGACGGCGCCTCGCGGCTGGCGTCGCTGAGCCAGGACCTGGCCTCCACCGCCAGCGATCAGAGCCTGAGCTTCACCTACAATGCCTCCGGCCAAGCGCAGACGCGCACCGCCAGCAACGCGGCCTACGTGTGGCAACAGCCGGCGCTGGGCGCGGCCAACGCGGTCGCCAACGGTCGCAACCAGATCGCCAGCCTCAACGGTGCGAACTTCACTTACGACGCACGCGGCAATCTCACCGCCACGGGCAGCGCCACGTACGGCTACGACGTGTTCAACCGCCTCACCAGCGCGGGCGCGGCGACTTTGGCGTACGATCCGGCGGGGCGTTTGTATGAAACCGTGGGCGGCGGCGTGACCACGCGCTTCTTGTACGACGGGCTGGACGTGGTCGCCGAGTACAATGCCTCAAACGTCATGCAGCGCCGCTTCGTGCACGGGCCGGGCGTGGATGAGCCGCTGGTTTGGTACGAAGGCGCTGGCACCAGCGACCGCCGCTGGCTTGTACAAGACCAGCTCGGCTCAGTAATCGCGGTGACCAATGCGAGCGGCGCGGCGATCAGCACCAACACCTACGACGAATACGGCATCCCCGGCGCGAGCAATGCCGGCCGCTTCCAATACACCGGCCAAATCTGGCTCCCCGAAACGCAACTCTACCACTACAAAGCCCGCGCCTACGCGCCAAACCTAGGCCGCTTCCTGCAAACCGATCCGATTTTGTACGCGGGCGGCATGAACCTCTACGCCTACGTCGGCAATGATCCGATGAATTTCACCGATCCAAGCGGTTTGTTCGTTCCTATACCACAGGTGATTGTTGCCGGTGTGGTGTACGGCGCTGTGACTGGGGCCATTTCGGGCTACATTAGCAGTGGAACCCTACAAGGAGCTGCTCTGGGCGCAGCTTCCGGTGCTGTCGTTGGGTTGATCGCGCCTGAGACGATGCTTGCTACGTTTGTAACGGGCGTAGTTGCGTCAGCAGTCGGTGACCTAGCAGGCCAGACGATATCAGGTCAGTTGGCTGACGGCATTATTGAGATTCATCCCGAACAGTACGTTTGGGCTGGCATCGGTGGAAATGTTGGGAGAGGTGCGCATTGGCTCTTGCAGGGCAGAGGAGCGGGCTTGGCAATAACTAGAGGTGTAGTTGATGGAGGCATGGCTGGTGTATTCGAAGGGTTTGGCTCACAATACAATTACAGAAGTACGTTTTATTGGCAGGGCTGGGTTTCCCAACGTGGTGTCATTGTTGACGTCATATATGGCGAGTTCACCCCAGCGGGCGGCGGCGAGACAACCATAGAACCTGCTTTCAGAATCACGGGAGCATCCTCGTCGGCACCATCTCTTTACGGCCCCTCTAGAACAAACTCTGTGTGCGAACGGATGCCGAGTTGCCCGGTGCGCAGGGGATGACAACGCGTCGCCTGACGCGGGATGTGATTTGGAGTGTGTGCTGTGGGTATCAAATCGCAGAAATCACCGTCCCATCGAGAGAGCGCGATCGTCGCCATCGCCTTTGTAGGACTGGCTGGCTTCTTATTGGTTGATGAGTTCATGAGCGCGGGGGCTGGCCCGCCCAGGCAGATTGTCTTCGCTATGTGCATCATTCTGGTTGCGGCCGGTGGACTTGCAGCGCTTGCGGCTTATGCGCCGATCTTGTTCGACAAACGCGCGCCGAACGGCGGTAAGCGCGCTTTGAGGTTGCTGCGCGATGGGCTCATCCTAATATGCACCCTCGTGCTTGGTTGGATGGAACTGACGTTTGCGCTCAATCCGGTCACACAGGGTGTCCCAGCCAATATTGCGGACGTGTGGGTAGGCCGAGCGCTGTTCGGCATTCCCGCGCTACTGCTATGGGCCGTAACGATCCTTGTGGCCATTGGCGCAGTGCGGACGATTCTAGGGCGGGACGAGTAAGACGCGTGGACCTAATTGCGCCGCTTCGGATCGCTGTGTGAAACCCCGCAGGCGCGGCTGTCGCCACCGCCTACGATAATTTCTCGCGCTTACGATCCGGTCGGGCGTTTGTACGAGACGGTGGGCGGCGGCGTCACCACGCGCTTTCTGTACGACGGGCTGGACGTGGTCGCCGAGTTCAATGCCTCGAACGCGATGCAGCGCCGCTTCGTGCACGGGCCGGGCGTGGATGAGCCGGTGGTGTGGTACGAAGGCGCCGGCACAAATGACCGCCGCTGGCTTGTACAAGACCAGCTCGGCAGCGTGATCGCGGTGACCAACAGCGCCGGCGCGGCGATCAGCACCAATTCCTACGACGAATACGGCGTCCCCGGCGCGAGCAATTCCGGCCGCTTCCAATACACCGGCCAAATCTGGCTCCCGGAAGCCCAGCTCTACCACTACAAAGCCCGCGCCTACGCGCCCGCGCTAGGCCGCTTCCTGCAATCCGATCCGATTCTGTACGCGGGAGGGATGAACCTCTACGCGTATGTTGGAAACGATCCGGTGAATTGGCGCGATCCGTGGGGGCTGCAG
>CXWL01003590.1_pt1 | contig 17327 bp, 19 predicted proteins | sample 590931 | NCBI WGS metagenome assembly CXWL01 (sample SAMEA3498368, study PRJEB10139) | groundwater metagenome | biome: water well; material: biofilm material | place: Germany | collected 2015-04-27 | reverse complement strand
CACGCCAACGTAGAAATGCCCGCCGCACTCACTTTGGAGGATGTAGACGTATTTCACGACCCCCTCCAGACCGCCTCCGCGCGTTAAGAAGCTCGCAGCAGGCTTGCCTAGCCGTAGCTGTGCGCGGGGCCAAGCGTCCGCCTTCGCCCTTTGGGCTTCGGCGAGAGAGCCTTCCCCGCGCTCCCGCGCAGCGAAGGCTGGTACCGCCTCCCGGGCTCGAACCGGGGACCCCTGGTTCCACAAACCAGTGCTCTAACCAACTGAGCTAAGGCGGCAAACCCCCGAGCAATCGGGCGCGGAAACTAGCGCCGCGCCCCGGCGGAAGCAAGGACGCTTAGGCGGGGCCCCAGCCCTGCTGGTTGATGTAACCGCGGATCCGTTCGATCCGGTTTGCCGGATCGGGGTGGGTCGAGAGCAGCTCGGGCGGGCGCGAGCCGCCGCCCGAAGCCATCGCGTTCCAGAACGGGATCGCCTGGCGCACGTCGTAATTGGCCGCGTGCATATAATTGAGGCCCAGAATATCAGCCTCGCTCTCCTGATCGCGCGAAAACGGCAGGCTCAAACCCACTTGCGCGCCAAGCCCTAGAGCGGCCATCGCCACGCGATTGCTGATTTGCGCGCCCGCGACCTGCAGCGCGGTTTGCGTCACCATTTCGCGGCTATAGCGTTCGGCGGCGTGACGACCGGTTACGTGACCGACTTCATGTCCAAGAACGGTGGCGATATAATCGTCACGCGAACTGATCTCCATGAGGCCGCGATAGAAGCCCACCTTGTTGCCGGGCAGCACGAAGGCGTTTTTCTGAGGACTGTCGAACAGCGCGAATTCCCAAGCCTGATTGCCCCGACCCGCGCCTTGCGCGATCCGCCTGCCAACAGTCTCCAGACGCTCCTGGGCCGCCCGATTGTTCCAAATCGGCGTCTGTTGACGTTGCTGCGCCCAGGCTTGCAGCGCCATCTGCTCCAACTGGCGTTCGTCGATCAGGATCATCTGCCCGCGCCCGGTTTCAGGGTTGGTTGAAGTCTCGCAAGCGGGCAGCGCCAGCGCCGCGGCCCCTCCGGCGAACGCGCGCACCAGATCGCGCCGCTTCCAACTGGCGCCCGAAGCCTGGGTCATGGCTGCGTCTCGTTTCCCGTCACAGATTTCGCACATCGACCCGCTCTCCCTGTCGCCTGGGGACCGCACCCCGTCAGCGGCTTCGCTAACACGGAAAGGCCGCCGCGATCCATGTCCTCGGGCGCCTTGATTTGGCGACGCGCCGGCGTGGACAGGGACGGGGTGGATCGGTATAGACCCTCCCTCCCGCGCCGCCCTGGGGAGCCTCTGGGTCGGCGGTCGGACGCCTGGGTAGCTCAGTCGGTAGAGCAGCGGATTGAAAATCCGCGTGTCGCTGGTTCGATTCCGGCCCCAGGCACCACAACCCCATCCGAGCGCTTCCGCTAACATCCAAAAATCGTTGGAAATCTGGCGTTTATCGTCCAGCGCCGTCCAAGGCCGTGCGTTCACAGCGACGGCATTTGACGGCAAATTGACGGACACGCCGCCTGAGCGGAGGAAGCTGTGCCGTCAATTCTAACGGATGTTGTTGTTCGCAATGCGAAATCTTGAGTCGCTGCGTATAAGCTCGGCGATGCGCATGGGCTCTATCTCCTTGTTTCCAAAGCAGGCGGGAAACTTTGGCGCTTTGACTATCGCTTCAACAATGTACGCCGCACGCTCAGCATCGGGCCCTATCCGCTTATCAGTCTTAGCGATGCACGGGAGGCGAGAGACAGGGCGCGCAAACTGCTACGAAACGGCGTCGATCCGATCGAGCAGAAGCGCATCGCGCAAATCGAAACGGAACTGAGGCGCGGCGTAACTTTCGCGCTCGTCGCCGATGAGCTGATCGCGTGGTTCACGAGACGCCGGTCGGCGCGGTCAAATATGGCCGCACCTTCGAGACTGCAACCGATAGCTTGGCCGAAGACTTTCCGGATAGCATGACGATGGACGCTCCCGTGACGCTTTGGTCGAAAGAGCACAATCAGCCATTCGACGGCGCATCGGACATCGACTCTCGCGTTTGTTTAGTCATGGATAGCCCTGCCCCGGCGACGATCCTGGCCCTAGTGCCGAGTCTCGGGCTACAGGAGCAGGCTTGATGATGGCGTTTTGGATAGCACTTTTTGGCGGGGCGTGGCTGGTCGCGACAGTGGTCGAGCGTCAGTATTGGCCGGTGAAAAACTGGGTGAGTCGCACGCTCAAGCGGTTGCGCGGTGGCTGATGTATCTTGAGGTTTTAACCTGGCGACACATTCGCGAATCGTCCGATCTCGGGTGGGGTGTGTGGGAAGGCTGGACCGACAATCGTCTCAAGTTTTTGCCGCTGGTCGGCTATGCCGGTCGCCGTGTCGATACTGATGAGCTGGTCGGGGTCGGCGGGGTTGCCTGGCTCGGGCCGAAGGCGCTGGCGTGGCTCGGCCTTGCGCCCGGCTTCGCTGGAAGCAAGGCCGCGCGGTGCGCGCTACAAGCTCAGCGATGACTATGGCCTCTATTTTCTCGTCATGAAGGGCGGCAGTCCCCGCACCGCGCGATGAAGTGAGACGCCGTTGACGCGATTGAAGGAGCGCCGGCCTCCTCCGTGCGATCGATGGCTTTGCCGGCCAACCCGCTACTCATGCGGTCGGCAGCAAACACCCCGCGGCGCCTACCGGCGGTCGAAGCTCCTTTCACTCTTCTATTGCCACGTTACTCTTGCTAAGAGTCCTAGCGGTCGAAGCGAGCACATCTTTCCCCAGGACAATTCGACAGAGCCATAGGTCAGCTAGCTCTCGCAAGTATCGGCGCGCCGTTCGTTGATCATGCGAACCGCACTTTCGCGGTCGAGGCGCGCCAGTTGTCCGCGCCTCTCCAGTTCCCCAAAAACCCCTGCGGCTTCATCATAGAGAGGGCAGGCTCGCGCGCCTTGCCTGCGATCGGCGAACAGATCTGCAAGCATAGCCAAACTGATTGCGTAAGCGCGCGCGCGTTCGGCCTGATCGGGCGCCGCCCGGTAGAGCGCCCGCCGACCCTGCACGTTGGATCGCAGAAGGCGTTCTCCCTCCACAAATCGGCCGTTCATGGCGAGTGCCTGCGCGCGCGCAGTCAGCACAATGCGCTCCAAGCGCTGCGCGCCCTCATCGGCAGGTTCAAAGCTCAGAAGTGTTGGAATTTGCGAGGCCGCAATGTCGAGTATCGCGAGCCCTTCGCGATGACGCTCGCGCTGAAGTAAAGTGGTTCCAAGCGCCCAGCGTGCGCGCACTGCATTGCGCAAGGCTTCCATATCGTCCCCATGTGCGCGGTGATAGGCCGTCGTCAGCTCAACATAGTTGCGATAGGCAGCTTCCGCGCCGGGAAGATCGTCTTGATAGTAAAGCGCTTCAGCCAAAGCGTCCCAAGCACGCGCATGCAGGAAGTGTGTCTCGCGGATCGCCCCCCCCATCGACTCCGCCTCTACGATCACAACCCGCGCCAACGTCGCCGCTTGCCCATGTTGGCCCTGCCAATTAGCCAATGTCGCAGCCTCCACGCCAATTTCCAGCGCGAGGAGTTGGTCTGGCGATTGTGCCGCTAATTCGCGCCCTGCCTCGATGAACCGCGCCGCCTCATCCAAATCTTGATCAACGTTCATGGCGAGCGACGCCCGTCGCAGCGCGACGCGCGCCCGGATGGCGCTGACAGCGCCATCCTGTGGAAGCGCCGCCGCGAGTGTTTCAGCGGTCGCCAAGCTCGCCGTTGCTGCTTCGTATTCGCCGAGGTTGGCATGGTGGCGTCCCGCCTGGATGTCCGCGATACGCACGAGGCCTTCTATGGTTTCTCGCCGAACATCCTCTGGCGCGACGGGGGAATCAGCAAGTTGTTCCAAATAGCCCTGCGCCACCCGCGCCACGTCGCGACGCATAGCCAGCGAGCGCGGCGTGCGCTCAAGCCGGTCGTAGACGTCAAACAACAGATAGCGCGCGAGGCCGCGCACCTCGGTAAAGCGGGTCTCGGCGAGTTGGCGCGCCTGCTCAGCCCGCACATAGAGATAGGAGGTGACGCCAAGCGCGCCGACAAGCCCAAAGAGCGCGAGCCCAGCGGCGATCACCCGCAAGCGCCGCCGACGCACGAATTTCCGGACGCTGTAGAGCCGCTCCGCTTCGCGTGCTGCGATCGGGCGGTATTCAAGCCAGCGGCGCAGGTCTTCGCACAGCGCATCCGATGAGTGATAGCGTGCGGCAGCACCGTCCGCACAGGCGCGGGCTATGATGGCGTCGAGATCGTCGCGCGCATCGGCCGCTTTTTCCCGCAGCAACGCGCGCGCGAGCGCGCCCAGCGCATAGACATCGTCGGCCACCGTTGGCGCCGCGCCCGCGACGCGCGCGGGGCTGGCGAAGCCGGAGGTGTAGGGGAAGAACGCCCCGGCCTCGTCGCCCTCAACGTCGCGCAAGATGCGCGCAACCCCGAAATCGACGATCTTCGCCTCCCCCGCTTGGCTCACCAGAATGTTCGCGGGTTTCAGATCTGCATGAACGATCAGATTCTGGTGCGCGAACTGCACCGCGCGGCAGACATCGGTCAGAGTTTCGACGATCTCGCGCGCGCCGCGCCCTTTGGCCCAAGCATCGACGGTTTCGCCGAAGACGCGCTCCATGACGAAATAAGGTGCGCCGTCCTCGGTCACGCCGCCGTCGAAGAGTTGCGCGATGTGGCGGTGGGAGAGCTTCGCCAGGGCGCGGCGTTCCTTATCGAACAGGGCGCGCGCCGTATCGGGCAGCATCGAAGGCCGCACCAGCTTGATGGCGACATCGTGCTCGAACAAGCCATCGGCGCGCACGGCGGCAAAGGTCGCGCCCATGCCGCCTTCGCCGAGGCACTCAGTGATACGATAGGCGCCAACACGCTCCGGCAGCGGGCCGAAAGCGCGAAAGCCGTCCAACCCGCAGGTGGGCAGAGCAGCGGCGGCGTCGGTGTCCGCGCGCATGAGGTGCAGGACTTCCGCGCTCAAGGCGCCATCATCTCCGCAGGCCGCCGCGATCCAAGCCGCGCGCGCATCGTCGGGCTGATCGAGCGCCTGCTCGAACAGGTCGAGCGCGCGTTTGGCGAGCGCCATGTCCACGCGCTCAGCCCGCTTGCAGTTCAGCGGCGAGCCAGGCGCGCGCGGCGCGCCATTGGCGCTTCACGGTGGAGTCCGAGACGCCATCGAGCGCGGCGATCTCCTCGATGGTGAGGCCGGCAAAGAAACGCCGCTCAACCAGGCGCGCACGTTCGGGCGAAATCTCCTCAAGCTTGGTCAAGGCGCCATCCAGCGCTTCGATATCGATCGGCCCTGCGGCCGCGCCCGGCCATTGCGTCTCCACTGGCGGGGCCTGGCGCTTGCGCGCGCGCATGCGGCGGATTTCATCGACCAGAATTTGGCGCATCACCCGCGCCGAAAACGAGAGGAAGTGCGTGCGCCCGTTCACGCTCATGCGATCGAAGCCGGCGATGCGGATGGCCGCCTCGTGGGCGAGGTCGGTGGGCTGGATTTGCAGTGCCTGGGCGTCACCATTGAGCACATAGCCGGCGACGCGGCGGAATTCAGCATAGTGCGCCACAAGCAGCTCATTCGGGATGGCCGAGTGCTTCCTTGCGTCCGACCGCGCCTCGTCCTGAATGCCGCTATCCGCCATCCGAATAACCCCAGAGGGCGGTAAGTTTGGCCCCTCAGACCCCGTCATGCAAACCCTGGACCCCGCAAGGAGAAACTTTCGTAACGCCGCTTGACCCGTTTTCTCGGCGAAATCCGCTTACCCCGTGAACGCCAAATTGCGAGATTGCGAGACCGGGTATGAGCGACAAGTTCTCATTCGCCAAAGCGGCTAGGNNGCGCCTTCGGCCTTCCGCGCCAGCGACGGCGCCGAAGCGCCCGCCGAAACGATGGAAGCGGCGCTGGCCGAGGATTCCCTGGTGATTATCCTTGGCGGGGGTGAAGCGATTTCGCTTTTTGGGCTAGAAGCGCGCGCCACCGCGCCAACCAGGCTCTTTGTAACGCTTTCCTCGGAATTCTTGACTGCGGCCGTCGCGTCTGGCCGCATAGAGGCAAGCAGCGGCCAGCAAGCCCGCGCCGGTGACGCGTTGGTGCTGCAGATCGACGGCGGCGTGGTCAGCCGCAGGGCGTTCGACGCCGAGCGCTTGGCGGCTTCCAACTCGCCGGGAGCGGCTGCTCTGCTCGCCGCCGATTTGAACACCCTTACCGACCGGCAACGGCGATTGCATTTTTGGGGCTATTACGAACCCACGGGCGTTAACGCCGCCGCGCCCTCGTCTCCGGCATTGGAGGCTTTGCGCCGCTCCTACCTTGATCCTTCGATCATCGCCCGGCAAAGGCACGCGGCGCCAGAAGCGCGCCTTTCTCTGGCGGCCAACGATTTCCTTGCCGCTCTCAGAAATGGCGATCAAGTATCCGTTGCCGCCATGCTCGACCCCGCACCGTTTCTAGCGCGTGTGGGGCCCGACGGGCTCGCAGCGGCGCGTATGCAAGCCGCGGCGCGCATTGTCGCCGATGCGGGCTTGCGAACCGCACTTGCATCAGAACCTAGCATCGAACTCGCGCCGGACAATCAAAGCGCCCGCATCAACGGCGTCGCCGGCGCCTGGCGGCTTTCGCTCGTGGCGCGCGACCGCGCCGTCTTCATCGCCGCCTTGGAGCCCGAAATCCCATGATCGAACTTGTGTTCGCGCTCGCGTTGGCCAGTGAAGCCCCGCAGGCTGGGTTTTCCGCGGAGGCTTTGGCCGCACAAACATCCGACCAAGCGCCACACGCCGACGGCGCTATACTGGCGCGGGCCGAGGCGTTGCGTGAAATCTTCATTCTCAATCCCGAGGAAGCGTTTGCGACTCTGGATCCGATGGAGCAGCGCGCGCTGAGCCGCTCTGTGGGCCGCTTTGACGCGGCGTCCGCGATATCGCTGTCCTGGTTTTTCCGCGGCGCGATCGCCCACGCCGCGCCCCGCGCTGAAATCGTTGGCTTGTACAATCCCCTTGTCGATACCTGGCTGGTCATGCGCATGCGTTACGCTGCCGGCGCTTGGCGCATTGCGGACGCGACACTCGTGGACGGCGCCCAATTGCGCGCGCCCAGTGCGCCATATTGGGCAAACGCCAGCGATGATGCGCTTGGCGCCCTGGCGGCCAACCAATCCCAAACCGTGGCGGCGTTCGATGCACGCTTTGCGCAAGGCGCATCGGCCGGCACGCCGGACCAAACTGCATTCTCGACACTGGCCGCGCGCACGAGCGCCTGGATGAGTGGGCTCGGCGCTTGGCGTGAAGCCTCTGATCGTGTCGCCGCCGCCGAGCGCGTGCGCCAAGCGATCATGCGTGGACGCGCTGCGCGCATGGCGGCCAGCGGCGCGGTCTGGCGCGGACGCGAAATCGACAATTTGCCCCAGCGCGTACGCGCCACGCTCGCCATCACTGCCGCAGCGCCGCGCGCGGACGGCCATACGCTATTTCTCATTTCGCCCTACGCGCCGGACATTCTGATCGTGCTCGACATGCGTGGTACGACGCCCGCTAGCCTCTCCGTCGTCAATCTCGCCAACGCCGCCCATGGGGGAGCCGCGCCATGAAGTTTCGCGCCGTACTTGTGATCCTTGGGCTGATGGTGACGCCGCCGGCGCTCGCCCAAGCGCCCGATCCGCTGGCTAATCCCAGCGTGCGCGTGGCGGCGGACGCCTCGCGCTTGCGCTATTACATGGCCGCTTCCGTTGAGGCCGCTATGACTTTGCTCGATGCGCAAGAGCAGCGCGTGCTTGCTGGCGCCTTGCGTGAGAATGGCGATGCGGGCGCCGACGCATTTTGGCGTCTCGCCTTAGGCGCCAGCGTGCAGATGAACGACATCCGCGCCGATCAGGCTCTGATCGGGTGGTGGAATCCGGTAACCGATGCGGGCCTCGCCACGCGCTGGCGCTTGCGCAATGGCGCCTGGCGCCTGGTCGCGGCCGCGCCCTTCCTGGGAGAAGCAATTCGCGGCGCTCGCACGTCGCAAACATGGGCCGGTCCCGCCTGGGCGCTCGCGCGCGAAGCGGAAATGGGCGGCGCACTGCAAGCGCTGACGCTTGAGACTCGCGCGGCGGTGCGCGCTGGCTCGCTCAGCAGAGCATTTAGGGCGCCCTCGGTGCGGCGCGTTGTCATTTCCCGCGCTTTTGGCGCGTTCGCTTCGGTCGTACGCGAAAGCCAAAGACCCAATGCGGCTTCGATGGTACACGTGGGCGCCGACCTCTTGGTCCGCGATCAAAATGAAAGCCGCGCGCAATTCGACGCAGCTCTTTCCGCCATCCCAACCGAAGCACGGCTGATGTTCGCGCCACAGGCGGCGGCGCGGCGCGGCGCCAACACGACCATGTTGTGGGCCAGCCCCGGCGCGCCGGACCGCGTCTTCCTGCTGACCTTTGAAGATCAGACAGACGCCAGCCCCGCGCTCATCAACATCGCCGCAATCGACCTCGCCGGCGCATTCACTCAAGGACGCACGCCATGACGCGCAAACTCCGCTCTATGCTGTTCGCCAGCGCCGCCGTTCTTGCAGTTGCCACCGCGCCAAGTTCGCTTGCGCAGACGCCAGCGCGCGCACCGAGCGTGAGCGGGGTGACGGTTTACATCCAAGACAGCGCCACCCAACAAGTCCAGCAGATGGGCGCGGGCGCATACACATCCGGGGACGGTTTCCTCGGTGTACCGCCTGCACCCGGCCTCGCTGCAAATGAGCAGACAACGATGAGCCAGCAGACAACGATAGGCCGGCCGATACCCGATGGACGATCGCAAGACGCAGGAACTCAGAGCGTTCAGCAACAACAAGGCGGCCTCGGCGGGGGCGGCGGCGGCGCAGGCGGCGGAAGCAGCGGCCTCATTCAAACCATGCCCTGGATCCAGGTGCGGCCATGGATCGTGGCCGAATTGCCCGAGCCCACCCAATCGCCGCCCTCGCCTCAGCCCGCAGCGCAGCCGCAGATCATACGCCCACAATTGCCCAGCGGGCCCGGCTATCCCACCGCGCCCCAGCCCACAACGCGCCCGTCGCGGCAACCGGCCTCAAACATTCCGGCGCCTTCCACCTTCGATCCTTCCGCCAACACCTGGGCGCATTATCCGACAGCTGACGAATGGCGCACCATGACTGACGCCGAAAGGATGGGCGCGATCCGCGAAGGCGCCATGTCGCAAGGAGTTGACCCGAACAGGTACACCCCCGAGCAATGGGTGCAGAGTTTGGACGCATTCAATCAAAGCTATGGCATGGGCGCCAATCCGGTGAGCTGGCCCTCGGCGTCCGATTGGCGCGGCATGAACGAAGCGCAGCGCATTGAGTTCATTCGTCAAGGGTTCGCACAGCAGGGCTATGACCCCGATTTGGTGTCGAGCGATCAAGCGCGCCGATGGCTCGAATATTACAACACGGAATACTATTATTCCGCCGAATATCAACAGTGGTTGGCGCAAACCGCGGCGTTCAGCGCCGGCAACATCCAAGGCTATCTCGATCTCGGCGGCTCGCTCACGACCATCGCGCTCGAAGCCATCTATGAGAACGGTTATGATCCGTTCGCGGCGGGCGGCACGGTTGCGTTCGGATTGTCCTCGGCGGGCGCGCAACAGCCGCCTATTCCCTGGGTGTCCTTGTCGTCAGCGGGCAATTCACTCTCGGCAGTCGGCAATTCGCTTTCGCTCGCCGGCTCGATGGGGCCCTCGTCTGTCGGCACTACGCCCGCCTTCGATTGGTTTTCCATGTCCGCAGTCGGCAATTCGCTCGCGATCAATTGGGGCGGCGGGCTTTCGTCTGTCGGCAATTCGCTTTCGCTGGCCGGGGGTTTCACCTCGCTCAGCGGCGCGTTCGGCACGCCGGTCACTCTCTACAGCGGCGCCGGCGCATGGCGCCCGCAAAGCGGCGCTGAAATCATGGCCGACGCAACGGGCGCGCTTTCGCAATTCACCCAAGGCGGGCAGCTTGTCGGGTTCGTCAACGATCTGACACGCGATGAAATCGTTCGCATCCTCAGCACTAATGGCGGCGCGGGCCTCGATCGCCTGTTGGCGCAACCGTTCAATGTGCTGCTCACATGGGGCGCGGGCGCATTTGACATCGACCTGCACATGACAGGCCCCACAGGGTCAGGCGACCGCTTTCACATCTATTACGCCGCGACCGGCGATCTCAACGCCTTCCCTTTCGCGGAGCTCATTCGCGATTGCATCTGCGCAAGCGGCAGCGAGGTCATCCTGACGACGCAACTCATCCAGGGTGGCGTCTACCGCATCTCGGCGTTCAATTTCGGCAATCAATCGGCCACCTCGACCAACCTCTCTTCCCAAGGCGACCTGCAATTGACAATCGTGCGCGGCGGCGTGGCCGTGCCGGTTGGCAACGGCACCACCATTCAAGGTGGGCGGGTCATTTTCACCGGCGTGCCGCCAACCGGCCAGCCTGGCAACACCTGGACCGCCGTCGAAATCGATCCGGCCACCGGACAACTTCGCTTCGTCAATCAAGTCACGAACTCGGCCGGTTCCGGCAGTGTTGGAGGAGCCGTCGATGGTCGCCCGTAATCGCAACTCTCAAGCGCGCATGCTGCTTCTCGCTGGCGTCTTCCTTGTCTTTGGCGGCGGCGGCGCGGCCTTCGCACAAACACCTGACGATCCTTCGCTCGATCTGCGCATCAGCCCGTCCGTGGCGCCGCTCGATCCTGAACGCGCGCGCGAGGAGGCCATCCTTACGGGGCGCGACGACGTCGTGTTGCTCGATCGGCGTAAGTTTTTCACGCTCAATGGCGCCCTTGGCGGTGGTTATACGACGAACGCGCCGCTCTCCGAAACGGATCGGCGCTCCGATACGTACGGTGTGGCGAACATTTCCCTGCGCGCCGAGACAAAAATCGCCAACCACGTGGACGTGCACGCCGAAATCGGCCTGAGTGCAACCCGCTACGAGGAATTTGGCGGCCTCGACTATTCCGCGTTCGTCAGTTCTTTTGGCGCCCACGTGCAATGGCGGCGTATCGATTTTGACGCCGCCTATACGCCAATCGTCGTCTATGACCGCGCACTCTCTGAGCGGCAACTGACCCAGCATCGCTTTGTCGCCAGCGCCGGCCGGACATTTTCCTTGCCTCGCTCTACCGCGCTTCGAGTGAGCATCAGCGCCGAACGGATCAATGCGGACCCAGATCCGTTCTCCAATTCCGCGGTTTCCGCAAGCGCGGCGGTGGGCGCGCCAATTTCACGGCGGCGTAACATCCAGGCCTTTGCTTCAGTGCGCGGCGTGGCGCGCAATTACGACAATTATTTTGAAGGCCTTGTTGGCGTCCCACGCGAAGATCGCCTTTTGGAAGGCGCAGTCGGCGCATCCTGGACGCCCCGCCCGAATGTGGCGGTCGAAGCGCGCTGGACCCAATCGCGCAATCGCTCGACGTCAGACGTAAACCGCTACCGTGCGGGAAACGGTGGGATCAGCCTCGGCGCCGTTATTCGATTTTGAGCGCCACCTCGCATCGCCACTCTTCGTCCAAGCAGTTCCATCACTTGGCGCACCCATATTGTGACGCGGTGCCCGCGCGGCAGGCATAGATCAGCGCGCTGTTGAACATTCGTCACCGCAAGTGATGCGGTTGCGCACGCGCGGAAACGACTCGCTGCAGAACGAGCCGCTCACTCAGCTCTGCATCGGCGCGATAGCAGAAAACCGGGCCCCGCCGCCATCCGCCACGCAAACAGGACATGCCAAATGGTGTGTGTCCACACTTCATACGCATACAAACTCATGCCCCCCCCCGCGAACCCGATCGGGTCGGTTTGCAGGAAGCGGCCGAGCGCGGGGAGGTAGGCGCGGGCCTTGTAATGGTAGAGCTGGGCTTCGGGGAGCCAGGCTTGGCCGGAATATTGGAAGCGCCCGGTGTTGGACGCGCCCGGCTGGCCGTATTCGTCGTAGCTGTTGATGCTGGTCGCAGCGCCCGCGCCATTGGTCACCGCGACGATGCTCCCCAACTGATCCGCCACCAACCAGCGGCGGTCGGAAGTTCCTGATCCCTCGTACCACACGAGCGCCTCATCCACCCCCGGGCCAAACACGTAGCGGCGCAACAGCGCGTTCGAGGAATTATATTCGCCGATCATCTCCGCGCCGTCATAGAGAAACCGCGTCACCGAAGCGCCGCCAACGCTGGTCTCACGCAAGCGCCCTGCGCCCCCTTTATCCGTGTTGTACCAAGATGCGCGATAATAGTCAGTGCCCGCTTATGAGTTGTGGTCACGCTCAGCCTGGATTTTCCTTATCAGTCGATATCGAAGAAAAATTGTGGCCCACAGCGGGACTGCGGCGACCAAGGAATAAGCCATTAGCTTGTCACCGGTCCAATTGAGCCCAAACATGCGATGAAGGACTTCGCCTAGCAGAAAAGCCAAAACTGCAACAACGACGGTTGCGCTCGCCAATATGAAATAGCGGTGCTTACTCGCGCGGTCTTTCGACAGGTAAACTCGAAGGCTCGTATAAAGAAACATCTCTGCGTAAGCGTACAACAGGACGCCGATGCCGATGGCAGCCATTGGGAAAACATTAAAGTCCCAATCGAGTTGCCCGACCGGCGAGTAGAGCAAGCCGAGCATTGCAACCAACACAATGGTTCCAATTAGGGGCAGAGACTTTGGCGGCATGATTGTTAACCCACTAACGGTTCGCAAAGTCCCGGGACGCCGAGCTGAGAGGGAAGCGCATAAGTATTCGGACCCAGGAAAAACGTGGCCGCCGTGGCTCGATTGGACAAGTCTCTTCCATAAGCGCCCAAGCCATAGGAATTCAAGGTATCCAGACCTCCCGCGCGCTGTGCCAGAGCCGCAGCGGTGAAGGCAGTTCCGCTTACGATTAGTCCGCCGCCAAATAAGGTGGTTAGCGGGTTGGCAGTCAGCGTGCTGCCGGTTAGCACGACACCGCCAGCGACAATTATCGTGACGCCGTTGACGACGCTTTGTTGACCTTCCCAAGCTTGGCGCGCGGCTTGGTCCAGGCTTGCGAGGCATTGATCTCGGTTGCGCCGCAGCGCCGTCACCACGATTTCCTCATCGCATCCTTCACCGTGACAATCATCTCCGCCCCCGCCGCGTTCGTTTGTACCCGCGATGGGAACCGTGCCCTGGCCAAATGTTGTCATTTGTCCCCAATAGGTCGTGCATCCCCTACATGGGCGGGTCCCATTGACGAAAACACCGGGGAGCGTGTGGTCGGGTATAGTGCCAGGAGGGCTGGTGATCGGATCGTCCCGCAGCCGCACGATCGCCTTGTCCAACCCCCACGGATCCCTCGCGTTCACCGGATCATTCCCGACATACGCATACAAACTCATGCCCCCCGCGAACCCGATCGGGTCGGTTTGCAGGAAGCGGCCGAGCGCGGGGAGGTAGGCGCGGGCCTTGTAGTGATAGAGCTGGGCTTCGGGGAGCCACCTGAACAAGCCCGCTGGGATCGGTGAACGGGCGCGATCCGAGCGCGCTCACCGACAGCGTGCGCCTTCTTGTGAACGCTGGTTGTTACGCACGGCGTTTATCGCCGCCCCTCCGGGTCGGCATCTGCCTTCCCAGAATTTTCGTCGCGTTGGCGCCACGCCACCAGCTCCTTTGAGGCCCGCGCCGTCAGTGTCAAAATTGAACCGAGCAAAATGAAGATACTGAGCGCCTTCACAAAGCGCTGGGGAATACCTAGAGACGCCGCCAGCTCATCACCCCAGAAAAGCAATGTTATGAGCACCAAGCCAAGGGTGCCTGCCGCCAATCGTAATTTGAGGCTAAAAAAGGGACGCATGCGTGGACTCCACGGTCGCTAGCTGGAGCAATCGGCAAGGCTGGGGTCGGGGAACGCGGCGGAAAGCGCATCGACGGCCCCGCCAGCAATAGTCACACCGTTGTTGGCAAAATTTTGTACACTACGCTGAAACACACTGAGTCCGCGCGTTGCGTTGCTGCCAAGGGCGCCGAGCGCCAAACCAAAACCCGTCCCAAAACCCGTCGATGCCGCTCCGTTGCGGAAATTCTGCCCTCCAACACCCGTGGCGCCGCCGAAACTCTGCAACGCTCCCCCAGCAGTCAAGCTGACGCCGGAAGCCACACCGAACACGCCTGCAGTCGCCGCCATGGCCAATGTGCCCGTCAATACCGCGCCGGCCATTGCGGGAGATGTAGCAACAACAAGGCGACGATTGCCAGCCCGCCGGCGGCGGACAGGGCGATCACGGACACATCGCCGAGGGTATCGGAGAGGGAGACCAATGCGTTGCCGGCACCCACTAGCGAGGAGCATTGGTTCGAGCCGCCGCTCATTCCGCCCTGCAATCCGCCAAGCCCGCGCCCGCGCCCGCGGTGCCCGGTCACGACAATGTCTCCCGCTGCGGTTGGGTCAAAGAGCTCGCCGCTAAGCCAGCTCAGGTCTTCATAGGCGCCACACGTCCAGCCGGGTGGGCACGGCCTTGGCCTTTGACCAGTAACAATGATGTCGTCGTCCAGACGAACAATCGCTTTATCCAGCCCGCTCGGATCGGTGAAATTCACCGGATCGTTGCCGACATACGCGTAGAGGTTCATGCCACCGCCAAAGCCGATCGGGTCGGTTTGCAGGAAGCGACCGCTGCTGGGCGCGTAGGCGCGGGCGCGGTAATGGTAGAGCTGAAGCTCCGGCAGCCAGGCTTGGCCGGTGTATTGGAACCGCCCCACATTGCCCGACGCGGGGATGCCGTATTCGTCGTAGGTGTTGATGCTGCTTGCGGCGCCCGAGCCATCGGTCACCGCGATCACCGAGCCGCGCTCTTCTCTCACCAAGTCTCCGGTCTGCATAGCGCCGACAACACATACTGGCGATCACTCCCGCGCACTTGCCTTGATCCCGCGCAAAGCGCGGGCATTCATAGCGTGGAACCAAGACCAAACAGGCGAATTACAGGAGCGTGATATGAGTCAGGTCGTCATCGACTTTTGCGAAGGGTTGAAAACGACGCTCCTTGGAGTCGAGGAGCGGCTGGGAAAAGCCAAGGCCAGTTTGACCACCAGCGCAACGCAGGTCGGCGGCGAGGCCAAGAAACACATCGAGGAAGCGTCCGAACAGCTCGCGGCATTCAAGGCGCATGCGGGGCTGATGGCGCAGGCAATCCGCGCCGAACTGCCCGAACAAACCGCCGAGATGAGGGAGAAACTCAAAGGGTTCGGACTCGAAGCGCAAATGGCCATGCGCCACGCGGTTGTTTTCCTGGCCGAAGCCACCTCAAAGGGCGCCGAAGGCGCCGCCGCCGCATTGAAAGAAGGCGCGGAACGCGCGCACACGCTGGCGGAAAATCTGCGCCATGACACGGCGGTAACAATTGTCGAGCCGGAGGTCGAAAAACAACCCAGCTCCTCCGCACCCGCCTAGGCCATGCGGGCGGCAGGCGCAGTGACCGATGGGGAGCGGGTGACGTTCGACCATCGGTTGGCGCCGCACGTGCTCGTGCGCCACTCAGTCGTCGGTCGCACGCGGCTTCGGCTCGCACCTTTGGTTGGCCGCGTTGACTTGTTGAATGCTCTGGCGCGCCGGGTCGCCGCGCGCGAGGGCGTGGTCAGTGTGCATGAAAGCGCGTGGTCGGGCTCGCTTCTGGTCGAACATGACAAGCGCCTAACTCCAGAGGCAATCGCGGAGGTCGTGCGCGACATTTGGCGCGGCGGACTGACCGGCCCTGTCCGCCCGGCGCCCGCCGACGCAACAACCGAGGACTGGCACGCTTTGCCCGCCTCCATGGTGCTCGCGGCGTTCGCGGCCAAGAGCCCGCTCACAAGCGGTGAAGCGCACGAACGCCTCACGCGCGTCGGCGAAAACCGCTTGCCTGAGGCAGCGCCGACGCCATTCGCCGAGTTGCTTGTGGCGCAATTCAAATCCGTTCCGGTCGCGCTGCTCGGCGGATCGGCGATCCTCTCCTTAGCCACCGGCGGCGTCATCGACGCGGTTTTGACGCTCGGCGTCATCGCGCTCAACGCCGGCATTGGCGTCTCGACTGAAACCTGGACGGCCAATTTGATCCGCCGCCTAGCGCGGCCGACCGATCCGGACGCCCTCGTGCTGCGCGACGGCGTTGAAACGCTAGTGCCCGCTTCGCGCGTGGCGCCCGGCGATTGGATGGTGCTCAAGCCAGGGATCGCCGCGCCAGCCGATGGCCGCCTCATCACCGGCGAAGGGTTGATGATCGACGAGGCGTCTCTCACGGGTGAAAGCCTACCTGTCGAAAAAGACGCGGAAGCTTTCGTCGCGCCCGCCGCGCCGCTCAGTGCGCGACGAAATATGGTCTACCGTGGTGGAATCGTCACCAACGGGTCGGGCGTGGCCATTGTCACGGCGACCGGCGAAGCAACCGAAATCGGCCGTGTCCGCACATTGCTGCAGAGCGCACGCCCGCCGCTTCCACCCATGGAGCGCGCGCTCGACCGCCTCGGCGTCAGGCTCACCATCGCCTGCCTCGGCGCNNGCTCTGGCCGTCTCGGCGATCCCCGAGGGCCTGCCGGCGCTTGCCGCCTCCACCAAAGCCCTCGCGGCGCGCGCCATGTCCCGCGAGGGCGCCTATGTGCGTAACGTCAATGTGCTTGAAACCGCCGCCAGCATCGACGTTCTCTGCCTCGACAAGACCGGGACTTTGACACAGAATCGCATGGAAGCCTCGGTCGTGCAAACGCTGAACGCTCAGCATCGCATCGAGGGAAACGAGCCCTTGCCTGCCAGCGCACGGTTGATCGCCAAAATCGCCGCGCTCTGCAACGATGCGGAATTGTCCGCGGCCGCCGATCCTTCATCCGGATCAGGCACGGAACTGGCGCTCTTGCATTTCGCCCGCGCCGCCGGCTTCGACGTCGATGCGCTGCGGCATGCCAATCCGCGCCATGACGTTCTCCCGCGATCGCAATCCCGTCTGTACATGGCGACAGAACATGTGGCGCGCGGCGAAGCGCTGTTGGCGATGAAGGGCGCGCCCGACCAAGTGCTCGCCCTGTGTTCAAGCGTCCGCGCCGGCGGTCGCGCTCGCCCCCTCGACGATGGCGCGCGCGCCGCGATCCTGGCGCAGAATGAGGCGTTGGCGCGCGAGGGCCTGCGTGTGCTTGGCTTCGCCCGTTGCCGCGGACGAACCCTAGCCCAGGGCGAACCGCAAGCGCTCGAATGGCTGGGCCTGGTCGGATTGCGCGATCCGTTGCGCCCCGGCGCCGACGCGGCGATCCGCACATTTCAACGCGCGGGCTTGCGCACGATCATCCTCACAGGCGATCAAGCCGGCACCGCGCGCAAGCTC
>CXWL01018020.1_pt1 | contig 17328 bp, 17 predicted proteins | sample 590931 | NCBI WGS metagenome assembly CXWL01 (sample SAMEA3498368, study PRJEB10139) | groundwater metagenome | biome: water well; material: biofilm material | place: Germany | collected 2015-04-27 | reverse complement strand
CACTAATAGAAGATTACTGGCAAAGAGGGTTCCAGATAGAGAGATTAATTCTGAATGATGAAAATCTAACTAAATTTAAGTGTCTGATAAGAAAACTAACCGAGCATTGGTTAACCGTAGAGTCTTTAGATGATGGTTACACGTACCCATTTCAATTTATGGGGGTACTTGTAACCAGAAGCGAAGATCCTGATTTTCCAGTTCAGATCATATATTCGCAATGCCAATAGCAGCACATCATAAATCTAAAAAGACCGAGGAGTCTAATATGGCCGAAGATACAAAAACAGCTAAACAACCTAAGAAAGACGGTGCCAAATTTGTAGGCATTGACATAGGAACAAATTTTGTTGTTTCCGCAGTCGAGGAAAACGAAGCTAAAACGAAGTATTCTATTATTCGTTCCGCATTTCTTCAACTAGAGCGTATAACCAGAAACATTAAAGTACTGAAAAACCTAGAGCATGCTTATATCGATACTGGAGACAAACTGTTTTTAGTTGGTGATCCAGCCGTTGACTTGGCAAATATGTTTACAGAGGAGGTTAAGCGCCCTATGAAGAAAGGTGTTTTAGCACCCTCTGAAAAAGACGCTATTGAAGTAATGCGACTATTGATTAAAGAAGTTTTGAAAGATGTTGCTGGGCCTGGCTCCGTTGTAGCATACTCGTCTCCAGCAGACCCCGTGGACGGATCTTTTAATACTCTCTATCACAGAGACCTTATGCAAAACATTTTGTTAAAAGATGTTGGCGTTGCTAAAGCCATTCCAATGAACGAAGCTCATGCATTATCATATGCAGAGTTATCTGACGATGGTTATACAGGACTTTGTTTTTCTTTTGGCGCGGGCATGGTAAACGCCGTTCTTAGCTATGCAGGTATGGATGCTGTCAAGTTCTCTATATCTAAAGGCGGGGATTGGATTGACCAGAATGCTGCCATGTCTCGTGGAACTACAGCTTCACAAATGCAAGTAAAGAAAGAAGAGGGCGTTGATATTCTTAATCCAAAGACTCCAGATGAGCAAGCCATCGCCATCTATTACAGAGCCTTAATTACGGAAGCAGTAGACTCATTTAACAAGATGTTTAAAGACGCTGAGAAAACCATTCAAGTCAAGAAACCAATTCCAGTTGTTATTGCTGGTGGTACATCGTTGGCAGGTGGGTTTATAGATTTATTTAAACAAATCGTTAAAGAAAAAGGTTTTCCGCTTCCCATTAAAGAAATCCGCCCAGCGCGGGATGCTTTAAGGTCTGTTGCAGAAGGTCTTTTGATTGCGGCAATGGAATCTGAAGAATAAATTTTAAGGAGTAGTTGTATGACAAAAATAAACCAGCCAAAAAAGTCTGTTACTAATAACGACATTATTCAAGCCATCAACGGTATAAGATCAGCTTTGAATATTTTTCAGAGATATCTTGAGGATAAATCCTTTCCGGACCTACCAACGGATGGTGAAATACAAGAGTTATTTCCAGTACCAGCGCCTATACAAGAAACAACTGGGATGGAGATTGTAGCGAGTCGCCGCCCTCGTCGGTACGACTCCGAGTATGGGCTGGTTTATTTAAATGGTTTGTTATGTATGGACACAGAGGAAAAACAAGTAGAAATTGTTGATGATGACGCAGACTTGACCAGTATATCCGAAAATGATGTTTCTCAAGTTGGCAAAGAGGCCATACACCACATGCGTGTTAGAGAAGTGTCAGACGCTTTGTTTGAGCGCAGAGAGTTTCGTAACCTATTAATCGGATCAGTTCTGTCTAACTATGACCTTAGCGGTCTTTCTGATAAAGCAGATGAGAAAATGCATTCAGAGCTAGATGAGATAATTACTCGTGAAAGGTTGAAGAACGACGAAAACTCTTCGCCAAATAAAATAAAAGAGTGTCTACACACATTTATTACTGATAATATGAAACTACCTGTTTTAAGAAAACTGTCCACAACCAGAGAAGATGTTGGCGTACCTCTTGATACTCTAGTAGATCAACGTCTTTTTGGAGATCTGGAAGCCTATTCCGAGAATAGCGATGTTGATTTAAATACAGAAGCCGGTGAAAAATTGTTTTGGGGAACTCAAGTAGATATTAATAAAGGGGAGTAGTATATGTCAAAACCAATACCAGTACGTCGATTAGGGATACCTGTAACAGATATAAAAGAAGGTAAGGCCCAAGACCCAGAAAAGAGATACCATGATAGTCAATTATATAATTTTGTTGTTTATAGAGTAGGTACAGATGATGTAAAAACTCTAAAAATGCCTAGTTTGCGAGATACTATTGGTCGAAACGGTTTCGATGCTTATGAAACACTTTATCCAATAGTTAACTCAATTAACAAAGAGGCCGTTTTTTATATTTCGAGTACCACTTTAGAGAAAGCTAAAGAAATTGTTCAAGAACATACAAAAAAGACCTATCAAGATAGCATAGTGTCTCAATCATATTGGGCAGACACGGGTAAGGGTGGTTTTTTGTTATATAAGGATTACCTAATCTTAACACTTGAAAAGATACTACCTAATGATGATGTAAAGTATGCTTCTGTTATTGATAACGAGCTTATAAGACAAATAGAGATGGCGGAAGATCCAGATTCTTTTGACGAAAAACGTTTAATAATTCTTGGAGGAATTGATAGTGCTCTTGAAGTATTAAACTCTCTTGAGGCAACAAAAGATCAGGTAAAGGGNNCAGGTAAAGGGTATTCAGTACTCTGTAAATAAGAATCTAAAAATATCTTTTGATGTACTATCAAGACTACCTACAGAAATCGTGTCGATTATGGACCGTGGGTTTGAGCTATCGGAAGACATTTATTGTGTAACGTTTTTAGACAACACAGTTCAAAAAAGTTTTGATTTAATAGTTAGTGGGGACAGTTTTAATTTGTTAGCAATAAAACCTCATAACTCATTATTTGTTATTAGTGAAAGCTCTCTAGCAGAACTACTTTTTAGACATGGTTCTTACGGACCCTTTTTAGGCATGCCTAGTGGATTAGCGGATATTATACATGGGTTTCTGTATAGAGACCCTGTTGCTACATTAGATGGCGGCATGTTTAACGTAACTTTTTCTAAACCGTCTTTATTTTACGAAGATTTTTCTATCTTGAGAGAGACTTTGGATGAAGCATCTAAAACTAGCGACATTAAACAGCCTAATATAGATATTAATTCGAAGGTCGTTTTCCCAGACGCACCTGATGTAAGATTGCTGGCGGGCAGGTATAGAGACTAAAATTTGCATTAGCATACACATTATGTTACAATAGTCTCTATGCTTGAAGTAATAAAATACCCGAATAAAGTTTTACGCGAGGTTTGTAAGGACGTAAACAACGTAGATCAAGATTTGATAGATCTTGTAAATCATATGTGTTTTACGTTAGATGCTATGGACGGCCTTGGCCTTGCTGCCCCTCAAGTCGGCAGAAGTTTAAATGTATTTATTATGATGCATAGTGGAAAAGACTTTCCCGTAGCTTGTGTTAATCCTAAGATAATAGCTTCTTCAGAGGACACTAAGCCATATAAAGAGGGGTGTTTGTCTATACCTGGGTTTCGTGCTATAATACATAGACCTGCAGAAATAATGTTTGAGTACACAGATTTACAAGGTAATCTAATAAAAAGTACTTTAACAGGAACCGATGCAGTGGTAGCACAACATGAGTACGACCATTTACAAGGTATACTGTTTGTTGACAAGTTGCCGAGGATTTTAAACCAGAATTTTATAGGAAAGTACGGGTACGACAAATGGAAAACAAAATCATCCCAAAGTTCTTAGGTGAGTATAGATTTCTCTCAAATTTTCATGTTTGCGATATTGAGTTCGATGGTAGGTTATACACATCGACTGAAGCCGCATATCAATCAGCTAAAACACTAAATCCGCTAACAAGAGACCTGTTTCGTGACATGACGCCATCACAGGCTCGTAAAGAAGGTCAGCAATTAGAGATCAGACCTAACTGGGATAATGTTAAAGTTGACGTTATGCGTAAAGTTAATCTTTACAAGTATGTGAAACATTCAGACCTTACGGATAAGCTCTTGGCTACCGGGGATGCTTATTTGATGGAGGGCACTTGGTGGCATGATAATTTTTGGGGAGTTTGTACGTGTGCGGCTTGTAAGCTGACTCCAGGGCAAAATAATCTTGGTAGGGTGTTAATGGAGATTCGTAAAAAAATAAAGGATAAGATAGATGCAACTGAAAAACGATAAAGAACTGCTTTTCTTAGGTATAGTAGGCTCACATGCCTATGGCCTAAATACAGAAGAGTCTGATAAGGATTACAAAGGTATCTGCTTTGGGTCTAGGTCTGACTATTTAGGGATAACTACGTTTGAACAGCTTGAGGGTGGGATACACCTAGCTGATTGTGGGTTTGGAGTTCAGGAGAAAGATGATGTGGCTGTATATGATTTTGTTAAGTATGTAAAACTGTTAAAAGACAACAACCCAAATATAATAGAGTTGTTAAACCTACCTGATTTCTGCAAGTTGTACGAAACTCCCGTGTATAAACTATTGGTTGAAAACCAAGATTTGTTTATATGCACGAACGTAAAATTCCGATATTCGGGTTACGCTTTTTCGCAAGCTAAGCGTATAGAGACACATCGTAAGTGGTTGTTGAATCCACCAAAGGCTAAACCAGAGCGTAAAGACTTTGATTTAGAGGATAAAACAAAGCAAAACTACCTCGATCTTCGTGCAGAGTGTTTGAAGATACTGCAAGAAGTATCTTTAGATGATTTAGATATATCTAAAGAGATAATGTCTGAAATACAGTTTCGTTTAGAAGAACGTATGGGGTGGGATATATTCTCTCGCAAACTTGAAGAAGACCGTTTGTCGGATGGGATACTTCTGTCTTCTGGCATACCTATAGAGACGGTTGAGTATTTTCGTAGAGAACGTCAATACCACGCCTCCCTAAACCACTACAATAGTTATCTAAGTTGGAAGAAGAAACGTAATCCAAAACGTGCTGAGTTAGAAGCTAAATGCGGGTATGATTCAAAACATGCTGCTCATTTAATCCGCCTTATGAAGACTGGCATAGAGATACTTACTGGCCAAGGTGTAATAGTTTATAGAAAAGACGATAAAGACGAGCTTCTAGATATACGGATGGGAAACTGGACATATGATAAAGTTATGGAATACTTTGCTAAGCTTCAGGAAGACATAAAACCAGCTTTTGAAAATTCCAAGCTGCAAAAAGTTCCACAACATGCTAAGATAGATAGTCTAGCTATAAGCGTGTTAGCAAAATACCTAAAGATGGGATAAACCACCAGTGATACATCTAAACCCAGAGTCTTTGACTGCAAATTTATTTACAGAGAAAACCGGCGAGAAAACAGACCCTGTATATAAATTAGCNNAATGTATTCGTCTCAGCAATAATAGATTTAGCAACCGTTCTAAATGAGCAACCGGTTATTTATAGCAAGTGGAGATTGGAGACACTAGATTTTTTTCTACATAAAGAAAGCCTACCTTTCCGTTTCTGGTGTTCTGTAGTTAACGTCAATTCAGATACAGCAAGGCGTATGATTCTTCAGTTTTTAGAAGTAACCGAGGAGTCTCTATTAGAATGCCGATCTGAGGTTGTTACTAAGTGCCGCCGTAAGTTTAAGAATATTGATGTTGTTGGAGGAGTGTAAAGCATGCCAATAAATACAAAAGATAGTTACAAGTTTTCTGATATCGAGGTTAACCTTATATCACTAATTGCAAAAGCTGATCGTGAGACGCTAGAACATTGGGAATATAAGTTAAAAGAAGCTCAAGAAAACGTTGAATATTGGAAACGACATGCTGAAAACTCTGCGTCATTATCAATCAGAGCCTCTATGCAAGTAAACCGAAAATGATTAAAGACTATTTAAACATAGTTGTTATAGGTATGACATTACCATTTATTTTTATTCAGTTGCTCTATTTTGAGATGCACGGTAGCATATCCAACAAACTAAAAACTTTTAGATAGTTTCTAAATCACATAATAAGGAGCCATTCCTTGTTATGTTCATCCAGATTACAAATGTTGTAAAACAGCGTCTCATAAGGCACATAAAAAGCCGTCTTATAGACCACCCAGATTTCCATGACGTTTTTGTCTCAAATAAAATGCCTTCCACAAAGGACCTTCCGGCCAAGGCAATTATTATTTCAGGGGCTTCTGGTACACAAAAGCGTTTAGACTTATCCGATCATATTGCTACAGCAACCTCCCGTGCTGTTCTTGCTCGTACAGTCGAGGGTCCTTCCACATCTATTGAGTGGGTTACAGATAATTTACTAACCGACTTAGATGATGTAGCTGATTCAGGATATTACTACACAAAAATTCTATCCGTTCCTACCTATAATACACCGGGAACATATGAAATTATACAGGTGTTTCGTCGCCAAGAAACTTTTGAACCCACGTTAACAACAGCGCCATTAGCAGCAATACCGTTAGATAATAAGCTATACGTATACACCCGTTACGAAGGCGACTTCCGCAGAACTTTAGTTTCCCCGGCTCATTATGTATACGATTCCAACCTTAACGAGATTGTTTTATCGTCCCCAATGGATAGAGAAACCTTGGTTGTCGAATATTACGAGGCTGGCCAAACAATTACAAACATACCTTTTTCTAAGAATTCTGTTGACCCCGTATCGCTTCCAGGCATTGTTATAGCCTTTGGTGAGCGTATAGTCTTAAACGATCAGCAGGTTGTATATGTAAGCAGTCCAGACAAGCCAGCTTGCTATGACGTTAGTGGTGGTCAATACGATCTATCTTTCGATGTTACATGTTTTGCTCAAGACCCCGGTATGCAAGAGCGTTTAGTTGACTATGTGTCTCTATGGTTATGGGAGGATAGGGTAGAATTGGAGAGAGACCACCTTATCTTAAACGAGCCAATGTCTTTAGGGGGCGAGGCAACAGATTTAGAAGTCTCTATATCCAACGTACCGTATTTCCAAGCCTCTTTAACAGTCCCAGTTAAGACAAACTGGGAAATACATATCCCAAGAGTAGGACAGTGGAGAGACATTGGGATATACGATTTATCTGAGGATGATGGCACATTACCTGACGATAGCCCAGTCATTATCAATATCAAGTCAAAATTCATACCGGTTTTAGATATAACCAAGGAGACACAGTTTTACCCTGATATGCGTATCCGATTGGTACGACCAGGGTTTTTGGCTATCTAATTATCAATGTCTATAAAAGTCATAGAGGAGATTCTCATAAACAACAATAGTTTATGTATAGATCACATATTAGTAAGAGTTTGATTTTAACTAGGAGTTAATAAGATGCCTGGACCATTTACTTCATACGCACCTCCTGGAGTTTATACACAAACATTGGTAGAAACTCAGATTGCATCTTTGCCTGCAAACCTCCGCGTTACAGCGTTGATAGGTACAGGCCAAGAAGAGTTGACTGTCGAAGATTTTGAATTATTTAGAGGTTCGTCACCTTTTGGCGACATGTTTGTTCCAGATGAAGATGTCTCTAATCAGATCGTAAATGGTAATGAAACAACTTTCCAAGTAACACATTATCCAATGGTTACTGGTGATGGTACTAACACAACAACCGACAGCCCAGCAGACGTAAAAGTATTAGTTAATAATGAAGAAGTTACGGCTAACGTTGTTGATGGTGCAACAGGCCAAGTTACACTAATTATAGCTCCAGGAATTGGCGCTACTGTAAAAGTGTCTTACTATTTCCATCGCACAGATACTCAAATAACTGATGAAGATATTTCTTCACAAGCTGATGGATCTACAGTAACATTTAAAGTAGCCAACGTTCCTATTACTGACGGCTCCGGTTCTGGTCTACCTACAACTGACACATCCACAGTTACGCTTAAAATAAATGATGTTGATACAACTGTTGATGTTGTTGACGGACAAAATGGATTAGTAACAATTAATATTCCAGTTGTCGAAGTCGATGACGCAATAACAACAGGTTCTGTAAATACTGGCGCAGCAACAACAGGCGCAGGTACGGTTACAGCTAATAACGACCCAATAGTAACATCTTCCGGCGTTATCACAAATGCTGCTGGCGATGTTAGTGTCTCTATTACAGTTGGTGCCTCTACTCAAGTTAGAGACGCTGTTGCTGTAACAGGCGAGACAGGTGTTGTTGAAATTCCATTTTTCGTAAATCAAGTATTGAACGAAGACGTTTCTGCACAGTTTACTGGTGTAGAACTTGGTTTCACAACAGCGAACCCAAATATTGTCAACACAACAAACGGTCAACTAACAACAGTTGTTAGTGACGTGTCTGTTGATATCGCACCTGCTTTTGGTACCGGCCCTAGCAACCCAGCAGCGGTGACTATTACACCTAGCACTGGATTAGTATTACTAAATCCTCCAACAATATCAGATAATTTTCCAATCCCCGGCGTTAGCGTTGATGGAACATCAGCATCTTTAGGTGCAGGTTTTATAGTATCTCGCTTTGAAATCGTAAATTCTAGCGGGTTGGTTACAACAAACGTTGTAGATGCGACAGTAATTGTTACACCTGGTCCACAAGTTGTTAACGAAATAGAAGCAGTTGCTTATAATCCTGTTCTAACTTCATTGACTGGTAGCTCTGGAGCAATCGATCTAGATGTTCCTTCTATTCGTATAGAAGTAACCGAGCCAATTACTGATTTGGGTATTACTGTTGATGGTTTGATTGCAAATCTAAACGGAACAACCGCAACATATAACAAACCAGTTGCCGTAAGCTCTACAGGTGCTGTTGCATCTGCTGACGCTGACATATCTTTGAATGTTACACCAGGTACCACAAACGGTGTGTTGGCTGGTACTCCTGCCCCGGCCACCGGCACTGTTACAGGCGTAGATTTTGATCTAGCTTCTTTAAGTTTAGTGATCAACGACAACCGCACATTCACAGCAACTGGCGGAGAAACAAGCTTCGATATTAGCTCCGGTTTCCCAAACTATGATATTGTTAATGCTACTGGTTTATCTGCCGTTGACGCAGATATTACAGTAACACATACAAGAGGCGTGACCGTTACTGCACTAACAGCAACAACACACTTTACATTAGTTTTTTCAACAGGTGTTGTTACGCTAACAGGAGCTTTCTTAACTCTTATATCCAACATCCAAGCTGGCGACGTTGTTTCAATAACATACAAACGTTTGCCTAACACAAATCTTGGAGATACATTTGAAGTTGTTTATGACCGTCTTCCTAACACAGCGTACAGCGATACTGTAGAAGTAGATTATCTACGTCTTCCAAACACTGGTTATGGTGATGTTGTTGAAGTTACGTATAATTACGGGACAGTCGCAACAATAGGTGTCGATGACGTTGTACTAACATACAATCACAGAGATCTACCGGACTCTAACGATGGTGACGTTGTAGAAGTTTCCTACTTCTTTAACACATTCCGTAATACATTTGATTACCTACCAAAATCTGGCGTAACAAGTATTACTCGCGTTGGCGATGCTCAAGGTCGTGCAAACTACTTTGAACCTACCGACTATACAGTTATTGACGATAGAATTCACTGGGGATCTGTTGCTGACGTTCAAGATGGAATCGTATCAACAGGTTCAGAGCCTCTATCTGGAAAATTCTCTGCTACAACACTAGTAGACGATAAAATATATCTAGAACAAGCTATTGGAACAGTAAACGGAACAAACAAAGAGTTTACAGTTAATAACTCTCCTGTAGACGGTTCTGGACAATCAATTGAGACAGAGGATACTGCTCTAATTAGAGTGTACGTTGGTACAAACGCTACAACCGCATTTTCAGGCGGTGCCGTTGATGTTGCCAAGATAGTTGGCGCTCAAAAGAAAATTACTTTAAAAGATGCTCCGGCAATAGGTGAGCTAGTATTTGTTACCTATTATGCAAGCAGATTGACAGACGATTTGTATACATTTACTGTTACAAATACTGCAACAGACTCTTACACAATATCTTCACAATTGTTAGGATCATTATCAACAGCGCAAGCTTTTGTTCCAGCAGGTTCTACATTCACAACATATTTGAGACCTGTTTTAACAACACCTGGCGCTTCTACAACTGGCGATATTTATGCTAAGTTCATAAGCTCTACAGAAATTGAGTTTTATGATAATGACCCAAATACAACCGGTGTATTAATTGGTACATCAAGGCAAGGACAAACATTCATTACTCCTGCAGGAACAAACGGACCTGAAGGCGTGTGGATATCCATCGGTAACTCTTCTGAGTTTTCTGCTGGCGGTTTCTTGAGCTTCCAATTTAACCTAAACCAAACTCTAAGAATTCGTGTTCAACAAGGTGGAACGTTTACAGCAACATTCAATCAAACAAAATTTGATAGATATCAAGTTCCTGGATTAGTATATGTCGTAACAGATACTAACGATGTTGATAACGGAGACACAGCCACAGTACAAACATATAATAAATCTGGATCAGAACCATTAATTAGCGCACCATACTATGTTACATTCAAATATGCGAAGACAGATTATAACGCTCGTCTATACACAAATATTGACGACGTTGTTAGAAATTTTGGTCCAATATCAACACAAAATAGATTGTCATTAGCCGCTTCGTTAATTTTCCAAAACGGTGCGCCTGGTGTAATCGTTAAGCAGGTCGTAAAAGCAACAGGATCGGATGAAGCCGCAGCAGCATCTTACGTAGCTGCATTGTCAGATTTAGAATTCCCTGTTGGTGGTATTAACCCAGGAATAATTGTTCCGTTGACAGCCGATACGAGTGTACAGACAGCTACGCAAAAACATTGCGAAGTTCAGTCTAGCATTCGTTATCACCAAGAGCGTATCTGTATTCTTGGTACAAGCATTGGTACAACAAAAGAACAAGTTAAGGCTATGGCAGAAGGATTTTTCTCTAACCGCGTTTGGTTAGTATATCCCGACATCGCTATAATCAGCTTGGTAGATTCGTTGGGTCGTGAAATTGAGCAAGTTGTTGATGGACCAATTATCGCTGCAGCACTTGCTGGTGTAAACACGAGCACAGCATATGACGTTGCAACACCAATGACAAATAAAAATGTTGCTGGTTTTGTAAGACTTGGAAGACGTTTCACAAACGTTCAGATGGATAATATGGCAGGATCGGGAGTTCTACTCTTGGCAGAGAGATTCCCAAATGTCTATGTCCGTGATGGTCTAACAACCGACATGACTGATATTTTCTCACAACAAACTCAGATTGTTACAATTGCTGACTACGTTCAACAAACTGCTAGAACATCTTTAAATGCTTTCATAGGTTTGAAGTTTACTGCTGGTCGTGAAAACGAGGTTGCAGATAAGTTAAACAGCGCGTTGAACATACTAAAAGGCTTGGGACTAATTTTTGGATTTACATATCCAAAAGTTAATCGTGGTAGCTCACCAGATACTTTGTTTGTTGAAGTTAAATATCAACCAATCTTTGGCTTGAGCTACATTGTTGTAACATTCAAGCTTACTGCTTAAGATCATTTGGAGGACTAAATGGCTACAATTGACACAGGATCATACGTATACAGAAAAGGTGTTACGCCAGTAACAAGGACGGCTTTGTCTACACGGGCAAAGATTCTTTCCTATGGAGCAGATTCAGCCTCTGGAGAACTATTTCAGATAGGTGTGATATCAGAATTCTCACCTTCCCACTCTCGAACAGTCGAGGCTCGTCGTGGTATTGGTTTTGGTGACAAGATTGCCGAATTAATTCCTGGAAATGAGGAGCCTATTTCAATAGCTGTAACAAGAACAATGCTTTATATGGGCAACTTGATGCAGGTTTTTGGATATAAGGCTGGTACAAGCGGAATTGTTAGATCATTAGCTCACCACAGATTTCCGTTCGACATTAGACACGAGTTGATTATTCCCAATTTAATTATCGGGGAATCTGCAGTTTCCGGTGCAGCATCGCTATCTGCAACTGGCGCAGCCAACACAGTTACTAATAGTGGTCTAGATGAGTCTTCTCCAAAAGTTATTGCAACGGTTTATGAAGGTTGCTGGTTCCAAGACTATAACCTAACATATAGCGTAGATGATATTATTCTTACTGAGTCTGGGACATTGATGGCATCGGATGTTTATGATCCATCGGATAGCGCTCTATTTGATAACGTTGACGTTATAAGCGGGAACTCTTCCGCAGCGTCTACAGGAGCATTTAGCCGTAGGTTCACAGCCACCGTCTAATAATGCTACCTTTTGATAGAGACATCTTAGCTGCTATTGCTAAAGACGTTTTAGCTGCAGGCACGGGGAAGGTTCCTTCTCCGATCCCAATGAACGAAAAAGATGTTATTGCGTGGTCTGGTGTCGTTTCTATTGATGTGAAAAAAGAGCAGGGAAACGTTTCTGTCTATGTTTCAAGACAAAAGCTATCCCCTGGATTAAAAGATGATCACACAGAGCGCGGCGCTATATATAATGAGCTTGACCAAGCCATAGAGACCATTAAACAAAAAATATTGTTAGGTGAACTAACCCCTAACGACCCTCTATTTTATAGGACAGGCGCTGGATATTGGGTAGAAGCTAATTTACTACCAACAGGCTACTTACTACTAAAAATCAGTAAAGCTGAGGATTACCAACAGTCTGAAATGCCTGTACAAGAAACAGCACCAGAACCAACCACAGAAGACCAGTACAATGATCCAAACCTACGTGAACTAGCCTACAATAGGTTAAAAAGCGAGGGTTTCTCAGATAATGAGATAGACGAACCTGATCTGCGTCACGTTATTGACCTTATTCTACAAGAAAAGTAAATATATTTAATACCAAAGTATGGATAAGCATCTACAAACATTTTTTGATGTAATAGATACAGAAGAAAAGGCATATTGGCTAGGATTTATTGCTGCCGATGGGTATGTAATGCCGAATAAAAGTGTTATTGGTATAACATTGTCTATAAAAGACAACAACCACTTAAATAAATTAGCAAAAATATTTAATATGGTGTGTAAAGAAAGAGCAACTGTTCATAATGTTACTAAAAAAGAACAAATAAGCTCTTATATGTATTTATGTAGCAAACACATGGTCTCATCCTTGGATAGTAAAGGTATACAGAGAAATAAAACAGACAATTTGGATGATAGTGTTTTTTCCAGTATTCCAGAACACCTTCTACACCATTTTATCAGAGGTTATTTTGATGGAGACGGTCACATAACAAATAAAAAAGAAATTCGTTTTGTATTGGCTGGAACAGAAAAAATGTTGACAAAAATAAGAGATATATTAGCGATAAATTGTGGAATAAATGAGAATAGTTACGTAAAGAAGGTAAAAGGTTGTTATATTCTTAGATATGCAGGGTCATATCAACTTATAAAAATTAGAGACTACCTATATAAAGACGCAACAATTTTTTTAGATAGAAAACAAGTAGAGTTTTTCAGTATATCTCCTCCCGAATTTAGTTCTAAATTTAGGGGTGTTAGTTTTGATAAGAGAAGAAAAAAGTGGCGCTGTAGATTTCAATATAAATACAGAGAGGTTTATATAGGGCATTTTGATAGTGAGAATGCTGCTGCGGAGGCATTTGATACTGCGGCAAAAAAATTAGGTTACCCACGATATAAACTAAACTTTTGTTCCGGTTGACAAAAATTAAAGCCTAGTTTATAATATTACTACCAACTAAAGTAGGTAATATGAGATCTTTGTTAATTTTGTCCGGTATACCAGCTAGCGGAAAATCTTCTTTTGTAAAAGAACACGGGCTGGAGTGCTACACTCTCTCCCCAGATACCATTCGTTTAATGTTAAGCTCTCCGGTTCAAGGCCCGGACGGTAGATTGGGTATAAACCAAGCCGTAAGCAAACAAGCGTTTGAATTGATGTTTAAATTACTTGAGGAGCGTATGGCTAAGGGCGCGTTTTCTGTTATTGATGCCACCCACACCAAAGCAAAAGACTATAAGCAATATAAGACTCTTTGCGAAAAATATAAGTACAGAGCCTATGTAGTGGATTTTTCTGACGTTTCGTTGGAAGAAGCCAAGCGCAGAAACAGCCTTCGTGAAGAATTAAAGATTGTTCCTGAAGATGTTCTCGATAGAATGTACTCAGCTATCAAAGAACTGAAATTTCCAGGCTGGTGTAAGATTTTGAAACCAAAGGACAACCTTTTAGATGCTATTGGGTATAAGGTTCAAGATTTTAACCAATATAAGAAAATACACGTTCTAGGTGACATACATGGTTGTATTGAACCGTTAAAAGAATATTTCAAAGATGGTGTGAAGCCGGACGAGTTGTATATTTTTGTGGGAGATTTCATCGACAGGGGTCTTAATAACGCCGAAGTCTTGGAATTCATGTTCACAATCATGGAGTTACCTAACGTTATTATGCTGGAAGGTAACCACGAAATCCATTTATGGCGATGGGCAACAGGCGAAACTTCCTTTAGCAATGAGTTTAACGATATTACTAGACCGGAATTAGAGACTAAGAACGTTGATAAATCTAAAATCCGTCAGTTGTATAGGAGGCTACAGCAATGTTGTCTCTATCACTATGATGATAAACTTGTTTTAGTTACACATGGTGGACTAGCTAGTATCCCTAGTGATCCTAGAGAGCTTGTTTTCATACCTACGTCCCAGTTGATAAAGGGTGTTGGTACCTATGACAACATCCCATACGAGACTTTTGATAGAGTCTCTAAGGGATTAACGGATTCGTCTACGTCATATCGAGTACAGTACCAAATACATGGTCATAGAAACACAAAAGACTACCCTGTAAAGGCATCTGAAAGGGGCTACAATTTAGAACAAAAAGTAGAGTTTGGGGGATATTTTTCTGCTGTCACGTTAGATAAAGATGGGTTTGAAGAGATACTTGTCAAGAATACCGTCTATAAATCTTCTGAAGGTAAAGACCATAGCTCTGAGTTTGTTAATGATTCTTTGTTGATTGAATTGCGTAATAACCAAAACGTTAAGGAAAAGAGACTATCTGGGGATATATCTTCGTTCAATTTTACCAGGAAAACTTTTACTAAAGCTTTGTGGGATGCCCAGACTATCAAGGCTCGTGGGCTGTTTATTAATACAAAGACAACTGAAGTGGTCGCAAGAAGCTGGGTAAAATCTTTTAACATCTCCGAGCTAGAGAATACATCTATAGACGACTTAAAGGATAAATTCCAGTATCCTGTAACTGCGTCTGTCAAGTACAATGGTTTCCTTGGTTTGGTTGGATATGACAGCGCGTCTGATGAGATTATCATAACGTCTAAGTCAACAACTGACGGTGATTTTGTTGGATTCTTTAAGAATATTTTTTATAGGGTATTTGATGTTGAAAGTATCAAGTATATTAAACAGTATGTAAAGACACATAACGTAACTCTTGTATTTGAGGTTATCGATCCCGTTAATGATCCACACATCATTAAATACGACAAGTCTGACTTGGTTCTACTTGATGCAGTAAAGCGTACTATCGTATATGAAAAAGAACCCTACGATATGTTAAAAGAGCTATCGGAGCGTATAGGTAGCTCTGAAAGGACTGGTACCAAATATCGTGAAATACAGGCTTATATACACACTCCTGAGCAGTTGTTAGCTTGGTATCAAGAAGTTATGGACCCTACATATAAATATATGGGTGAGCCTATAGAAGGTTTTATGCTAGAAGACTCTTCTGGATATATGGTTAAAGTAAAACTTCCATACTATACTATGTGGAAAGCAGCTAGAGGTTTGGTATTGCGTAAACGTAATGGTAAACCAGCAGTTGGTCACCATGCATTTGAATATCCAGAAATGGAAGATTTTTATGCTTGGTTGAAGGCAATGCCAAACCACTACTTAGACAAAGACATTATAGATTTGAGAGAGTGTTACTATGAACATAAAGAAATCGAAAGAAGACAAAAAGAGTCTCTATATTGATAACTTGGCTGAGATTTTACAGCAATTTATAGATAGTACAGAGAACTTTAAAGAATACGCTAAAAATACAGGTAATCTTGAGCATCTTCGATTTTCAGAGGCTTGTACTGTACGCTTAGGGTTACATAGGCGGGCAGGAGTCAGTACAGCAGCCGTAAAAGTAGCTATAAATCTCGCTAAACACGATAAGAAGATTTTATTTGTTTGTAGTAACCAAATGTCGGCGGATAACCATAAGAAAATATTTAGAGAACTTTGTCTTGAAAAGTTGTTTAAAACGTTGTCCAGAAATATAAATTTTATTTCGTACAGAGCGAAAACGTCTAGAGGTAGACAACTAGATTATGTTTTTATGATGGAGTACCCGTGTTGGGATGACTTAGAATCTAAGCGTTTGACGGAGCAAGCCTTGTATCCAACGTTATCTAGAGGACCAGACAGACTTCCAGGAACATTAATTTTATTATGACCAAGGCGAGGTTTACATCTAGCTCGTATAAAACAGCTATTTGCTGTTATGGTGTCAATTGTTATCATATTGATGACAGTACAGAAAACGAGCCTTGTTGGGGCGCGGTTGGTGTTGTTGATGAAGTGTCCTACGGTGAGGATGACTATGGGTGGGTCCATGGGTGTGAGGGTCACGCAGAATGTTGGGGTGGTGGTGATTACATAAAAGAACAACCAGAGTTGCAACGCGCCAATAAGCTATTAGAGTAAAGGATATGATATGACAACAGACACACAATTATATTACATACAAGATTCACGCCAATATGTTGGTAACTCGGTGTTATGGTGGCGTAAAGGCGGCTCTGGGTATACTACAGATATAACCGACGCCGAGGTGTTTGATTCTAAAGGCGCTGAGAGACTTGTTCGTATGGAGAAAAATAGGTACAAAGCCTGGAGAAAAGACCACGTAGATACTAGAATACGCCAGCATGTTGATGCTCAGTATCTTGATAGGTCATACCGTTGTTTTGAGGATTAGATTATGAGCACAAAAGTGTACCATGCCTGGAGAATAGAGCCAGCACAACTAAAAAAATTTGATTTAGATTTTGAGAACCACGTATATAAACAAGCGAGTATACTGTTTGACGAGTTGGTTACTTTTGTAGATGATGAAAAAGTCTACGCGGAGTTGCTGCCAAAGAAGAAACATAGGGTCAGTGCTTGGGGAAATGCAAAAAATGCGTTATTGGCAACAAAAATAGAGATGACACAGCGTTTGTGTTTTGAGGCATCGCACTCCTCATACAAAGAGGCTTTCGATTTAGATTGTGGTTATAATATTTTTC
>CXWL01093308.1_pt1 | contig 17330 bp, 15 predicted proteins | sample 590931 | NCBI WGS metagenome assembly CXWL01 (sample SAMEA3498368, study PRJEB10139) | groundwater metagenome | biome: water well; material: biofilm material | place: Germany | collected 2015-04-27 | reverse complement strand
TTCGAACCGTAGCCGTCCTTTTCGAAGGCCTTGGCCATCTTTTCGAACTGCGCTTCGATCAGGCGGAATTTTTCCAGCGCGCCGCGCTTCAGCTGCGCCAGCTGCTCGGCCGAGAAACCTGCCGCGCCGCCATTGGCGTCGCCGTCTTCTTCCTCGTGCTCTTCTTCGTCGTCCTCGTCGTCGTCCGATGCGGCGACGTGCGGCGCCGGCGTCTGCGGCGTCGACGATTCGTTCAGGTCGACAAAGCCGTCGACCACTTCATCGACCTTGATCTCGTCGCGCTCGATCTTGTGCGACAGCGCGATGATTTCGGCGATCGTGGTCGGACAGGCCGAAATGGCCTGGACCATGTCTTTCAGGCCGCCTTCGATGCGCTTGGCGATCTCGATCTCGCCTTCGCGGGTCAGCAGCGCTACCGCGCCCATTTCGCGCATGTACATGCGGACCGGGTCGGTGGTCCGGCCGAAGTCCGAATCGACGGTCGACAGCGCGGTCGCGGCGGCGGCTTCGACTTCGTCGTCGCTGGTCGCGGTCGGCACGTTGTCGGTCAGCAGCAGCGTGTCGGCGTCGGGCGCGCGCTCGTACACCGCGATGCCCATGTCGTTGAAGGTCGCGATGATGCCTTCGATCGCTTCCGGATCGATGATGTTCTCAGGCAGCTGGTCGTTGATCTCGGCGTGGGTCAGGTAGCCGCGGTCCTTGCCCATGTTGATCAGGTTCTTGATCTGGTTGCGGCGCCGCTCGAGGTCGGCTTCCGAGGTCTTCGGATCGGCCGCCAGCGCGCCGGCGAGGCCGCCCTTGGCCTTGCGTTCTTTCGCTTTCGACACCGCTTTCAGTTCGGCGCGCTCGACGGCGTTGAGCGCCGCGACTTCGTCGTTTTCCGGGGTGAATTCGCTCGGCTTGCGGCCGCGGCGGCCTGGTACCTTGACCGACGGCAGCAGGTAACCGGAAGTATCGATCGCCGCCAGCGTGGCAGCGTCGGTGGTCTGGCTGACCGACTGGCCGGCGGTCTGGATCACGGTCGGCTCCGCCTCGGCCTTGCGCGCCACGCGCGGCTTGGCCGCTTTCGGCGCGACCGCCACTGCCGCTTCGGCAACTTCCGTTTCCGCCGCTGCCTTCACGGCGGCCAGCTTCGAGACGCGCTTGCGCACCACGGTCGGAGCCGGGGCGGCTGGCGCTTCGGCCTGCACCGCGTCCGCGGGCGCGACCGCGGCCGGCGCCACTTCAGGCTCGCCCGCGGGAACTATCGTCAGACGCGAACGGGTCTTGACTACCGTGACTTTCGCCGCAGCCTCGGTCTCGAGGAAGTACGAGGTCGAGGTTTTCGGCACGGCCAGCGGTGCGGCCACTTTGCGCGGCGCGGCCTTCTTGGCGGTCAATGTCAGTGTCTTGGCGGTGTTCTTCGTCATACAAACTCTCCAGTCGCGGGCGGTGCGCGCCAGCGAAGTCAATGATCCACCAGGGCCCGGTGTCGGGCCCGATGGAAGGGTGTTCGGGATAGCCCCTACCTGAGGGCGATGTGGCCGAAAATCAAGCACGACGGGATGCGTCGGGGGCCGGACACGGCTGGCGGAATCGGGTGTGCTGTGATCAAATTGGCGCGGTGCATAGCAGAAAGAAAAAAAGCCCGATCATTTAAACCGGGCTTGAATCTATTTTCCGAGGAGAATAGAGGAGACAGGTGAATTATGCCTCAATGCAAGCTTCTGCGATAATTGAAATATCCAATGTCGGATATAACGAAATCGAATACTTTCCGGCCACACAAGTTTCCATCCGGCTCCCCGGCACGTCTGCGCTGCCTCAAGCCGTGCGCAGAGCAAGAGGCGGATCATACACGATTTCGCCCTGCGGCGCTTGTCGGCGACGTGAATCGGCGCGGCCCCGGGCGTGCCAAAACAACACGTCGGCGAATTGCGGCAGCACATACGAAAGTACCCATGCTATCCTTCCGGTTCCAGCTCTTACAATGAAGTCAATGAATAAAACTAGCCTTGTCGAAGAATCCGTCGACACCCCGGCCACCGTACCGGCTGCGCCCGCCGCTCTCAGTGCGCGTTCCCTCCTGAAGCAATTGCAGCACCAGTTCCCCGCCTTCCGCAACTGCCTGCCGCTCGCCATCGGCATCGACAAGCAGCTGCTGGCGCGCATGCCCGACCTCGACCGCAAGACCATGCGCGCCGCGCTCGGCATCCACACCGGTTCGCTGCGCTACCTGCGCGCGATGGAAAAAGCGACTGTTCGTTACGATCTGGACGGCGCGGCCGGCGCGGAAGTGACCGACACGCACCGCCTGCACGCGAAGGAAGTCTTGCAGCAGCGCTTCAAGAAAGAAGCCGAGCGCAAGAAGGTCGAGCGCGACGCGGCGCAAGCCGAGGAGGCGAATCGCCTGCGCCAGGAAAAGCTGCTCCAGCTCGCTTCCAAATTCTCCCGCAACGGCTAAGCCGTTTCCATGCTGACCGACCAGGACGAATTGCTGCCGCCATATGACGGCATCAAGCTGGCAGACATACGCATGGTCAAGTCCGACAAGGACGCCGCCGATGCGCTGACCGCGCTGCTGGCGATGGACGTGCTCGGTTTCGATACCGAATCGAAGCCGACGTTCTTGAAGGGAGAAGTGTCGACCGGCCCGCACCTGGTGCAGCTGGCCACCGACGATGCCGCCTACCTGTTCCAGATCGGCGCCATGCCGGCGGTCGAGGTGCTCAGGGCGGTGCTCGAATCGGAGACGATCCTGAAAGTCGGCTTCGGATTGGCGGATGACGTCAAGCGGCTGCGCAGCAAGCTCGGGATCGAGGCGAGCAATGTGCTCGACCTGTCGACGGCTCTTCGCAAGAACGAACGCAATACGCTCGGGGCCAAGACCGCCGTGGCGCGGTTCTTTGGGCAAAAGCTGCAGAAGTCGAAGAAGATCACGACTACCAACTGGGCGTTGCCAAGGCTGTCGGAAAAGCAGATTCTGTACGCGGCCGACGATGCGCACGTGGCGCTGAAGATCTATCGGCGCTGGCGGCTGGATCAGGCTGCGGAGTAATGCAGCTGCTGGAACTCGCTGGGCGCCTCAGCAGTTTGCCAGCGCCTCTCCCAGCGTATCGAAATAGTTCCCTGTCCCCGCCGCGCTCAGCACGCCTGCCATGTCGAGCTTGTCCCGCACGCGCTGGTTCGCCTCGCACAACATCACGCGCACGCCGCGCCGCGTCATTTCCTGAATCACTTCTTCCAGCGTCTGCAGGCCGGTGATGTCCATGAACGGCACCCGGCGCAAGCGCAGCACGAGGACGCGCGGCTCGGTGTGCGTTGCGAGCAAGACGCGCTCGAAGTTTTCCACCGCACCAAAGAAGAACGGCCCCTCGATCGCATACACCAGCACGCCTGGCGGCAGCTTTTCAAGTCCCTGGCCGTTGAGTTCGCGCTCCAGGTGCGACTCCGTCAACTGCAGCACTTCCACCGAACTCGACATCCTGCGCACGAACTGCAAGGTCGCCAGGATCACGCCTATATTGACCGCCACGATCAGGTCCACAAACACGGTGAGGAAAAACGTAATCAGCAAGATCGCCACATCGGCACGCGGCGCCCGCCGCACCATGCGCGCGAAGTGCCGGATCTCGGCCATGTTGTAGGCGACGATGAACAGGATCGCGGCCAGTGCCGCGAGCGGCACGTTGGAAACCAGCGGCGCCAGCAGCAGCACGATCAGCACCAGCGTGAGCGCATGCACGATGCCTGCAAGCGGACTGGTGCCGCCGTTGCGGAAATTCGTCGCGGTGCGGGCGATGGCGCCGGTTGCCGCAAAGCCGCCGAAGAGCGGCGCGACCAGGTTGGCCAGCCCCTGGCCGATCAGTTCCTGATTCGAATCGTGCCTGGTACCCGCCATGCCGTCCACCACGACGGCCGACAGCAGCGATTCGATCGCCCCCAGCATCGCGATGGCGAACGCCGGCCCGACCAGCTCGAACACGCGCGCCGCGCTTACCGGCGGCAGCGCGAACGACGGCATCTGCTGCGGAATCCCGCCGAATGCGCTGCCGATGGTGGCGACCCCGTCGAAGTCGAATGTTGCCTGCACCAGCGTTGCCACCACCATCGCGACCAGCGGACCGGGGACACGGCGCAAGCCAGGGATCCGGTTCGAAAACAGCGCAAGCAGCAAGCTAAGTACTGCAATGATGGTCGTAACCACATGAAACTGCGGGAACGCCTGCACTAGGCGCCAGACGCGCTCATGAAAGTGCTCGGCAGCGACCGCGGGGAGGCCGAAAAAGTACGTCCACTGACCGACCCAGATGATCACACCGATGCCCGCGGTAAAGCCGACGATGACCGGATCGGGAATGAACTTGATTACCGCGCCCATTTTGGCCAAGCCCATCATCAGCAGCATCAACCCTGCCATGAAGGACGCTATCTGTAGTCCGTCCACGCCGTATTTGGCGGTGATGCCAGCCAGAATGGCGACGAACGCGCCGGTCGGGCCGGCAATTTGCAGCCGCGTACCGCCCAGTGCGGCGACGATGAAGCCGGCGACGATGGCTGTGTACAGCCCGTGTTCCGGGCGCGCGCCGGAGGCGATGGCGAACGCCATGGAAAGCGGAAGCGCAACGACGCCAACGACGACGCCGGCCACGACGTTGGGCAAGATGTGGCCGCGCCTGAAGAGTCCAGTGCGCTGCGCTTCGAGGATACTGATCATTGACGAGCCGGTGAAGGGTATTGCCATAAATATACAAGACATCTTACGCGGCGTGGGGTGGGTGCCGATATTTGGACATGACCTCTCCGGCGGCATTGCTAAATGTCAGTACTTCAAGATGGTGTTTTTGATTCTACTGTAGTGCTGAGATCGTATCCGAATGTAGACTCGGACCCTCGCAAACCGGAGTTATAACCCATTTAGGCTTCTCGCTTTAGCAACTCCATTAGCTTTTGGCGAAATTCATCCAACTGCTTGGAGTACGCGATCAAGGGCTTGGCGTCGAGCCTAGTCAGCGCACGGCGGAGCTCGTCAATAACTTTCTTGGCTCCTTCTGTTGTTTCAACGATGGCGGCGGAGAGATCGTCTACTTCCTGGAACTTGTTGTGCTCTGCAAGTGCCACAATCTTACTACCGATTTCGGTATTCCCAAGAAGAGGTACATTGCTCACCATACGCATGGTGTCGCGAATATTGCGCAAGAGCGGGCGGACTTTATCCGAGTGCTTGAACGCCAAAGTCTGCAAATTGGCGCATATGTCGGTGAGTTGAATGGCTGACTCTTGTATCGAGTTGAGTAGTGCTTGATTATCCAATACTGTCTTCTTGACGCGCTTTGCTTCTTTGAATTCAACAAAATATACCCGACCAAGGATGACCAGTACTATCGTTGCACCAGCGCCCGCCGCAATATAGGCGGTGTTATTTTGGCCGGCGATTACTGCGGCAATGAGCAGCACCGTTCCGACGAGGATCAAGGCAAGGACCACGCCCCCAGCCTTGTAGCCTTTGATTATTGGGTCCAAAATAGCCGGACCGAGTTTCACTAGGTCAGGAGATGTCATATTCTGCCTCTTATGAATGTCTCATGTGCAACCTAAATTTTCTGGGAAATTATTTAAGCTCCATCGCCTGCGCCAGCCCCGGCGCAAACTGCGCCCCATGCTTGACCTGCACCGTCGACGCCTTCAGCGTGGCGCCGATCGGCTCTGCCCGCCCGCCCAGGCACTGCCCAAGGAAATTCTCCGCAATCGACTGGAACGCAATGTTGTTCACCGGCCGCGCAAACCCGTGCCCCTCGTCCGGAAACACCACATAGGTCACCGGAATATTTTTCGAGTTCATCGCCGCCACAATCTGGTCCGACTCGCGCACATTCACACGCGGGTCGTTAGCCCCCTGCCCGATCAACAGCGGTCGCGAGATCTTGTCTGCAAAGTGAAGCGGCGAGCGCTCCGTCAGCAGCGCCTTGCCCTCCTCGGTCGTCGGATCGCCCATGCGCTTGTAGAACTGCTGCTTGACCGCCTCCCAGTATGGCGGAATCGTCTGCAGCAGCGTGAACAGGTTCGACGGCCCGACAATATCGACGCCACACGCGAACGTGGTCGGCGTGAAGGCCATGCCGGCCAGCGTCGCGTAACCACCGTACGAGCCGCCCATGATCGCCACCTTGTCGCGCGTGGTCACGCCGTTCTTGACCGCCCAATCGACCGCGTCAAGCAAATCGTCATGCATCTTGCGGCCCCATTCCAGGTCGCCGGACGAGATGAAGCGCTTGCCGAAGCCGGTCGAACCGCGGAAGTTGACCGACAGGACCGCATAGCCGCGGTTCGCCAGCCACTGGTGAAAACTCTGGTAGCCGTAGCGGTCACGCCCCCACGGCCCGCCGTGGACCAGCAGCACCATCGGCACCGGCTGGTCGGCCTTGCCGTTTTTGTCCGCGTCGGCGCCCTTCGGCAGCGAGAGGTAGGACACCAGCGTCAGCCCATCGCGCGCCTTGATCTCCTGCGGGAACATCTGCACCAGCGGTGCGCCATCGAGATCGGGACGGGCGACGAACAGCTTGGTCAGGTGCTTGCCCTTGCGCTGGTACAGCCAGGTCGAGCCAGGTTCGGTGACGCGGTCGATGTTGACGATCCACTTGTCGTCCGCATCGTTGCGCGACACCACGCGGAATTCGCCCTTGGCGGCGTTCTTGAGGAAATCCAGGTCAGGCTTGATGGAGGGGGTCAGCGGCACATACTCCTGCTTCAGGTACTCGACCGTATAAGCCTGCGCGCGCCCGGTGACCGGGTGGAACAGCCCGGCGCTGATGTCGGCGCGCGGATCCTGCGCGATGATTTTGGTGCTGCCCGACGCGACGTCCTGTGCGACCAGCGCCGCCGTGTTCCGCCCGCGCGATTCGGTCCAGTAGAGTGTCTTGCCGTCGGCGGTGAAACCGAGCGGGGACGTGGTCAGCGCATCGTCCAGACCCACCTGCGCGATCGGCTCCGCGTCCACCTTGCCGCCGCTCATGCGGTAGTAGTCGGTGCCGCCGTCGCTGCGCGATTTTTGCGCCAGCCGCAGGTTCAGGTCCTCGTCGCTGACGAAGCCGGCATAGCCTTCGTTCTGCTGGACCAGCGTCAGCTTTCCGCTGGCCAGGTCGAGGCTGTGCACATCGTGCCAGCGCGGGTCGCGATTGTTGATGCCGACGAGGATGCGGTCCTTCGCCTTGCGGCTGATCCCGACGATCTGCACGCGCGTTTTCTCGAATGGGGTGTAGTTCTTCTGCGCACCGCTCACGACGTCGACGCCGTAGAGCACGAAGTTCTCGTCGCCGCCCTTGTCGTTAATGAACAGAATCGTCTTCGAATCGGGCGACCAGAAGGTGGTGCGGATCGGCCGCATTTTTTCGGCCGTCAGCGGCTTGGCCTGGACGGGGGCGTTGACTGGCGCCACCCAGACGTTCAGTACGCCATCGCGTGGGGCGATCCACGACAGCCACTTGCCGTCCGGGCTGATCTGGCCTGCCGCCTTGGTCGGATTGCCGAATATCTTCGCGCGCTCGATCAGCGGGACAGTTGCCGGTGGCGTGTTCTGGGCCTGCGCCCACACGCTGCTCGCGAAACTCCCAAGTAACAGGATGGCCAGGACGGGACGGAACATACACACCTCGCTAAGAAGTTGAGTGATGTCAATATTACATTCTTCTTATTGAAATGCCAGATAATTTTCGGCCGATACCTCGGTACTGCGCAAATACCCGGCATGCATAAATTAATTTTGTTTTTCGCCCAGGTTCCGGTCGCGGCTATCAGGGGTCACTAAAAGGATTCAACACTTTGAGGTTGGAGATGCGTGTGAACGCCTCGCCATGGTCCCGAGTGACCACTGTCATATCTGAAATCAACGCAATGGCAGCGATCTGCTTGTCGATCGTGTGCGGGTCCTTGTTCTGGTGGGACAGGAGCGCTCCCCAGATCTGCGCGCACTCCAGGTCAAAGTCGATGATGCGTTCGCTGTAGTCAGCAATAAGGGAGTCCAGCCATCTCTGGTACACCTTTGCCTGGTCGCGCTTGCCGTTCCTGGCCGTCTTTGCGATGCCCGCGCGAATCTCGCCGATCACCTGGACGGGAAGGAAGAGGCTGTCGGTATCTATCATCGCAAAAAATTGACGAACACCCCTGTTGGCGCGTTCGCCCTTGCGGAACTCAGAAATGACGTTGGTGTCGATGAGATAGGCCATCCGGCGACCTAGCGGACGTCGAACAAGTCATCATCATCGAAGTACGGCATCGAGGCAAGAACCTCTTTGAACGACCGTTTCTTGGGTTGTGGGCTACGAAGACTTTCGTCCAGGATGAGCCGGTGCTCCGCTTCTGCGCTCCTGCCGTGTGCGGCAGCCCGACGCTTAAGCGCGGCGACAAGTTCTTCATCCACCTCACGTACAAGTAGTTGCGACATAGCGCCCTCCGCAAACGATATCATTGATAGCATTGTAGGGCAGTTCGCCCGGCACGCAAGCGGCTTGAACACACACACAGCGCGCGCCAGGCAATCTCTGACGCGGCAGTCCGCGCTCCCTTGCCCGGCGTCATCTTGACAAACGCGCTATCCTGTCACGTGCCCCCCTGTCCCGGTGCGATTTTTGAGCCAAACTTCCATGCCATTTCATGCAAGCCTGTCTCGCCTGGCCGCGCTGCTCCTTAGGGCTCGTAAATGAATAACTTGGCGTTTTGGCGGTCAGGGCGGGATGCCCTGCAAGGCGNNCGCAGCAGGGCGCCCGTCCTGGCCGAGAAAAACGTTCAAGTTATTTGTTTATGAGTCCTAAGCTGCGCCACCGCCCTGCACGATGGCGCGACCCGCGAGGACGCGATTAACGGTTCTGGTAGTAGGCGGCCACGGCGTCGACCTCGCCCGGCGTCATGCGGCGCACGGCGTTGCGCATTTGCCCGTTCAGGTCGTTGCGCCGCTCCTCCCGGATGAACGCCAGCATCTGCGCCTTCAGGTAGGAGGCCGGCTGTCCGTCCAGCACCGGCGTGGCGACCTTGCCGACCGCGCTGGCGTGGCAGGCAGCGCAGGCGCCGATGTTGCGCGCCGGGGCCCCGTGGGTCACCAGCGCGGGCGTGGCCGCCAGTTGCGCAACCGGCAGCGGCGACCGTTCGCGCGGAAGGAAATTGTAGTACGACGCCAGGTCGCGCATGTCGGCGTCGCTCAGCTTCGCCACCAGGGGCTGCATCACGACACTCTTGCGGTGTCCGGACTTGAAGTCGCGCAGCTGTTTGTACACCGCCGACGCCGGCTGCCCGGTCAGTTGCGGCGAGCCTGGCTGGGTCATGCCGCGCGCGCCGTGGCACATCGTGCACTGCAGCGCCAGCGTGGCGCCGCGGCCGATCGATGTGCTGTCGGCCGGTCCCATCATCAGCTCGTAGACAATGACATTGCTGGACCGGCCGACCGGCTCGCCGGGAATCCGCTCGCTGCGGAATCGGCTCGGCGCACCGGCCGCGCTGCAGATCGATTCCCACAGGCTCGCGATCGCGCCGCCAGCCTGGCCGCGCGGTATCCACACGAAGCCGACCGCTGCCGAGATCGCGGCGATCGCCAGCACCGCCGCCACGCTGCCGGTGAACCAGCGGTTCTTCAGCGAGAACAGTTGCTCGCTCACGGCGGGCCCCCGATCGGAACCGCAGGCACCGAGGTCTGCTTCAGGAATACCAGCTGGCTGATCGGGAATCCGTAGTTCACTACGGTCAGCCCGATCATCAGCGCCACCCACAGACCGTGGCCGTTGAGCGCGGCCGGCAAGCGGCCCGGCGGGTGCGCCGGCTCGCTGAACGTGAATTCCGCGAGCGCCACCTGGCCGCCGCGATGGCCGCGGGCCAGGATGACCAGGAACAGGAAGCCCGACGCGACCAGCATCAATCCGCCGACAAACGAGAAAAGGACCGACAGCGCCAGCGGCGCGATTTCCGGATCGGCATAGTCGTAATACGCCATCCGGCGCGGCATGCCCTGAATACCGACGGCATGCCAGGGAAAGGTCATCACGATCATGCCGACGAACCATAGCCACAGCTGGAGCCGCATCAGGCGCCCGGCGTGCAACTGGCGCCCGGTCAGGTGCGGCCACAGGTCGTACGCCAGCGCGAAATACATGATGACGATCGCCCCGGCGAAGATCAGGTGGAAGTGGCCGGTGATCCACTGGGTATTGTGGATGGCGAAATCGAGCTGGTAGCTCATGTTGATGAGCCCTCCGGCGCCCCCGAACCCGAGCAGGATGAACGAGAACGCCACCGCCAGCATCATCGGATTCTGCCACGGCAACTTGCCAATCCAGCCCAGCAGGCCGGTACCGCCGCGCAGCCGCCCCGCGATCTCGACCGACGCGCAGATGGTGAATACCGTCAGCATGGTCGGGATCGATACCATGCCGGTGAATACGGCATGCAGGAACTTGATGCCGGTACCGACTTGCGGATCCTGGAAAAGGTGGTGCACGCCGATCGGCATGGAAAACACCAGGAATAGCGCAAACGAAATGCGTGCCATCGCATCGCTGTACAAGCGCCCACCGATCGCGCGCGGCACCAGCGTGTAGAACGCGATGTAGGCCGGCATCAGCCAGAAATAGACGATGGCGTGCAAGGTCCACGAGAAGAAAATGCGCGCCAGTCCGGCGTCGATGGTCGATTTGAAGCCGAGCGCGACCGGCAGGATCAGGAACAGGATTTCGATTGCGGCGCCGAGCGAGGTCCAGGCCCACAGGTACGCGCCGGCCACGTTGGCGAACATCGGCAGCGGCATCGTGCCGCCGGGATGCGCGCGCTTCCAGGCGCGCAGGTTGACCGTCATCAGCGCCACCCAGATCCACGAGCCGACCACCACCAGCACCACGCCGATGTAATAGAAGGCGTTGCCGATCAGTGGCGGATAAAAGGTGTACAGCACCGACGCCAGACCCATCGACACCGGCGCCATGGCAACCACCGTTCCCAGCACGACCAGCCCGAGTCCCCACCACGCCCAGCGCCGCCCTACCAGCGCCTGCTTGAGCGATAGCTCGACGATCGCATAGCCGAATCCCATCGCGACCAGGGTCGGAAACACATAGCCCATGGCCGAACCGTGCGCAGTGACCGAACGGTAGTACAGCTCCGGATTGCCGATCCAGGCGTGCAAGGGGCTGCGGATGTACATCTGCCATTCGCCCAGCAGCAGCGCGACGAAGAAGGCCGCGAAGGCGACCCAGAAATGCGCGAGGACCAGGCGCCGTGCGCTATCGCTCAACACAGTTCAGCCTCCCTCCCTGGCGCGCCCGGTTCACGAAATCGGCGCGCTCGATGACCTTCACATGGGCCCACATCGCCGCGTGGCCGACGCCACAGAATTCGTGGCACGGCATCGACATCTCGCCCGTCTGGTGGAACCGCGTGTGGAAATTCGAAATGTAGCCTGGCACCAGCATCAGGTTGACGTTGGTCTGCGCGATACTGAATCCGTGCACCACGTCTGCGCTGGTGCCGCGGAAGCGCACCGGCGTGCCGACCGGCACCAGGACGCAGGTCGGCGTGAACGAATACTGGTTGGCGACCACGCGCACCGTCACCGATCCGTCCGGCTCAAGCGTTGAACCGAGCTGATCTTCCGTGAACTCGCCAGCCAGGTGCAGCGTGGTCGGGTCGATGGTGTCCATGCGGACGGCCGGCATCATGATCCAGTGCAGGCTCATGTACCCCATCATGCCCACCAGGACGACAATCACGGCGCCCACCACCAGCGCCCAGCGGTACTCGGCCTGTGCCGCCACGCTGGCCGCGCGCGCGCCTTCGGTGTCGTGGGCTTCCATGGCTCAGCCGCCTTCCCGGGCCAGGTAGACAAAGACATAAAACGCCAGCCAGATCGCCATGACGATCGCCAGCGCGCTGCCGGCCAGCGCGAACGCGCCGACAGGGCCCCGGGCCACGACGGCGTCGACGCGGCGCTGCTGCTGTTCGGGCGTGGCCTCGTCCGCTACGCGTTCCTGAAACATCGGGCAGTCCTTTCGTCAGGTCATTCGACTGTTGCCGCGCGCAGCAAGTTGACTTCGCGCTCGGTCACCGGGCCGCCGCGATTGCCCCATGCGGTCCGGATGTAGGTGACCACCGCGGCGATATCGGCGTCCGACAGTGCCTGGGCGAACGGCGGCATCCCGTACGGCATCGGATTCTTGCGCGTGCCGGGCGGATAACCGCCGTTCAGCACCATGCGGATCGGGTTGACCGACGAGGTCATGCCGATCGACTGGTTGGCGGCCAGCGGCGGATAGTGCGGCAGCTTGCCGCGGCCTTCCGCGCCGTGGCAGTCGGCGCACTGCGCGGCGTAGATGCGCTTGCCCTCCGAATACATCTGGTTGATGTCGGCGCGCAACGGGGCGTTCCCGGCGTCGGCGTCAGGCGCCTCTTTTTCGGGAAGGCTTTTCAGATACTGCGCCATCGCGCGGACGTCGTCGTCGGACATGTACTGCAGGCTGTTGTAGGTCACTTCCGCCATCGGCCCGTACACCGTGCCGCGCCTGGACACGCCGGTCTGCAGCAAGTCCACGATGTCCTGGATCTGCCAGTCGCCCAGCCCTGCTTCGCGGTTGGACGTGAGCGATGGCGCGTACCAGTTCTGCATGGGGATCAGGCCGCCTTCGAATGCGTTCGCCGCCGACGAACCGCCCAAGGCATTGATCGGGGTATGGCACATCGAGCAATGGCCAAGTCCCTGCACCAGGTAGGCGCCGCGGTTCCACTCGGCCGATTTTGTCTTGTCTGGCTGGTATTCCCCTTCCTGGAAATACAGCGTGCGCCAGCCGATCAGCAGCGCCCGGTTGTTGTACGGGAAGCGCAGGTCATGCGGGCGCGACGGCTGGCGCACCGGAGGAACCGAGCGCAGGTAGGCGAAGATCGCGTCGCAATCGGCCCGCGAGACTTTCGTGTAGGAGGCAAACGGCATGGCCGGATACAGCAGCGCACCGTTCCGTGAGCGGCCGCTATGCATCATCTTGTAGAACTCGTCCGCCGTCCACTTGCCGATGCCGGTGGCGGCGTCCGGGGTGATGTTCGGCGAATAGAGCGTGCCGAATGGGGTCGGCATCGGGCGATTACCGGAAAATATCTTCTCGCCGGGAACCGTGTGACAAGCGATGCAGTCGCCCGCCTGGGCCAGGTAGCGTCCCCGCTCGACGATACCTGGCGCCGGCTTCGCCTGCGCAAGCGCCGGCGGCGCCGCTACGCACAGCAGTAGCGCGGCCATCGCCGCAAGCAGGCGCAGCAGATGAGAGATCGGGTTCGGCACTGATCCTCCTAATGTGCTTGCTGGCTGCCGCAGGCTAGCGGAAGCCGGGCCCGGTCGGCTTTGGAAGGCCGCACGCCGGGGGGAACCGGCAGCGACGCCAGCCACGCCGCGACTGCGGCGACTTCGGGTTCGGACAGGCTGGACGCGACGAATTGCATGCAGTCCGGTGCGAGCGCGGTGCGGATGCCGTAGCGCCACGCCCCCAGCTGTGCGGTGATGTAGTCGGCGCGCAGGCCGAGCAATCCGGGAATGCCGGGCTCGCGGCCGTTGAGCTCGGCGCCATGGCAAATCACGCAGGCGGGCACCTTCTTGGCGGGAACGCCGGCACTGGCGATGCGCTGGCCTTCTTTGAGCAGCTGCCGTGCCTGTGGCGTCCCGGACGGCGCCGGCTGGACATTGAATGGCGGATTCTGTTGCGCGAAATAGTCGGCCATGCGCGACAGATAGGCATCGGGCAGGTAGGCCAACAGGTAATTCATCGGAACGTACTTGCGCCGCCCATCCCGGAATGCCACCAGCTGGTTGTAGAGGTAACCGGCGGGCTTGCCGGCAAGCCGCGGGAAATAGACGTTCTCCACGCCACGCCCCTGCGCACCGTGGCATCCGGTGCACGCCTGGACGCGTGCTTCAATGGTATTTGGAACGGAATTGGATGAGCTTGAAGCCGGCTGTCCCAATGCCTCCGCGCCCGCCGTGGCGGCGAGCAGCAGTACGTACCGGGCACCGGAGAATTTCATGCACGTATTCCCACACATTACGCTGGCAAGCGACAGGAACCGCCGGATCGACTCAGGCCACATAGTTGAACGCCTGAGGTATACAGCATATCAAATTTAGCTGTTCAACGACTGCAAATCGTGCGCGGGGCTGCCCCTGCATCCGTTCCCTTTCCCTGCGTCATCTTGACAAACGCGCTATCCTGTCACCTGCCCACCCTGCCCCAGCGCGACTTTTGAGCGAACCATCCAATGCCATTTCACGCCAGCCTGTCTCGCCTGACCGCGCTGCTCCTTAGCTGCGCCGCCGCCCTGCCCGCTTGCGCCGCCGACCGCCCCGCGGTCCTGCCCGACACCATGGAACAGCGCCTCATCGCCTGCACCTCGTGCCACGCGAAAGATCAGGGCACGGACAGTTTTTTCCCGCGCATTTCGGGCAAGCCGGCCGGCTACCTGTACAACCAGCTGATCAATTTTCGCGACGGCCGCCGCCACTATCCGCTGATGACCTACATGGTCGATCCCCTGCCCGAGGCCTACCTGCGCGAGATCGCCGAGTACTTCTCGACCCAGCACCTGAAACCGCCTCCGGTCCAGCCGGCCAATGTATCGCAAGCGGTCCTCGAACGCGGCCGCCAGCTCGTGACGCAGGGTGACCGATCGATCAAGGTCCCCGCCTGCATCTCCTGCCACGGCGAAAAACTGACCGGCGTCGCCCCCGCGATCCCCGGCCTGGCCGGCCTGCCGCGCGACTACATCAACGCCCAGTTCGGCGCGTGGAAGAACAAGACCCGCCGCGCCCATGCGCCCGATTGCATGGCCGAGATCGCCAGCCGCCTGAGCACGGACGACGTGGCCGCGATCTCAAGCTGGATCGCCTCACGTCCGCTGCCGGCCGATCCAACTCCGGCAACCACCATTGCGCGGCCGCTGTCGATCGCCTGCGGCAGTTCGCCGGATTGAGCCCTCCATGACTAAGAAAATCTTACTCATCCTGGCCGCGCTGGCCGCCGTCGCGCTGATTGCCGTGATCATCGCCTGGCCGCGCGAACAATTCATCCCGTCCGCCGCGCCGGCCGCGACCGCCCCCACCCCCGAAAACCTGGCGCGCGGCGCCTATCTTGCGCGCGCCGGCGATTGCATTGCCTGCCACACCGCGCGCGGCGGCGCGGCCTACGCCGGCGGCCGCGCGCTCGAGACGCCATTCGGCGCGGTGTTCGCCCCCAACATCACGCCCGACCGCGAGACCGGCATCGGCGCCTGGAGCGCGGACGATTTCTGGCGCGCCCTGCACAACGGCAAGTCGCGCGATGGGCGCCTGCTGTACCCGGCCTTCCCGTACACCAACTACACCAAGGTCACGCGCGCCGACGCCGATGCGCTGTACGCATTCCTGCACAGCCTGCCGCCGGTAAAGCAGGCCAACACGCCACACACGCTGCGCTTCCCATACAACCAGCAATTCATGCTGGCCGGCTGGCGCCTGCTGTACTTCAAGCCGGAAGTGTTCCAGCCTGTGCCCACCGAGCCGGCGGCCTGGAACCGCGGCGCCTACCTGGTCGAAGGCCTGGGCCACTGCAGCGCCTGCCATAGCTCGCGGAATGCCGCCGGCGCCGTCGCCGGCGGCCTCGGCGGCGGACTGATTCCCATCATCGGCTGGTACGCGCCCTCGCTCACGTCGGACGCCGAAGCGGGCCTGGGCAGCTGGGAAATTCCGCACATCGTGCAGCTATTGAAAACCGGCATCTCGCCGCGCGCCACCGTGTTCGGGCCGATGGCCGAGGTGGTCGGGCGCAGCCTGCAGCACCTGAATGAGCCGGACGTGACGGCGATGGCGACCTACCTGAAATCGCTGCCGGCCACCAAGGCCGAGGTCCGCGAGCAGTTAAAGGGACCGAAGGTCGAGCAGGTCGTCGCGGAAGGGAAGAAACTGTATGAGACGCATTGCGTGGACTGCCACGGCGCCGATGGCAAAGGCCTGGCGCCGGCCTATCCGCCGCTGGCCGGCAACCGCGCGATCACCATGGACAACTCGGTGAATGCCGTGCGCATCGTGCTCAACGGCGGCTTCCCGCCCGGCACCGCCGGCAATCCGCGGCCGTACGGCATGCCGCCGTACAGCCACGTGATGAACGATTATGAAGCGGCGGCCGTAATCACCTACCTGCGCGCCAGCTGGGGCAACGCCGCGCCGCCGGTCACCGCGAGCGAAGTGAACCGCTACCGCAGCACGCCGCTCGACTGATCAGACCATGTCGGCGAAGCCGATGCGGTCGGTGGTGGCGTTGCGCGCGTCGTCGACGCTGATCTTGTGGCTCGACAGCAGCTGCTCGAGCGAGGCGTTCATCGTGTGGCAGCCGGCGTCCGGGGAGCCGTTCATGTGCTCGCGGATGCCCGAAATATTCCCCGTTTCCAGGATGCGCATCATGGCCGGCCCAGGCGTCAGGCACTCGGTGGCCAGGTAGTAGCGATTGCCTTCGCTCGACGGCAGCAGCGCCTGGCACAACACCCCGCGCAAGGCATGCGCCAGCGCCTGCGACTGCGCTTCCGAGTTGCCCAGCAGGCGAATCATCTTCTGCAATCCCAGCTCGGTCGAACGCGCATGTAGCGAGGCCAGCACCAGCGGGCCCGATTCGGCCAGCGCCAGCGCTTCCTGCGCGGTCTGGGCGTCGCGGATTTCGCCGATCACGATCACGTCCGGCCGCTCGCGCAGCGCGTCGAGGGCGCCCAGGTAGTAGCTCTCGACGTCGCCGTCGAGCCCGACTTCGCGCTGGGTGATGATGCACTTGCGCTGCGGGATCAGGGTCTCGACCGGGTCTTCGATGGTGATGATGTGGCCGGAGCGCTGCTTGTTGATTTCATCGAGCATCGAGGCGATCGTGGTCGACTTGCCCTGGCAGGTGTCGCCGATGATCAGCACCAGTCCGCTGGTCAGCTTGGCGAATTCCTGCTCGTCGCGGTGCAGGCCCAGGTCGGCCAGCGGGATCGGCTCCTTCGGGAAGCGCCGGATCACGCAGCCGAGCCGCTTCTTGCCCTGGAAGGTGAAGCAGTTGGCGCGGATGCGCGCGGTATGCAGGTCGATCGAGCGGTCGAACGCGCGGTCGGCGATCCGCTCGGACCAGTTCGGCTCGATGACTTCGAAGAACTCCTCCAGCTCTTCCTTGGTGATCGGCGAATCGGTCACCGCGACCAGCCCTTTCGGCTGGCGCAGCATCAGCGGGCTGTTCTGGTGGATGATGATGTCGCTGAAGATCAGGCGCGAATTGAGTAAATGCAGGATCTGCTCGACCAGGGTGCCGAACACCGGATGGTCTTCATTTTCGACATACGACAGG
>CXWL01094297.1_pt1 | contig 17332 bp, 16 predicted proteins | sample 590931 | NCBI WGS metagenome assembly CXWL01 (sample SAMEA3498368, study PRJEB10139) | groundwater metagenome | biome: water well; material: biofilm material | place: Germany | collected 2015-04-27 | reverse complement strand
CCGCAGTTCCCGCAATGCGGGTTTTCAGGACGTGCTGCGCAAGTGCTCAAGGCATGCGGCGTCAAGGACTATGTCGCGGTGAATGTGCTGGCAGATAAAGAGGTGTATGACAACCTGCAGTTCTATGCCGACTTCCCCACTTTTCCTCAGCTCTATATCAAAGGGGAGTTGATCGGCGGCTCCGACATCGTGAAAGACCTGTTTGAGAAAGGCGAGTTGCAAAAGTTGATTGAGCGCGCTACCGCCCAGTAACAGTATGGTCATTTCCGCGCAGGGAATGGCGAGCGAATTTACCTCCAGCCTCCTGCGGCTTTCAACATCACCCGTTCCACCTGCACGCTGGCTACGCCATCGCTTAACCACACCTGCCCATCCTGAATGGTGCATTGCAAATTCATGGTGCGTTGTGCCAGTTTAGCCAACTCGCGCGTGCTTTCCACCGGCAGGTTGATGATGATGAGATTCTTCTGCCGCTCGAACTGCGCGCGGTTTTGCGCGAACCACATGTCGGCGACGCGCCCGCCATAGCAATACACCACCACTTGATTGGCGCGGCCGCATGCTTTGCGGATCAGCTTCTCATCGGGGATGCCGACGTCGATCCATAGCTCGATCGCGCCGGTCAGGTCTTTTTGCCACACATCCGCTTCTTCATCGTCGGTCATACCCTGGCCGAACTCCAGATACTCGTGCGCATGCAGGGCGAACGCCAGTAAACGCACCATCATGCGCTCGTGCGTTTCCGACGGATGCTGTGCCAACGTGAGCGAGTGGTCCTGATAGTAGTGACGCTCCATATCCGCAATCTGCAGATTGGCTTTGAAGATGGTTGCCTTGATTGCCATGAAATTCCTAAGTTGTAACTTGTGCGATGTGTTGAGTATCGGTGCGACATGACTCATCATGGCGACCAGCCAAGTTTATCTGTTTTTCATTGATTGATATGAATATCCCCGCATGCTGAACTCTCATCAGTCCCGCCAACTCAGTCGCCTGCGCTGGACTGCCTTCATTAGGTTGTCCGGCGGATGATGTGCAACCATTGCCGCTCGGTCAGACAGGCTCACTCATCCCATCGCACTTCCCGCCCTGTCAGCCAGATACTGATAGCATTCTTTGCGTGCGAGGAATACTATTTGCGCTGCGGATTTGTCAGAATGTATCGAACCGTGTTTTGTTCTTATTCGGGTGTTCCTAATACAGTGAGCGGAGGGGTCATGGATCTAAGATTTGTGCGTTTGATATTGGTCTTGGGTATGCTTTTTCATTTCAGCGGCAGCATGGCCGGTGAATGGGGAAAGAATACAAAACGGATTGTAATTCCATTCGGCTTGACGGCGGACCAACTACCCGATCCTCAAAGCAAAGGGGCAACGCTCTTTGCATCGTATTGCAGTCAGTGCCACAATCTCCCGAGCCCCAGGATGCATTCAACAGACGACTGGCCTTTGAGATTTGAAACGATGATGGACCACGCCGTGCTTATGGCTGGGACTTCGCCTGATATCAAAATGCCTGCAGACAAAGAGAAGACCGAGATCGTTGTCTATCTTGCAAAGAATGGATTCAGAGGACTCCCGGCAGATTCTCCATTACGTGGAGAATACCAGGTATTCAACATCATCTGGTTCTGCTCAGTGTGCCATGCCGTCCCTGACCCAAGCCAGTATCCTGCAAAAGAATGGGGTAAGATCGTTGACCGGATGAACGGTTTTAGAAAGAAACAGGGCAGGGATGAGATGAGCAATGCTGACAGGAATGCAGTAATCAATTTCCTCGCAAAACAGCCACAGTAGGTATCTGACAGCCATTTCAGGGAATAACATGCAAGCGGATCAAACCGAAGAGCCGATATTAATCGGCTCACTCGGTTTGAGTGACGCCAGTTTCCCCTCGTCCAGATAGCACCATTCGCCTTCTGCAAACCCCAATGCATCCAGTTTGAGCCCGCCGATCTGCGTGCGGCGCAAAGCCGTGCAATGGTTGCCGGCGGCGGCGAGCATGCGTTTCACCTGATGATATTTTCCCTGTTCCAGCACGATCTTCAGTTGATGGGTGTCGAGTACCTTGCAGACAACGGCCGCCAGTGGTGCGGGTTCGTCATGCAGTTTCACGCCCGCCAACAATTGTTTGACGAGTTGCGGTGTCACCGGATCATGCGTGGTGGCGACATAGACCTTGGGAATATGGCGCTTGGGCGAGGATTGTGCGTGGATGAATGCACCGTCGTCGGACATCAGCAGCAGGCCGCTGGTGTCGTGATCGAGACGGCCGACCGGCTGCACGTCGCGGCGGGCAAATTGTTCCGGCAACAGGGAGAGCACGCCGGGATGGTGGCTGGGCTTGCGCGAGCATTCATAGTTGGCCGGCTTGTTCAGCGCGATGTACACATACCCGCGATATTTCCACGCTTCGCCATACACGCAGAATTCGAGGCCGTCGGTCTCGAATGCGATACGGCTGTCGGTGACGACTTCGCCATGGACGCTGACCTCGCCGTCGGCGATCAATTCAGCGCACCACTTGCGCGTGCCGAAGCCTTGCGATTGCAGGATGCGGTCCAGGGTCTGTTTGCTCATGGCTGAACTTTAGCAGAAGGATCAAAAAGTGGCGTGAGCTTTGCCTGTCATGGCATCAGGGGCATTCAAAAAAGTGCGTTTGTGAATCGACTCGCGTATAAACGGGGCGTCAAGAAAAAGGGACGGACAAAATGCGTTACGCATCACACTTTGTTAGCATTTTGGCCATTTGCGGAATGTGCGCGACGCTTGCACGGGCAGCACCGGACGAGATACAGGTCTATACCGAAGAGATGAACATTCCCGGCGAGTTCGGACTGGAACAGCATCTCAACTACACCATCAGGGGGACGCAGACACAGGATTATCCGGGGCAGATGACCTCGCATCACGTTATGCAGATCACGCCCGAGTTTTCTTACGGCATCACTGACACGCTGGAGGCCGGGTTGTATGTGCCGATCGCCATGACGCCTGCCGGGAACACTTTCCTCAACGGGCTGCGCTTGCGCCTGAAATACATCGCGCCAAGGCGTGATGAGGAAGCTATGTTTTATGGTCTGAACATGGAGGTTGGTCGCGATTCGTGGCGAACCTCGGACAGTATCTCCGGGATGGAGCTCAGGCCGATCATCGGTTATCGCGATGCGCTGTGGCTGCTGAGTTTCAATCCGATCTTGAACATCGGGCTGGCTGCCAGGGTGAGCCATCAACCGCAGTTCGAGCCCGCGTTGAAGCTGACGCACCGGGTTTCCGCGGAGATGCGTGCCGGATTCGAATATTACGGAGAGTATGGTTCCCTCAGCCACCTGTCGCCTGCGGATCAACGCAGCCATACGGTGTATGCGGTGTTCGATGTCGAATCAGGCGACCTGGACGTCAACTTCGGCATCGGGCGCGGTTTCGTGAATGCCGGCGATGAGTGGGTGGCGAAGGGGATCATTGCGTTGCCGCTCAAGTAACATCCGGCGGGCCGGGCATTGGTACAATACCGACCCGGCTTTTCTGTTTGTCACGGGCGAGTGGCGGGACGCTTGCAAGGTAGGTGGATACGATGGAACTGATACTGAAAAATCGGCAAGACTTGAAAGCGCGCGCGCTGCTGCTGGGCGATCGGCTGGACCTGAAATTGTTCAAGATTGCCGATTGTCTGGCGACCACGCCGCTGACAATGGAGGTGGGAACGCAAGGTGGTATCGCGGTGTTGTTCCGCTACGGGGTGGTGGTGTTTTTCGGCGTGCAAGGCATGGACGAAGTGCATTTCGTCGAGTCGCTCAAACCGCTGCTGACCAATGCCTATGCAACACCGGAACTCGAAGAGCTGGAGATACACAGCGGCCAGAACAGCACCGGGATACAGAGCGGCGTGATGTCGCTGGATGAGATATCACTGGAGAAACTGCAGCTGATTGCCGATGCCCTGAGCAAGAATCTGGTGTTGTCGCTGTATGAAAAGAAAGTGGCGGGTGAGTTCGACAAGATCGAGCCGCTGGCGCAGGAGCTGGCCACGCACGGCAAGGTCAGCGCCGGCTCCAAGAATCTGCTGCAAAAGATCGGCTCCATGCTGCTGATCGAGCACCGCATGGTGGGACGCGCCGAGATCGGCGACAAGCCGGAAACGCTGTGGGACTACTCGCATCTGGAAGGCTTGTATGCCAGTCTGGAAGACGAGTTCGAACTGAAGGAACGGCAGTCGGCGCTGGACAGAAAGTTAGGACTGATCTCGGACACCGCGCAGACATTGGCCGACGTGTGGGACAACAAGCAGCTGCACAAACTGGAGTGGTATGTGATCGGACTGATCCTGTTCGAGATCGTGATCAGCCTGATCGAGCGGGGCGAGAAGTTCTTTCACTGACGGTCATGCGACGGAACACTGCGAGAACAATCGAATGCATCATCAATCGAGCAGCATCACCTGTTAAGGGGAGAAATGAACATGCGAAATCTAATCGGCTTTGTATTGGGTAGTTTTGTTTTTGCACAGGCTGCGCTGGCTGCGGGGACATCATGCGAAGAACAGGCCACTGCGAAGAAGTTGTCGGGTGTAGCCGGGAGCAACTTTGTGAAAAAATGCGAAATGACAGTGCAGGCGGCAACGACTTCCTGCGAAGGGCAGGCTGCCACGAAGAAATTGGCGGGTGCCGAGAAGAACAGCTTCATACGGAAATGTTATGAGGGCTCGCAGGTTCCGGTTCCAACAGATGTCTTTTGTGAATCGAATGCGGATAACAAATATCTGGCCGGTGAAGCAAGAAGCAGTTACCTGAAGAAATGCAGGAAGGATCCTAAAGCTATTCAGGAAGATGCCAAGGCAGAGCAGAAGGATGCAAAGAAAGTGAAAAAGGATGCAAAGAAAGCCAGGAAGGATGCCAAAGAAGTGAAGAAAAACAAGTAGTGCATCAAGCTTGCATCGTGGCCACGTGGCCACGATGGGGAGGTGCGGTCAGAACTCGTAGCTGAAATTCATCCCGAGGTGTGAGCCGCTGATCGGGGCGGTTCCCGCCAAGGACGTCGTGCCGGTTCCCGTCGTGTGTGTCTTCCCCTGATATTGTTCCGACACGAAGCGGAAGTTGAGCCAGCCCTGGCTCGACATTTGATAGCCGATCTCACCAACCAGACCATTGCAGTTGTCGAAGATTATCTTGTCGGAGATGCCGTTTACCGTTCCACCTGCTTCTGGTGAATTGACGAGGCGTATCCCGCCGCCGATGCGAAAACGCTGTTTCCCGGTGTAGTACGCCAGCATCTCGATCGGGACGCGGCTGAACTTGAGATTGCCGTTTGTTCCTGAAACGCTATCAAAGTGGTAATTGGCACTCAGCATCAACGCGACTGGTGCCTGGTCGGATTGCCAAAGCCCGCCGATCCCGAATTGCAGCAACGACCCACCCTTGATGTTGCTCGTGTTGCCGTTGGTATAGACGGCCCTGTAGATCGTGTCTCCGCCATAAGTCAAACCCGCGTTCAGTACCAGATGCATGCCGGGCCGGGTGGGAGAAATGCCCGGCGTAGCGGCTTGCTCTGGCGTGGCTTGGTCGGATAGTGCATGCGCGCTGAGGGTTGGCAAAAACAGGGCGGTTGCAAGGAGAATTTTGATCAGAGCATTCACGATGACACCTTTCAGTTGGTTTGGAAAAAAGATACGGATGAATTATAGCCAGACTTCTAATAAGGCTTCCGGCCAATAAAATTTCCGGCGGGCAGATAGTTGCACACCCACACCTCGGCATTGCCACATGAAGCGCGCCCGCAGCCGACATCGGTGGTGTTGTGCCACACCAGTTGCGTGTAATGGCCGCACACGCCGCCCTTGCACTTGCCCGTTGCAAGATCGTAATACTTAACCTCATTACCCCATGCATCCACCGCTTCCTCAGGCGTGTAGATGAAACCATTTTCCGGTCTCGGGTCTTGCCAGGTCCAGACGAGATTCTCCCCTGTCACTTTGCCATTGAGATTGCGTTCGCCCCCGCTACGATGCTTCATATCGCAAGCGTTGGTTTTCTTCAGATGGTTCGCCCAGGATTGTGCGAATGCGGCCAACTCGCCGGATCATTTGAGCGGGGCAACCCCAACCTTGCCGCGCCAAGCGTTATGAGTAGCAACGAAGCGCTCGGAAAAATCATCCGCCGCGCAGGCGGATACCCAGAAAAGCAGAGTGGCAGTTATTGCCGCTGCCAATGTGTATCGGTGGCGTGTCGTCATGAGGATCCCGATCAAGTTAAACGGCGCGCGAAAATGCTACCACACCAAACCGGGGGCTCAACGGGGTAATGCATTTCCTGCGAGTATAATTTGCCGCAGTACGCGGCAATAATTCCGGCGGGTCATTCCCGCCGAATTTCTTTGGATAACCGACATTTCATGCTCGACTGGAAAGACGGACAACCCTATTCGAATCGCCACGGCGATGTGTATTTCTCTGCCGATTCCGGTCTGCAGGAGACACGCCATGTGTTTCTGCAAGGCAACTGTCTGGCGGAGCGATTTGCGGCATTGCCGGCGGGCGAGAGTTTTTACATCGGCGAGATGGGCTTTGGCACCGGGCTGAACTTCCTCTGCGCATGGCAATTATTCGAACAAGTTGCGCCACCGGTCGCAAGCCTGGATTTTTTCAGTGTCGAAAAATTTCCTTTGAGTGATGACGAGCTGCGCGCCGTACTGGCGCTGTGGCCCGAATTGCACGCCCAAGCCAAAGTGTTGCTCACACGCTGGCAGCGCCGTGTGCCGGGCTGGAACCGTTGGAGTTTTGCGGGTGGGCGAGTGCGGTTGACGTTGGTGATGGCTGATGTCGAAGAAGCCTTGCCGCAATTGCCCGAAGCATGCGTGGATGCGTGGTTTCTGGATGGCTTTTCGCCCGCGAAAAATCCGGAGATGTGGAGCGAGTCTGTGTTGGCAAACATCGCACGCGCCTCGTGCGAAGGCACAACCTTGGCGACCTACACCAGTGCAGGCTGGGTGCGGTTTGCAGCAGGTGGGCTTTGCCGTGCAAAGAACGCCGGGGTTCGGGCGCAAGCGCGAGATGGTGATAGGTGAGTTGATGCACGGAACTGATTTCATCACCTAACCCTGATGGAGCTACTGGTGAAACTACTAGCCATCTGACTAAGCCGCTGAAGCGGCAAGTCATTGGTTATAGCCATTCGACTAAGCATGTAAGTGTGCGGCCAGTTGCCGACGCTGTCATCTGGCATTATGCGTGCGCCCGATCCGTTGCCAAGAATGGATAGGGTAAGGTAAGGTGGCAGCCACAGAAATGAACAGGGGGACGATCGTGCGCATTGCATATCTGGCTTGGTTTCTGATGTTGTGTTTGACTACTTCGTTTGCACTGGCCACAGAAAAACCGGCGAATCTGATGGGACGTTGGAATTGTCAGGGTGAGGATGGTGTTTCGATACTCGAATTTCAAAGTGGCAACCAACTGGTTTACGACGGCGAGACGAACATCTACCGCTTGCAGCACGGTGCGATCATGGTGCAAGGAATGTGGGGAGAAGAAGCCTATCGCTACAAGCTAAAAGGAAATCGTCTTGATGTGATTTTTCCGGAGGGAGAAACCATTCAGTGTTCGCGGGAGAGCGCCTCCGGCAAAAAGCGTGATACCTCCTCCCCTTTTGCGGGAGGCAGCACAGCCTCGCTGCATGGACGATTGTGTCAATGGTCGGGCTCGTCCAGCAGCTACAGTGGCAGCAGCTATAGCCGCACTGCTTCTATTGATTTCGACGGGCAAGGCAATATGGTGTATGGCAGCGAGTCATCCTTCAGCGGTAATGCTGGCAGTGCATACGGCAACAGCGGTGGCACACGCGGCAGCTATCGCGTGGATGGTGATCGTGTCAGCATTCGTCTGGAAGATGGAAGCCATATCGTGGCACAGGTGAACATGCGCCAGAATGATGGACGAATCACGGAGTTGATGGCGAACGGTAAATTATGGGCAGCCGGATTGTGCCAGTAGTAATTACGGTTCGCGGGCGCAATCGTTATTGCACCGAATAAACACACCCCCGGCGCAATATGCTTCCCGCTTCTACTACATTCCGGACAGGCTTATTGATGTCCAACATTCAAGAATAGAGATGAAAAAAACACAGCCCTCTGAATATCCGGAAATCCGCGCAGGTCAATCCATCGAACTGTTGAAGGCGCTGCACATCCTGACGCGCGACGGCAAGATGAATCAGGATTCGCGCCGCAAGTTGAAGCAGGTGTATCACCTGTATCAATTCATCGAACCGTTGCTGCAAGAAGTGAAAGAGTCATGCGATGCAGTGACATTGGTGGATCACGGTGCGGGCAAGTCGTATCTGGGGTTTATCCTGTACGACCTGTTCTTTAAGGCATTGAAAGATGCTTCGCACATTTATGGTATCGAGACGCGCGAAGAGTTGGTCACGCATTCACGCGAACTGGCGCAGCAGCTTGGCTTTGGCGGCATGTCGTTCCTGAATCTGTCGGTGGCGGAATCCATCGTCTCGGACAAGTTACCCGCCAGGGTGGATGTGGTGACGGCATTGCATGCGTGCAATACTGCGACCGATGACGCGATCCGTTTCGCATTGAAGAAGCAGGCAAAGCACATCGTGCTGGTGCCGTGTTGTCAGGCGGAAGTCGCGGCGGTGCTGCGCAAGAACAAGGGCAAGCAGTTGGCGAAGAATGCGCTCACCGAGTTGTGGCGGCATCCCATCCACACGCGCGAATTCGGCAGCCATCTCACCAACGTATTGCGCTGCCTGCAACTGGAGGCGCACGGCTATCAGGTGACAGTGACGGAGTTGGTGGGCTGGGAGCATTCGATGAAGAACGAGCTTATCATCGCCAGTTACAAAGACCTGCCGCGCCAACGGGCGGCGGAACAATTGAATGAAGTGTTGCACAGCGTGGGGCTGGAAGAGATGAGTGCGCGGTTCTTTACGGATTGATTTATGAGCGTAGAAAGATAGGCCGTTCGGCCTGAGCTTGTCGAAGGCTTGTAAGGCCGTTCATGTTTCGACAGGCTCAACACGAACGGATTTGGAAATTACCGATTGATGTTAAACCCAAATAGTTCATAGACGTTGGTATATTGCAAAATCAAGGTGTTGTAGGTCGGGTTTCAACCCGACATGTCGGACTGAAGTCCGACCTACGGTCTAATGGATTATCTGGGTTAAAAAGAGAACATGATGCAAGACCAATCAACCTTGACCCATTACCAGCGCATCGGCGGCGAAGAAAAAGTGCGCGCCTTGGTGCAGCGCTTCTATCAACTAATGGACGAGTTGCCGGAGACGCATGGCATTCGCAAGATGCACGGCGCCGACCTGAAAAGCGTCGAAGATAAATTGTTCATGTTTCTCTCCGGCTGGATGGGTGGGCCGCAGTTGTTCGTGGAGAAGTTCGGTCATCCGAGGCTGCGCCAGCGTCACTTGCCGTTTGCGATCGGCGATGCCGAGCGCGACCAATGGATGCTGTGTATGACGCAGGCGGTGGAGGAGGTAGTGGAGGATGAAGCTTTGCGCAAGGAGCTGACGGCGGCGTTCTACAAGGTGGCCGATTTCATGCAAAATCAGGCAAAATAGGCTATGGACAAATCTACCCAAACCCCATCCAGACAGATCTCATTGCGCATCGGCGTGGTGTTCGTGTTGGTCGCCCTGTTTGAGTTGCTCTGGCTGCATGCGCTGACCCCGCTGGAAAATCGACTGTCCGACTGGTTCGTGCGCACGCAAGCAGCACAGCTCGCACCCGATCCGGACATCGTCATTGTGGACATCGACGATGCCAGCCTCGCCAATATGCAGGACGAGGCGGGAAGCTGGCCGTGGCCGCGCGCGGTGCATGGCGAACTGGTGCGCGGCATCGCCAGACAAAAACCGAAAGCCATCGTGTTCGACATCCTGTTCAGCGAGCGCGATGAGTTTCGTCCGGACAGCGATCGTGAATTCAATCAGGCGTTGCAAGGTTTGAACAACGTCTATTTTCCGATGGTGCGCCGCGATGCGGCTATGGACGCGCAGGGCGCACCTGCCGCGCAGGTCGCACCGATGCTGGGCTTGCAGCGTACCGACCATGCCATTGAGGACGCGCACATTGCTTTGTTGCCGCCGCTGGCGATCGACCCGGCGCATTGGCGTGCGGGCAGCATCAATTTTGTGGAAGAGCGCGATGGCGTCGGCAGGCGCTACCAGCTCTATACCGATGCGTACGGTTGGCTCATCCCGTCTCTGCCGGCGCGCGTGGCGAGTGACTTGGGTTATGCCGTGCCGCAGCAGCCGGACATGATTCTCGCCTGGCGCGGCAAGCCGGGTTCGTTCAAACATATCTCTTATGCCGACCTGTTTGCCGATTTCAATCGCGAGCATCCGCAACGTGCGGCGGATGAGTTGAAGGACAAGATCGTCATCATCGGCACCGCAGCCACGGGTTTGCATGATGTGCGTGTGACGCCGATGGCGAGCCTGTATCCGGGCATGGAGATACTGGCGACCGCGATTGACGACCTGAAGAACGGGCGCACCATGCAAAGCCCGCCGGAGAAATTCGCGCTGTATCTGGTGTGCCTGCTGCTGGCGGGTTTGAGTCTGGCTTTTGTGCGCGCGGTCAATGCGCTGAAGATCGGGCTGGCGCTGTTCGGGTTCACGGTATTGCTGCTGGTTGCCAGTTATCTGGCGGTGGCGCAGTTGCGCTTGCTGCCAGTGTTGACGCCGTTGTTGCTGGCGTGGGCGTGTTATTTCGCCATGGCTCTGCGCGAGTATCTGCGCGAACGCCAGTCGCGCCAGCAGGCGGTGCAACTGTTCAGCCGTTTCGTCAATCCGCATGTGGTGCAGGAACTGGTGGCACACGGCGGACTGAGCCGCGCCGGCGAGAGCCGCCAGATCACCATCCTGTTCTCCGACATACGCGGCTTCACCACGCTGTCGGAAAAGCGCACCCCGCAGCAGGTGGTGGAATTGCTGAACCGTTATTTCACCTTGCAGGTGGAAGTGGTGTTCCGCCACGGCGGCTCGCTGGATAAATTTATCGGCGATTGCATCATGGCGTTCTGGGGCGCGCCGCTGGATGATCCCGAGCATGCGCGCCATGCAGTCGAGGCGGCGCTGGAGATGGCAGAAGTGTTGCAGCGCTTCAAGCACGAGCTGGGCGAGCAGGATGCGGAATTCGATGTCGGCATCGGTATCCACACCGGCCCGGCGGTAGTCGGCCTGATCGGTTCCGAGCAGCGGCGCGAATACACCGCCATCGGCGATACGGTGAATCTGGGCAGCCGCATCGAAGGCTTGACCAAAGGTGTGTCGCGCATCCTGGTATCGCGCGAGACGATGGAAGCCTGCGGCGACGCTTTCGAATTCCAGTCGTATGGTTCATACAAAGTGAAAGGGCGCGAGCAGGAAGTGGAATTGTTCGCACCGACTACCAAAGGAGGGCAGCAGGAATGAAGAGATTGTTCGCATTGTGTTTGTCGCTGGTCCTGGCGACGAGTGCATGGGCAGGAGACATCGCCTACACCATCCGCGCCACCGATTTGAAAGCCAAGCCGTATGGCGATGCGCAAACCCTGACCACGTTGCCGCCGCGCAGCAAGGTGGAGGTGGTAAAGCGGCAGTCGTCCTGGACACAGGTAAAGGCCGGTACTTCCGGCGGGTGGGTGAAGATGTTGAGCCTGCAGTTGGAAACCGGCGCGGCGAGTCGGCGTGCCGACAATGGGCTGCGTTCACTGTTCAACGTAGCGGCGACCGGTCGTGGTGGCAGCACCGTGACCACCGGTGTGCGCGGTCTGTCGGAAGAAGATCTGAAGAACACCAAACCTAACCCGCAAGAGCTGGAAAAAGCCAAACAATACGCGGCGAGTCCCGAGGATGCGCAACGATTTGCGGCCGATGGCAAGTTGAAAGCGCACAGTGTGGGTTACTTGAGCGGAGGTAAACGATGAAAGCGAAACTGATTCTGGGGTTGTCGTTGTGTATTGCATTGCCGGCTGCGGCGTTCGATTTCGGCAACATCGATTGGAAGAAAGCGGCGGAGACCGTGCAAAAAGTACAGAAGGCCAATAAAGATTTCAGTGAGCCGCAGGAGATCGAATTGGGCGATGGTATCGCCAGCAGCCTGCTGGGCGCCGCGCCGTTGCTGGACAATCCGGCAGTGCAGCGCTATGTGAATCGCGTCGGACGCTGGCTCGCCATGCAGGCCGAGCGTCCCGATCTGCCCTGGCAGTTCGGCGTGCTGGACGACAACGATGTGAACGCCTTCGCCGCGCCCGGCGGTTATGTATTCATCACCAAGGGACTGTTGGCGCGCATGAACAGCGAGGCGGAATTGGCCGGTGTGTTGGCGCATGAAATCTCGCATGTGCTGCGCAAGCATCATCTGCAGGCCCTGAAGAAGGGTGCGCGCTCCGAGCTGATGTCCGACCTGGCGAACGATGCGATCAAGTCGCATGGCGGCGATCCGAGGTTGACCAAACTGGTCAGCGCGGGTACGGAGATCTACGCGCGCGGTCTGGACAAAGAGGATGAATTCGAAGCGGATCGCATGGGGATCGTGATCGCTGCGCGTGCCGGTTACGATCCTTACGGGCTGCCGGCGGTGTTGCAGACCCTGCAATCGCTCAACCCGAGCGATTCAAAACTGGCGCTGATGTTCAAGACCCACCCGGCGCTGGGAGATCGCCTGGGCTTGCTCGATCAATTGATGTCCGGCCAGTTTGATGCTATGGAAAGTCAGCCCGATCTTTCGGCGCGCTTTGTTTCCCAGTTAGGAGCGAAGTGATCTTAGTCGAAATGCCCGGAATATTGAGCTCTACCAACAAATGGAGCAGCTCCATTATCGTGAGGTTTTTAGTGCTTTGCCAAACTCCCTAAAGGGGTGGTTGTCATGAAAAAAATAATGGGTTTGTTGCTATCGGCCATGTTTGCCCTTGCACTTGCCAGTTGTGGAGGCGGGGGAGGTGGTGGCGCAGCACCGCTCAACACCTCCGTTGGTAACAGCCTGCCACCCTCGACGGGTCCAGGCGATGTTGAGAATTTCTTTCCAGATTCCCCAGGGACATCATGGAATTATTTCGCGACTGTGACCAATCCACTTGCTGGTTCTCCATCCAACTACATGGACTCGGTGACTGTCACAGGCACCAAATCAATTGGCGGGCAAACGGCAAGCGTATTTCTGGAATCGAATCCATCCGGAAGTCAAACTTCAGTCGAGGGCTATTATTTCAAAAATGCCGGCGGGGTGGCGTTTCTGGGAACCAATGATGTGACGGATAAGATCAATGCCGGGCTGGTTCCTTACATTGTGGGGCTTTTCCCTGTCACGCCGGGCGTGGTTGCGCACTTCAACAAGGATGGACTTGATTTTGGCCTCGACTTGGACGGCGACGGAATCAACGAAACCATGAATCTCAGTCTGACCGGCACGATCATTGGTTTCGAACCGCTCACCATTGGCATTGGCTCTTTTGCGCGAACAGTCAAGAACAGTGAAACAGTGACCGGTTCAGTGATTCTGTCCCAATTGAAGACCAGCGTTCCATTCTCAACGACTTCGACACGCTGGTCAGCACCCGGAATTGGAGTGCTTAAAACCAGCCAAAGCGCGACTGTGGAATCGATCTCGACTGGCGAGACGATGGAGGCGCGCGGATACACCAGCAACGGGGTGGCGCACGGATTTGGCCTGCCGTTCACTGTTGCGGGCAATCTTGCCGCTGGCAATTCAAACTATTACGACCCGGGACCTCCGGCACTGGCTACGGACGGCCAGAACTTCCTTACTGTCAGCGCAAACGCGGCTGGTATGAGTGGAGTCATCTTCGACTCGCAGGGCTTGCCTAAATACAGTGTTAGTCTGTCCGGCGGTAACGCCCCTATCGCGGCTTTCGATGGTTCGAACTACTGGGTGATCTATGGCGATACATCTGGTGGTGCCCCTGCTTGTCTTGCCCAGCGCATATCTCCAGTGGGCACTTTGGTTGATGCAACCGCTATCAACCTGCTGACGGTGGGCGGCACATTCTCATCGATCACGTCGAAAGGTTTTGCCTTTGGAAATAGCAATGGTCTGCTGGTTCTCTCTGAATACACCACCACGACCAGCCAACACGAGTTGCATGGTGTACTCGTCAATCCAGACGGAACCTTTTCAGCGTCATTCCCGATTGCCACCGACAACAGCACACACTTGAATCCTTCCATCGCATTCGACGGTAGCAACTTCTTCGTCGCATGGGAGCAATTGGTATCAAGTGGGGCGACGCTCAGGAGCATCTATGGCGTTCGTGTCAGTGCCGCCGGCACAGTGCTTGATTCGACCCCGATTGCGATCTCAACTGCACCCAACGGCCAATCCAGCCCCAGCGTGGCTTTTGATGGAACCAACTATTTAGTCGTCTGGCTCGACCTGCGCAATCAGACCACCCCGACTGTTGTTCCTTACCCGGACATCTATGGTGCGCGGGTCACGACCGCAGGAGTCTTGCTCGATGGCCCTGCCACAACGGGCGGATTCCCAATTAATAGCGGAGGAACCCTTCAGCGCTTCTCGCCATATGTGGCATTTACTGGCACCGAGTATCTGACCACATGGACTTCTCTGGGCTATGCAAGTACTGGGTCCCCGGGAGTTCAGGCTGCACGCATATCAACTACAGGGGGTCTGCCGAGTGGTGCCAATAGGGCGATCACAGTCAGCGGTCCGCCAACTGCAGCCACGATTTCGCAGTTTATATTTCCCGTAATTGCCGCTGGATCGCAGCGCGCAGCGGTCGTTTGGCTAGATAACTCTGAACTGTCTGGATCTCAGAAAGCGTTTCTAGGTGCGTCGTTTTCCCCGTTCTGAAGCGCAAGAATTCTGTAGCTCGTCTGCTTTTGAGATGCGCCGTTGCGAAAGTACTGTTTCTGGCCGTGAAGAAGGTTTTTGAGGCGCTCTATGTGGCTAGAATTTTTTCAATGTGACCTAGCAAAGAGTTTTTCAACAGAATAAACCGCAAGCCGACCTTCGACTTACTCTGAAGCAGCCGTTCAGTTGCCGCCCCAACATCAAAAGTGATCAAACCTGTTTCAGTAGCGATTCAAACTGCTCAATCGGTACCGGCTTGCCAAACAGATACCCTTGGTAGTGAGTGCAGCCCTTGTTCAGGAGAAGTTGTCGCTGCTCTTCCGTCTCTACTCCTTCGGCAATGACGTCCAAGTTCATACTTTGTGCTATGGCGATGACAGTGCGCACAATCGCCTTATCGCTGCTATCAATGGCAATATCGCGTACGAACGACTGATCGATCTTGAGCTGATCGAGCGGCAGCCGTTTGAGGTACTGCAAGGATGAATAGCCGGTGCCGAAATCGTCCAGCGAGAACAGTACACCGATTTCTTTCAATGTGTTCATGGTTGCAATGGTGTCTTCAATGTTTCCAAGCAACATGCTTTCAGTCAGTTCCAGCTTAAGTCGCATCGGGTTGACGGTATAACGTTGCACGGCAGCCCGCACTTGAGCCACGAAATCAGCTTGGCGGAATTGCTTGGCACTCACGTTGACCGCCAGAACGAGGTCGCGGGTGAGCGCTTCTTGCTGCCATGCATTGAGCTGGGCGCAAGCCATCTCCAGCACCCATTGCCCGATGGTCAGTATCAGCCCGGTTTCTTCCGCCAGCGGAATGAATTGAGCAGGTGATACTAGACCACGTTCAGGGTGTAACCAGCGGATCAATGCTTCTGCGCCCAATGGACAGTACGAACTGTCCACCTGAATTTGGTAATACAACTGGAATTGCTGGTTCTGAAGTGCCTTGCGTAATTCACTTTCGAGGGCTGCGCGGACGTTGACAGTTTCCTGCATCTGCGGGTCGAAGAAGCGCATGGTGTTGCGGCCTGCTTTCTTGGCCTGATACATGGCGATGTCGGCTTGCTTGAAAAGATCATCTATCCCCGATTGGTGTTCGTTAAACAGGGTGACACCGATACTGGGGGTGCTGTGGTATTCGTGCGTGGCCAGCTGGTAATGCTGGTTGAGCGAAGCGAGTATTTTCTCGCCGACGGCTTCCGTTTGTGCCGCAGCTTCAATGTCTTTTTCGCTCAGGTCTTCCAGCATCACCACGAACTCGTCACCGCCAAGACGTGCCACGGTGTCCCCTTCGCGCACGCAGGATTCAAGGCGTTGCGCGACCAGTTGTAGCAGTAAGTCACCGATATCATGGCCGAGCGTGTCGTTGAGGGTCTTGAAATTGTCCAGGTCAATGAACAGCAGCGCACCATCCCGACCGCTACGCGCGCAGGAAGCCAATGCTTGATGGAGCCGGTCCATAAGAAGCCGCCGGTTGGGCAGGCCAGTGAGGGGGTCATAGAACGCCAGTTGCTTGATCACTTCTTCGGCCGCCTTGCGTTCCGAAATATCGATGTGTGACCCGACATAATGGGTGATGACCACACCATCTTTTTTGACAGCGGTGATGGTGAGCCATTTTGGATAAACCTCACCATTTTTACGTCGATCCCAGACTTCTCCCTGCCATACTCCGGTGCGATTGACGGTCTCCCACATCGTGCGATAGAAGTCCGCGTTGTGGCGGCCTGACCTGAGCATGCGCGGTGTTTGGCCCACGGCTTCCTCGGCTGTATAGCCGGTAGTCTCGGTAAATGCCTGGTTGACCCGCATGATCACACCGTCGGCATCAGTGATCATCATACTTTCATGTGACTCGAAGGCGATTGCGGAGAGGCGCGTCGCTTCTTCCGCGCGTTGATGCAAAATTGCATTTTCTTGTTGCAACTGTGCGGTCATTGCATTTATTCCGCGTGCCAAGTTACTCAGTTCAGCGACGTGGCTGGACACTGTCACCCGTGTCTCAAGGTCGCCGGCACCAATGGCATGTATCGCTTCGCTCAATTTGCTGATGGGTTCGATGATACGGCGGCTGGCAAGGTGCACCAGATACAGCGTGGCCAGCAAGAATATTGCAGTCGTCAATATCGTGAACCATAACAATCTGGATTTCAGCTTGTGCGTCTGCAACCAACTCATCTCGATGATCACCGCCCCCACTTGCTGAACGGTCGGTTTGGCCTCGACTTCCTCAAGCTCGATTTGGGTCGACATAATGGGCTGATACAGCAACAACGTATCACCATTGTCGAACACCGCAACCTCGCGATTTACCACTCCAAGCAACTGGTCAGGCTTTAGCAGCGCCATCGCTTTACCGGAGTCCATACCGGAATTTCTTATTTCACCCGGGTTAATTGTCAGGGCGCTGGGCATACCACCGGAGGCCACCAGAATATTGGAAGCCTCGTTCAACACAATGACAGCTCTCACATCGGGTTGCTGCAACACGA